>SDBV01005544.1_pt1 | contig 17775 bp, 28 predicted proteins | sample 2277081 | NCBI WGS metagenome assembly SDBV01 (sample SAMN10402039, study PRJNA504765) | marine sediment metagenome | isolation source: marine sediment core GS10_PC15, 223 cmbsf | place: Arctic Ocean: Southern Knipovich Ridge | collected 2010 | reverse complement strand
AAACAAGAGCAGAAGGCTCGCGCGCACGGGAATCGTTCCCTGCGTATTGGCCTTGCCGACCACCGTCGGGGCACCGTTCGTCACGAGGCGCGTCATGCCCAACTGGCGTATGGCTTCCTTCGTGGTATGCCCTACAAGAAGATGGAGGCCAAATGCCACCCTGGCTGTGGCCCGGACTTTGCTAAGGTGAAGTCTTCCATCGAGAAGTACGTCTGCGCCCGCCGAGAGATCGGTACGGAGGTGGATGAGTACGGCTACACTGTCACCAAATACGAGCCTCTTGAGGAGTTCCACGCCCGTAAGGCGCAGCTTCTCGCGGACTTTGACAAGTGGGTGTCCGAAGCCAAGGCGTAAGACAAAGCCCGGGAGGACCGGCCTCCCGGGCTATTTGCTTACAGCATTGTCTTACTCAATCTCCACCGTCCGAGCCTTGTTCTGGCCTCGGGCACTCACCTGAATCCGCTTCAGGGCCTTACCGGAGCGTGTGGCGTTCCAGCCAAGCGCAACCACGATACACCGCTCCGGGGGGCTAAGCAGGGCTCGACGCCGCAGAGCGTCCTCCTCTAGCTTTTGCCGCACGGTCTTTACCGGGTCCTTGCCGCGAATGTTCGTTCCGGTAATGATTTTGGCAATGTAGTCGTTGGCGAGGGACTTGTCTCTCAAGGAGAAGAGAGCATGAAGCGCGCCCAAAGAACCCTTGGAAATAAGGGTCTTCTCCTTGAAGGAGCATACGAACGCTACCGATTTGGAGAGTTGGGGGTTCGCAGCGAGATACTCCGATAGCTCGGCGTATGTCTTTGCGTGCCTGCGCATCCTCGGACGAAACTGCCCACTCTGGGTGAATGCCGCGTGCATGTTGACGGCTACAGCCAGCACGTTCGGGTACTTGTGGTTCTCGATGGAGAAAACATCTGCGAGCATACGCCGGTTGCCCGTATCCACGGTCGCGAAGGCGTCACCAGCCACACCACGAACAACGACAAAATTCTGCGGAATGTTGGAGTCGATTACAGCTTGCAGGCGGTGCTGTCCGTCCAGCAGCTTACGACCACTCAAGACGATGCTGGCACCGTTCTCGCGCCATTCTCCGCGACGCATGGCGTTGGCATACTGGTCCACAACCACTTGGCTCAAGTTTCGGTTGTGATCATTGTCCCTGAGCAGGTACTCTGCCTTTTTTGGGGTAATTCTCTCAACCTTGGGGGTAATTCTATTGGTACTCATTATTACAGTCCTTTCAATGTGCGGTTTGCCGCACGTTATGTTCTATCATTACAGCATCGGTATCACGCCATATAACTTTAGCTAAATCTTAGTCACTTTCGAACATTTATGGCACCTCTACGATTGCCTTTCGTCAATAGCACTAGCCTGCCGTTCGTGATTCGGAAAGAATGGCCCGGAGGTGGACAAGTGCAGTCTCCGGGTCATCTTTGAGAACCTTGATGGCTGCCTCGGCCCGAAGCTCGACGTTGCCGAGAGCGATGCCCAGCGGGCTGAGTTTGCCCTCGGCAGTGGGCTCGAACAGGGGAGTATCGTTCTCCAAAGAGAGGGTATCCTCTTCCTCAGCTATGTTCGGTGCGTTGTCAAGCTCGTCTTCGGACCACTCGTCGGCGTCGGCGTCCTCAACAGACGGAACGGGGCCAGAGGGCCAGATCCAGTTCTCGTCCACAAGCGCTGTCATACCTAAGTCCGCAAGAACGAAGATGGGAGCTTTCTTCGAAGACTTTGTGCTAGTTTCAGAAATCCGCTCCATGTCTGTCTGTTCCAAGTAACCGATACCTTGGAGGCGGCGTAGGGGGCGATACACCTCACACATCTTCTTGAAGCCGCAGCAGTACGACAGTTCTGCTGCGGTCATGCCCGACTCGCCCGATCTGGCAAGCTCCGTCATGATCTTCTTTTCGTGAATGCGAATCTTCTTCATGACTTCCTATCCTGACGCTTGGTCTTTGATCCCATCCTTCTGGAGACCCTGACACACAGTTCTTTGAACGAAGGGTAGACTAGCGTATCGGCAATCGTTGACAAGTTCTCCATGGAGAGAGCATGAGCCATTTTCGTCTCATCCCAGTGGTGCGTATCCTTCTTACGCCTGATCTGGTCCACCGCTACTGCGGTGTGCCGGGCAAAATGGTCACGAACCATGCCTTCGATGGTATGTATCTTGCTCGAAAGCTTACACTCTTTAGCCACCGCTGCGACTAGCTGTACGAAGGTGTCGTAGCCCGGGTTTAGTAGCAACTGGTTCGTGTGCGTGTTATACACACAGTAGTATCCGTCGAGCCCGGCTTCCCCAGGCTTCATAGACCAAGTGGGCTTAGGTACCACTAGCTCACGCGTCCTTCTGGAAGAATTGACGCCCTTGATGCCTTGCTTTTTGGCTTCCTTCTTGTTCAACTCCTTGCCGCCAGCAATAGTAGCAGGCTTAGACGGAGAGATAGTTGTGCCGCCAGAATTATTCTTCTTGGGCTTACCCTCGCTGCCAGACCCGCCAGCTCCTTCATTGCCGCCTTTGCCGGTATGGCCACCACCCGGAGGGCGTCCCTTCTTGCCTTCGGTCAGGATCACGCCATTCTCGTTCCTAGCGTACTCGTCTTGCCCCGGCATTATCTTGCGCCATTCAGCGTGATCGCGCTTCAGCGTGGCGTAGTCAAGGGAACCGGAGAGGCCCTTCTTGTCTTCTTCATTCTCCTGCCGACGAAGAGGGCTGAAAGCCGGGTGGTCTCTGAGATACTTGCGGAAGACCCGCTTGTAGCGATCCCACGGAAGCTTGTTGTTCCCGATCGTGAGACCGTCACGGCGCGTGTTGGCCGTTGCGTTCCAAGGCTCTATGTAGAGCACTACGCGGGGGGCGAGTTGCGTGAACCCGAAGTCTCCAATTCCGCCGCGTGAGAAGGTGCGCTCGTAGATCTCACCGTCGTGAATGGCCCCGAAGTGGGCAAGCCGCCGGAAAGGATACTCAACCCCTTTCTTCCCATTCTTCAAGAGCCATACGTAAACGTTGGCCTTGATCTCGTCAATTCTGACCATCTTGTAGAAAGATGACTCCTTGGTCAGGAGGTACTTCATTCCCTGGGCCTCTTGGAGACCGGCGTTACCGCGAGGCTTCTTGGTGGGCCAAGTGCTAACGTCGTCCGAGTCGAACTCGCGAATCCAGATCGGTACCTTGGGTACGAAGTACCTGTGATTGACCCACCGACGTAGGTCCATGAAGCGCTTCTTTCCCAGACCCAAGTTGGGGGGTGACATGAACGTATTGTCTTCGTTGTTCCTCCCAAGAAACACCAGCTCTGTACCGTGACCTGCCGCCTTGATGAGGGGGTGCATAAACTGGTCTTCCAAACAAAGGGCTGACTCTCTCGCGCCATCGACGGTAAACCGACCTACGCCAGTGCCACCGGACAGGATGGCTGTAGCGCCACTTCCCGGTTCGGTCCATGTCTTGAACAAGACACCCAGAGGGTTGGAGTAAAGAGTAGCCAACCGACAACCCCAGTTGAAGCGCTTCTTCATGTCGGAGTTTCCTACAGTTAGGAGGAAATTCGACAGCTTGTCTGGCTCCATCCCGCAGCCGTTGTCGGTGATGGTCTTCTTGTAAGTGCCGTAACGGGCGACCATCTCCCAATCGACATCCACGATGATCTTTGCCCCTCGTGGATAATTCATATCGAGCTTCTCTAGAGCGTCGTTGCCGTTCTCGAAAGCCTCACGATTGTCCATCATGTCAGCTACGTCCTGGCTCTGGCGCAGCATGAACTGGGACTGATTCATAATGTTGAAAGCAGAGATATCTTCGACAGCCTCCGCCATCGAAAGGGGGTCTGCGAAGTCGAACTCTTTTGGTGCAGCGAGTAGCTCTCGGAACCTATTGTTAGTAATTTCAGTATTGGTATGGTCCATCAGCAATCTACCTTTTCAAATACGTGCTACTTTCGAGCACTTGTGGCACTTTAGAGAGTGCTTCTCATCAATAGCGAACACCTCGTCGCTACATCCCGTGCAAAATGTCCGCAACTCCCCGGCATTCGGGGTGATGGCGAACAAGTCTCCTGGTCCTGCTTCCGATGGTTTTACTTTAGTAAACCACCCATCGGCGTTCAGGTCATTCAGGAACCGGGCGAGCTTACCTCGGGTGGAGAGGTGCCCGCCCCCGCTCTTAAAGCCAGAAAGGCGCTCGTAGTCACCCTTCTTCAGCTTCGTGATCCAGATGTAAACGAAAGTCCGCTCGCCGTTCATGTCCGTAATCCAGATACTTTCGGGCGAAATATCGAACTCTTTTGCAATGAACCCTGTCCACTTGTGTGTGAAGGCTTTCGCTTTCTTCGTAACGGGCATTAGCGATACACCTGCATGGTGGGGAGGGGTTGGTGATCGAGCGCCAACGGAATGAGCCACCTCAGATTGAATAGCACAGACCCCGGCAGTTGGTCAACATACGTGATGACAACTTCCTCGTCTGTCGTGGATTTCAGTTGCCCAAGCGGGATGTTGAAAGCCTTGCAGCATTCTACCTGCCACTTTTCGGTACCCATTGTATGGAAGGATTTCCAGTCCTCGACTTGTGTCTCAAATCCCGTCTCTTCTCGAAACTCGCGAACCATGGCCTCTAGCCCAGCACGGCTAGCGCCGTGCTCGTGGTCGAAATCCTCGATCATACCACCGATGCCATTCAGGTGCCCTGCCTGCCACTCAGGCTTGATTTTGCGGATCAATGCCACCCTACCCCGTTGGGGCCACATGTTTGGCTCAGGCTGGGGGATGTCGAATGCGAATCCGAGACAGTAACTCGTAGGTTCTGTCATTCGGCGACCTTGCGGTCAGGGTTACGGGCGCTCCACCTCTTACCCCTCTGGGCACGGCGGCGCTCCTCGAATGCAGACTGCCCATCGTCTCCGAGAGGGTGGCGGTCGGACATGGCGATCTTCGTGTTGACAGCCGCAGCCATCGCTTTCACCTCATCCTTGAGGTCACGGATACGATCCTTCTCATCGCCATCCATGTTCCCCGTCCAGATGCGGAGGGTGTTCTTGCGGAATTTGCGACGACGCGCAACATCCGGGTCCCCGGAGGACATAGGGACAGCATCAAGGAAAACCGCCGAGGGGTCAATCCCGAGAAACGTAGCGACCTCATCAACGAGGCCGACCTGCTTTCTGCGAGATTTGGACACGGGCATTTCTTACTCCTCGGTCGCAGGGCTCAGAACTTTAGTAGAAAGTGCCGGGTGTCGGCCAGAGCGCTCTGACAAACTTCCCCAGGGCTCGACAGTCAAGCTGTCGGTGGACCCATCGGTTTCACAGCGGTTTCCCGCCCCACCACGTAGCCCGGCGCTACGAAGACGTATACCTCTCCACGAGAAGCGGGGCGGCATCGAGGATCGCGTCGATATCCTTCTTGCCCACCCGGGTCGCGTCATGCAACAGTAGCACAATCGCTCGCCTGCTCAACCCCGAATCGTTGATTTGGTCGAATCCGTTAGCCACCTTGTGGAGGCTGGAGACGATTACGCTGAGCGGCTCCTCCGTGTCATTCTCCAGCTTGACCTGAGGATGCTTCAATTCCTTCTTCGGCCTCGGCATTAGCTTTTCTTCCTTTCTGGTTCTCGATCATTGCGCGCCTGCTTGTCTTCCTGCGCTCTTCTTTTTCCTCGTCCTCGCGCTTCGTAGCGGACAAGACTTGGGCGCACAACCTGTAGGCAAGGGTCGCGTCATCCCCGGGATAGGGGTTATCCGGCATTTTTCCACCACTCCTTGTCTATCTTCTCAAGCTCTGGTCCCAGCTTGCTGGGGAACACGACGGCATAGCCCTCATCGTCGCTGATCTCGATGTGGTCGTGGTTGGACGTGAGCTGTGCAACTGCCTTGTAGAAGGCACGCAACTTCTCTAGTTCCTCTGTCTCAGTGGAGTCCAACTCGTCTCTCCAACACCTGTCGCATGGCAGACTTGAAATTGGCTGCTGCAATTAGGATGTCCTGGGTGTTTCGGTCTTCCACCACCTGCGACAGCTCATCGAGCGGCAGCGGCTCCAATGACTCTGCGAACGTAACGAACGCCCGAGACAGCGTGGGCAGATCCGCAAGTACATCGCTAACTGATAGATTCTTCATCGAAAAACTCCTGCAAGACCACTTTGGTGCGATCGGCAATGACCATCCCCATCGTTTCGACTACGGCTTCCACGGGGTCGTTGTACGAGCCTACAAGCAAGTTTCCTGCCAACACCCTAGAAGGACCCTCGTCCCGTAGGTGAACGGTGTATCCCTTGATCGTCAGGGTTCCGGCTGAGGAGTCTGCCTTGACGTGGAAGTCGTGAGAGTCCTCAGGACCGCCCTCGAACAGTTCCACTGCCCTTTCGGCTGCTATCAGGGCCTTGCTGAAATTACTCATCTTGCTTTGGTCCATACTGAACTCCCATTCGCTCCTCGTAGGCGGGCGTCTTAGGGTAGAGATCTTTTACCCTTTGTTGGCGTTTTTCTTCCTCATCCCACACAGCCGCTCTCCTTTTTGCGTCCTGCCACAAAAGAAAATGCAACCAGCCGAACACAGAGATGACGAGCCCTGCGGGAATCCATGCAACTACGGTGCCCCAGAACTTAGCGTCCACGACGACGCTTTCTCATGCCGAACCAATGCTCTTCCATCTTACCCAGCATGTAGTAGGTGATCTTCCCAACTGAAAGCTTGGCAATTACTGAGTCGATTCCACAAAAAGGACACAATGCCGTGGCGTTATCGTTTTCACCTGCGCGTGGCGTTCGGCTGCTGAGGGGGTTATTGTCAATCCATTCCTTGATGGGAAATTCTAGTGGGTCCCAGATGCGCTCGCACTTGAAACACCCCACCTGATTAGATGCCTCAATAGCGTGCCGGTTCATAGCGGACTTGCTGTGGGTCTCGCTAAGTTCGCTCGCATTCATGACTCACCTTTAGACAAGCTGAAAAAATTCGGCACACACACCAGAATTTCTGAAGTTGAGACGTATCTCTGTGGTAGCCCGGGAACGATCAGCCCGGGTACAATGCAGCAAACGTGGAGAATGTACGGAGTTCGTCTCCCGATGGCCACCGACGCTGAGCCGACAGGCAAGTCTTCGTTTTGCGAGAGCCCCTCGCTGGTGGAGATGAATTGTGTCTGGAGACCAGAGCCAGCAGAGACCACTATCTACTACTGTCTACCCGCAACATGCACCAACTTGAAGGAATATGATAGTGAAATCACTGAAAGAAATGATGAAATTAGGACATACTGTTCAACTGAATGACACCGAAGAGGAGATTTATGTGGCACTTGCTGGCTCTGGTCACCTCGATTCGCACATGTTGACACTTGCCGGACCCGGAGACGGGAGACCCCGCCCACCCGAATGGTTTCGGAAGACATTTCACAACCTCTGTGCTGCCTACTACCGTGAACACGGCGAGATTATTCAATGGCACATGACCTTGAACTGTGGCTGGTCCGGCACTGGTCAATGGAGTGCCCATGTGACTTGGGTCAACGAAATCCCCCGGGAAATTGGCTGGCTCGTCTGGCGTTGGAATGATCTCTACGGGGCAAAGAGGGCGGTATTGTCTTCTCACTCGAATGGGCTACGATACAGCGTGAAAAACATGGGGCAACCGGATGCCCGGACCTACGAAGGTGTCAAAAATCGCCGAACGGCCCAAAAAAGAGGTAAAGGTTTTCTGACGCCTGCCGAAGTACAAGAGAAGCAAAAGGATAGGTCGCCAGGCTCCTCTGGGAAGTTGAGCCGCCGACCACAGAGTACCGTCCTAACCACCGTGGAGCTGTAACCCTAAACTTCAATGTTAGGTCGGTACTATGTGGTGGTCGAGGAAATTGACCTAAAGTTTCAAGGCCACCTGCCGATGTAAATGACACCATGAGTTTCAACAAGATTGACTTTTTGCGAGATCTGATTGACGATGTGGCGTCCAGCCAAAGGGCCGGAAAGCGGTTCGAGGCCGACGCAGCCGTCCTGGGGCCGTTGCTGGTCAGCGTTCAGAGGGGGGTTGCAGAAGAGTCTGAGAGGCTTATACAGGGGCACCGCCGCCTGCGTTTCCTGCCGCTGGCTGCCCGCCGCTGGCTGCTGGGGCTCTAGACCTTTACTCGCCGCAGCAGTTTTGCTACCGCTCGCTGGAGAGTATTCCAATCGAAGTTCAAACTGAACTTGACGGACTGGCCGTCCTCAGTCTCGATGCGAGTGTACTCAGGAGAATCGTCAGGAAGCGGTTCGAAGCCGGAGCCGACATGCGCTTGACCTGCATTCTCACCCGTGGTGAAGACCATCTGCTGAGTACCTCGGTCGGCAGTAATGATTGAATCCTGATTGTATTTCTTGCCTAGAGCGATAATCTCTTGAGGTTCCGCCTCGTGGGCCATGACGAGGTAGGAGTCTTCAGTCTCACCACCGTATCTTCCTACACTCGGCGTGAACATCAACCCAGAGTTGACCAAATCCTGTTGCAGAGCTTGCGATCTGACCGCTATTTGCTCGTCCGAGAGCTGCATATCTTCTGCATTATTGGGGTTCCGGCCCGCCGAAAGGAGGGCGTACTTCCCTTGGGTGAGAGCTATTTGAACATCCTGGCTACTCAAGCCTACTGGGCCACCCTTCCCTGGGGGACGCCGGGCCACTTTTTGCTTGAAAACCTGAAAATCCTGCTCCGAAGGCTGGTATTGGTGCCAAGCAGGCGCAGAGGAGCCTCCGCCCTTGTGGCACTCCAGCCCGTCTTCGATGAAATGATCGCCACACCGCTGATCGTCGCCGCTCTCAGGCACACCATCGCCTGCTGTGGTGAGTGCCAAAATACGAGACCACCGCAGATATGGGTAAGTGTATTTTTTCTTCTCTGACCGGAACATACCTAGAAATAACCTAAAGGTTAGCAAAGGAAGAGAGCTAATGGCGTGGCCTGAGACAGTACGGAAAGAAGACTTTGAGATTACGTACTACCGAGGCTCCGGCCCCGGAGGACAGCACCGGAATAAGACTTCCAGTGCGTGTCGTATGCACCATTTGCCGACCGGGAACGTCACTCAGTCCGAGGAGCACAAGAAGCAGGGCCAGAACAAGAAGGCTGCCTTCAAACGCATGACCGACATCCTCGTGCCTTTGATGAAAGCGGCAGCTAAACCGCAAGTAGAGGCACGAGGATATGAGCGCGTCAGGACTTATCACGAGCCTGACCAGCGTGTGAAGGATCACCGTTCCGGGAAGACCTACCGCTACAAGGACATCCTTGAGGGGAAGCTAGATGAGATGCTCGATGATGTACGGGTCGCGAAAACGTAACACCACGATATGCGCTATTTAGACGCATGGACCCATACAAGGTGCTTGAAATTGAAAGAGGTTCCACCAGGAAGCAGATCAAGAACGCTTACCGGAAGCTCTCCAGGGTAACCCACCCTGACTTGAATCCCGCTGTACCAGACATCGAGTTCAAGTTGGTGAATTGGGCCTACCGAGTAATCACCAACCCAGACAAAGCAGGGAAGTGCCCGTACCGAGAGCCCGAGATCAAAAAGCCCCCCACGGGGACATCTTACCACCAGAGAGAGAACAAGCGGAAGGAAGCCAGAAGGAAGCCGCCTCCGCCGAACTGGGGAACCAACGACCCAACCCTGAAGTATTACAAGTCAGGCCCTGACGGTTACTACGACGAACAGAGGGACCACCTCTTCGCTAAGGCCACCCCGCCACCGCCTAGAAGGAGAAAAGCCCGTAGATCGCAACCCAGAGCCTCTAGGCCACACAGGGCTACGGCTTCGGTCGAGGACATTCTGAACGATGCCCCGCAGTCCGAGTGGCAGAGGAAGTGGGCCAAAAAGATGAAGGAAAGGTGCAACTAGGGAATCCTACGCCCTCATTAGATGGTTATTTCTAGTGTAAACCCCTTTAGGTGGCTACCGATGCGTGATTTTTTGAATTGGGACAGCTTCATAACGACTGACGAGGACCCTGCTTATGCGGGGGACAAAGTACCTAACAGTCCCGACGATATCCCTTGTGGTGACGGGTGGATCTCAAAAGACAAGGAATGCCACGATGGAGAAGCTCACGATCCAGAGCCGGGCGAGAACCCTTACTGGACTGACGAGAACAGCGCTGAGGAGCGTAACGAGCGAGGTGTGGACTGGGATGACAACAAGCCCAGCAAGCCCGCTCCTGAAGAGCCTGGACCCTCTGAAGAGGCTATTGAGTCTGTGCCGGAAGGGCAATGGGCACGCCAAAAGGACATGGTGGCCCAAGCTCTTGAGGGTCTACAGGTTGTGCTGGTTAGAACCCCGAAGGGCAACGCCAAAGCTATCAAGCTGAAAGAGGATGCCAAGGCCCTCCTGAGCGACGACCGAACCGAGAACCTCAAGGCAGTCAAGGCATTACAAGCCGCTGCGGACGAGGCGCGAGAGGCCCTTCGCGACCCCGGCCTTCACGACTGGTTGGCCCACAGTCCTGCGCTTATCGAGGACTACACTAAGCGGGTAGACATGGCGCAGTTCGCCGTAGATGTTTTTAACAGCTCGGTCAAGGCTGACGACCCGAGAGACATACAGGTCTGGGACAAGGTACGAAATAGACCGGAAACCCTTGAAGTGGAAGACCTTCTGCAACTGTCCGGTGTGGAAGCCGACGATGAACAAGCCCAGCGCAAGATCGGAGAGATGCAGAAGCTTCTGGAGAGCTGGCGCGAGTCACCCACACTCGGTGGGGCCGATCTAGCTAAGATGTTCATGGATGACCCTGACGCACCTATGACCCTCCAGAACATGCTCCGAATGCGCATGGGGAAACAGCCTGATCCCGCTGATAGGTCCCCATTCGAGACCAATACGAAGCTGGCGATGGCAATACTAGACCGTTCGGCTAGAGTTGGCGATGAATCGGCGAACAGGATGTTGTGGGAGAGCTTCGGTCTAAGTGAATCATGGACACCGAACTCCTATCTTCACGATCACCGCAAAGCTGCTGAGAGAGCGACCACGGAAATGAAGCAGTGGGCTGATTGGTCTAGTATCGACGAGGCTCAAAGAGATTACATGATGGCGGGGTCCGACGTGGCAGAAGCAGAATTCGCCTCGGAGGAGTTTGAAAAGGAGTACCAAACTAGAAAGACCGACATCCTAGAGCGTAGGGACAGCAAGTCCCTGGAGAAGGGTGAATTCGCTAAACTGGTCTCTGACCTGGAAGACGACAAAGATGACATCGACCAACTCGGAAGAAACGCACACATGGGCGTACTACGGGCGAGCGAAAAGATCATGAAAGAGGCGGAGAAAATTCGCCAACCCATCAAAGATGCAATGAGGAAAGCCAATCAATACACCCAAATTGATGCCGAAAGCGCTGGTGAAATACTACACAGGGTAGGGAATGCCGTGTGGGCTGATATCAACGAAAAAGATGAGGACTACACGGTAGCGAAAGGTAAGGGCATCGCTGGCTTGGCAGGAAAGAAGCTGTTGGCCCTGAGGCGGAATCACCGAGACCAGATATCCAAGGAGACGATGGATGAAAGCTCACGCTACCCGAATGCCGCTAAGATCCAAGAGAGCCTACAAGACCTGTTCTCGATTGCCCACCGTGATGTAGTGGGCGGGCCTGGAATGGTGGGACTAACGTGGCAGTCAGAGGTTATGGTGCGAGCCTACGCTAGCTCGACCGAAGGGTCTATATGCCTCAGTGTAGGGGCGGACCTCAAGAAGGTACCCAAGCATGAGATGTGGGACATCACACGCAAGTACAGCAAGACTTCGGCTTCGGACAGGGACGACATTGCCATCCACGAGTTCGCGCACCACATGGAGTTTAGCAACCCCGATGTAGCTCGGCGTTTCTCTGGCTTCTACAAGAGACGAACAGAAGGACAGCCCCTCGTCAGGAACGGGGATATTGATCCCAATACAGGGTTGCCATATCTTGACCTGAGGCACTATGACAAAAACGAGGAGTTTATTCCTGACCACTTCTTCTCTATCTACTGTGGTAAGAGTTACGGTGACCGGGAAGGGCACGGCGAGCTAGTCTCTATGGGTATCCAAGCGTTCTACAACAAGCACCAGTGGGGTGCCATGGTTCGGGACGACCCCGAGCACATGGCACTCATCATCGCTACACTGAGAGGCTACTAATGCGCATCAGATTCACGATAAACGGCAAGGGTATCGGATACCTCGATTACGATATCATCAACTGGAACGACAAATTGGGACAGATGGGTTCCGTTATCACCGGTCCTCCCCAGCTAGGGTTCGCGATCGAGCAGAAGATCAAGACGAATGCCTACCATGTAACGGTCTCCGGTGGGGACGTTCCTCCCGATCTTTCGATGTACTGGGACGGGGTGGTGGCGACCTTGAATAAAGTAAAGCAAGAAATACAGGGATTCGATTACCTCGTTCCCTCGGGGCAAGATCCTCTGAAGGATACCACTTCTGTCTCAACTGCGACTATGAAAGGTAGGATACACTAATGGAGACGACGGCATGACTGACAGCATCGCCCGGGATTCCAGGCGCGTCGAGAACGAGCTTCGGACACGATTGAAGCACATCATGGAGTATCTTGAGGCAGACTTGATGCGCTGTGTTGAAGATACCCAGGCCGGAACCCGATGCAAACGCCAACGAGAGGATATTGAGGACGTTATCCAGTGTTGGCAGCACAGACCCTAGTCGTCTTCGGCATCCCGCATCTCCAGAGCTTGTTGAGCACCGGCTAAAATATCGAGCATGTCCTCATCGAGTTTCCCAGGAAGGGACTTGATAGTCTCCGGTAGCCCAGTAAGCAGATCGGCAGGAATCCCAGAGAAGTATTCGGCAAGATTCGCAGTGCCACGCTCTTCGGCCTTCTCGATCGCCCAGAGACGGCGATCCAGTTGGCAGTCCCGGTCAATAGAGGAGCCACGCAGGCTCTCGTTCTGGAACTCCCGAGGGTCATCCTTCGATTTCGGCACCATTTCCTCTTGTGAAAATCCTGCGCCATAGGCATCATAATGTCGGGTTACACCATCGAGTGGGTCTAGCGCAGGTTAAAATGTAGTAGACACGGCACGACCCGTTTGGGTTACAGAGTTCACACGGCCGTGTCTACTGTTAGACCTCCGATACCTTCCGCCACTGCACCCATAGTTCCCGCAAGATGCGCTTCGACAGAAGCCTACGCTGGTGCAGGAAGACGTGGCCCTTCGTCCAGTCAGGGTGCGCAGTGGCCGCTTTGGCCTTCACTTCTTCAGAATATTGGTAGAATTCATTGTTGGTTTTCTTGCCGTTCTGGTGAACAGTCCCTTGCACAACGAACATCAGGGACCTTCTGTTAGGGTTGTAACCGTGCAGTTGAGCCAATTCAGTGCCTCGTCGAAGGCGCTGTCGAACCATAGGTTCCCCTTCCTTCTCGGACACCATACCTAGCCCAAAACGCTTCCACAATCTGGCAGGTGTACCGAATTTACGCAAGTCGGCTCCGGCTTCTGCCAGTATCCTTCCTACGGCTAGGAGGCTCAGACCAGGGATTCCTTCAACCCACGGTGCGATTGGCATACCTGCCACTATGGCAGTGATGTCTTTGTGGTATTGCTTTATTTGGGGGTCGAAGCCCCTGATGGCAGGGACCATAGAGAGAGCCATAATCTCCACTTTCGCAGCAAATACCTCTATGGGGTCGGTGGAGGTCCGATCAATCTCGTCAGGCTTCACATGCAACATCCACTTTTTGTGGACGGCAGTTGCCAGTGCTGCGTCTTTTGTGCAGAGAGCGTACTTCTTGTTGAAGCACTTCTTACCTTTGCAGTGGTGGTCCTGCACAGCACGCTTGATGACACCATGTAACTGGTGGTTGAGTGAGCCTCTTGCTCGCTCAAGATTCAGACAATCCCTATGGAGTCCGAGGAGTTTAGTGATTTCGTTGTGCATTTTCTAATCCTTGTGTGAGCGACGCGACAAGACCGAGATGGGTTTCACGATGTCTTAGGTCGCGCCGCTCCGTTGAAAGTTGTGGGCTGGGCGCACTGCGCTTTGGGGTTGCAGGGTCGCTTAGGCACCCAGCCCTTTGTAAGTTATGAGCGGCGCGACACTCTGACTAAGGGTTACACCACGGCGGGGGTCGCGCCGCTCTGTCGAAGTTTTAGTGGGGGGTTGCTCACGGTTTCGTAGGGTTGCAAGCCGTGCTAGGAGCAACCCCCGTAATTTTACATGTAAGTCCTCTCGCGCAGCCTTTCAACAAACTCATCCTGAACGACTGAGCCTACCGTGCGCTCGTCTCCAGCGGAGACACCTTCGGCCTGCATCTTGTCTGCAATGGCGAAGAGCATCCGTGCGTCACGTCCGATGGTGGAAGCCTTCTTGTCACGCATCTGAGCCTCGGTGGTCACCTGATCGAACGTAGCAAAGCGCAACTTCACGCCCCCGGTGGTCAGGTAGAACGTGTCCATGTAGAGCGCAGCGACGGTCTCAGCACTTGCTGCGTCCGCTGCTGCTGTTCTCTTGGACTTGTTGGGAGCTTTGGTTCCAGTTGCGGGTGCCAGGGGCGGGGGAACAACCCGAGACTGCGACCGAAGGCGCTGCACGACATTGTTGATCTGACTGTTGGCGAAGCGCTTCCAGACTTCCGTCTCGATAGCAGAAGCCATCACAGTGTCCAGATTACCAAGCTCAGCATCACGGACATCAAGAAAGGCAGCTTTCGCCTGCTCCCAATCTCCGTTGCCTGCTGTCCACGCTGTCTCAGCCCACTTGGCAAAGACCTCTTCTATGTCTGCGGAACTCATACGTTTTTTCCTTTTTGTTCCCCGTGGCTAAATTGCCCGGTGGAAATGTAGCGATCAAGGTCAGCCGTATTGCGGGTTACAGATGGGCAGTGGACCTTGATCGCCGTAAATGTTGCAGTACCGACCTAACATTGAAATTTAGGGTTACAGCTCATTGGTGGTTAGGCCGGTACTAGGATCGTCATGATGTACATGATCCCGACGTAGGTCAGACCATGAACGAGTTGATCGAGCCCTAGCCAGAACCAGAACTGCGAGTGGGTATCGGCCTTGTAGCCCCGTCGGGCGCACCACCACATTTTGAACCAGTCCATGTGGTAGTGAATCAGGAGTTCACCGGCGAAGCAGAGTAGCACCCTGTTAGCGCCAGGAAAGGGGTAGTAGCTGACGCTGGAAGCGATCCACAAGAGTAGTGGCAGAGTAGCAAAGGAGTGTATCAGTGCGTGGACAAACCCACCAGGGTGGGCGTAGGTTCCTTTGTTCAGGAACATCCACGGGGTCTGAATCTTAGTGAAGTCACAAACGAAGTGCTTCACCAGCAAATATGTGAATCCGATAAGTAGGTAGTGTTCAAACATCAGCGTTCAACCTCCTTCTTCTCCAAGTAGAAGAGATCTAGACCCTCAGGTTCTTTCTCTCCTCGAAAAATGAGAGCGACAACCCCCATGCAAGTATTGTCACCTAGGATCTTCTGTACCTTAGCAATTGCCTGCCCAGAAGACACCACATCGTCCACGATAAGGTACTTCTTTTTGCTGAACTCGGGGCCGCGCGTGCGATTCTCCATGGTCAGCACCTTCACTCGTGGCTTGTTGAATATCTCTGCCACAACGAAGGCAAGCTCGATGCCGCCGATGATCGGAGTGGCGATAAAGTCTATCTCGTCTCGCAACGTTTCGGGGATCAACTCTGCAAGCTGCTCTGCATAGTCCATCGTAGCTCGGCTGCCGAGTAGATCGAAGTCGTAGTAGTACGGAGAACTCTTACCAGAGGTAAGTTCGTGGTCTTCTTTGATCCGACATTCTTCGAACATGATACACCTTTTACCCCAAAAGGCCCGGGGACCGGAGTCCCCGGGCCGTGTCAGCATTGCACTGACTTAGGACGGAATCACACCCCCGTTGGGGCGGGTCGTCTTGGGTACGACGGCATCAGCGACGCCTAGAGTCGCAAGGATCGCACCACCAGCTTCCGTCTGGGCGAAGGCTTCGACGGCAGCACCGACCGAAGTTCCACCCTTGGAAGAGAACAGGTCCATCACGTTGGATACGCCACTGGTGACGTTGCCTGTGTTCGCGATGACCTTGATACCGGCAACCTGGAGTGCCTTGGCTTGCTCGACACCGACCACCTCATTCTTCTCCACGTTGCGGATCTGGATGAGGTAAGTCTGGTACCCCTCGTTCTCGCCAATCTCCTGCGCGAGAGCGATTTGCGGGGTGACCGTGGACATTTCGAGAAGGCGCTTCGCCTCAGCTTCGGCCGTACCAACTGCCAGAGTACCTTCGGCGACCCGTTGCTGTTCAGCAAGGGTACCTTCGGCGACCGTGATCGTCACGGTCTTCTCACCCTGGGCCTTGATGACCCGAGTCTCGCGCTCCTGAGCCGCAACAACAAGCTGCTGCTCCTTGGTGATCTCGGCGGTCCGAACGGTCTCGACCTCTCGAACTGCCATCTCGCGGGTCATGGTCTCCTTGGCTTGGGTCTTGATTTCCTGCTGGGCCTGCTCGTTGGCGATACCAACGGCCTTGTCTTTGGTCGCAGTCCGCTGTCCAACAAGCTCTTGCGCCTCTTGGTCACGAATAGCCACTTCCTGGTTGGCCGCGATCTCGGCGACTTCAGCCGCCTTGTTGTTGGATGCGACTTCAGTCCGCGATTCGGCGTCGATCTTGGACTGCTTCTTGGCCATGATGTTGCTGACCGTCTTCGAGGTCCCATCGAGCGGGTCTCGAATGTCCATCAGTTCGATGTTCTTGACGTTCACAACACCCCAAGCAGAAAGCTGATCTTTCGTTAGGGCCGTGAAGAGATCGCCGAACGTGCTGCGGTCTTCCATGATTTGCTCGATATCGTGCTGCGCGAGCACGGTACGAACGGCACCCTGGAGGATGGACTTCAACTGACTCTGAAGCTCAGCCAGAGTCTCGATGCGCTTGGCGGCGATCGAGGGCTTGGCGATGCGGAAGAATGCCACGATGTCTACGATGAAGGGGACCTTCCCAATATCGTAAGCGTCGTAACTGTCCAGTTGCTCATCGAACACTGCGAGAGGCAGCTTGACGACTTGAACACCAAACTTCGGAATGGCGGTCGGCCATTCGTAGTAGGCGTTCCCGTTGTCCAGACGCTCGGCGTCCTCGTCTTCAACGAACTGGCTCATGCCATAGGCGAGGGTGTTGTTTGAACTCTGAACGATGTGAACTTCGTTCGGCCGGACCACCCGGCGGAACATAAACGCGACGATGAGGCCGAAAACCAAAAAGGCCACACCCCCACCAATAAGGGCGAAAAGCCCGAAACCTGAAAACATTATCTCTATCCTTATTCAACTATCAACTTGCATTTAGCGGGTAGAGACGGAACGTCCGCTCTCCCCTTCCTACATATTTTCGATCTCCTTCGAGATGACCTTGTAAATTGCGTGTGGAGCATACGTTACATTAGTTCCATCTGCAAGGGTGTGGGTATACCCGTGACGGATGATGTTGTGTACTTTCAAAGCAACCAGAATCTCGGCTGCCGTTTCCCACCGGTCATCCATGTTGATGGAGTAGGAAAGCGGCAGCTTGAAGACCTGAAGCGGTCTGGGAATTCCTTGGGCGGTACCTTCGCTCGTGACGAATACCGTCACAAGGTAGTCCGTCTTCGTGAGAGTCGGAGGGCTCAAGATACCGAGCCGTTCTAGAATACGCCTAAACATCTTTCGCTCGTTCCATAGCCTAGTCTCCTGGGCGAATTCGCTAGTCCGCGTCACACCGCAAACTGGAAGTGACAACTATGATGTTG
>SDBV01005543.1_pt1 | contig 17776 bp, 15 predicted proteins | sample 2277081 | NCBI WGS metagenome assembly SDBV01 (sample SAMN10402039, study PRJNA504765) | marine sediment metagenome | isolation source: marine sediment core GS10_PC15, 223 cmbsf | place: Arctic Ocean: Southern Knipovich Ridge | collected 2010 | reverse complement strand
GGCTGGAGGGTCGCGACATGCAAGCGCTCGAGGAGTGGGTCAGGTCCGCGTCTGCGCCGCAATCCCACGTTGGCCGCGCGGTGGATCTCTAGGACGAGCCGACTGACCAGCGGAATTGGTGTCAGGCTTCGATGGGTTCGGCCCCGGAAGACCGGTGCGGAGGATGAGTGGCTCGACAATGTTGGCAAGCAACTTGCATCCTTGCCTTGCCATGCAGAGGTGATTTATGGGAGGACAGCTCGTGCAGATGGCTCTCACGTTCAACCACGGCGACGGCGGCCGGCGCGACGCCAACTCGTCCGGTTTCGCTGTTTCGCGAGGACAACCGACCGTGCCGAGGCAGTCGCTGGTTTGGGGCCGTCCCGGTCCGAGCCCATGGTAGAAACCCTCTCCGGCAGGGCCAATCTTCACGATCAGGTCGCACAGATCGCTGCTGAGTCGTCGGATCTGGAGGAGCTTCTTTGCGCCGCTGCATCGTCAGCGCCCGGGCGCGTCGCTGCGGTGCTGCTAGCTAATGAGGAAGCGGTGCAGCGCGCGCTGGGCGAAAGTGGCCTAACCCGGGTGCTGGATCGCTTGGTGTTGGGGGCGGACACCGCGGTTGGCGAGCGAGCGGTTTGTCGTGAAGCGTTGGAAGTAGCCGAGGTTTTTTCGTCCTCCCTCTCGGCAGAGGCCGGGGCCGCCGTGGCAGACGTCACGATGCGGACAGCAGGCCTCGCCGAGGCGGAGCAGATTCTCTCCCAGCTCCTGCGGCGATTTCCCGAGCACGCTCCCACGCTGCGGCTCGCGGTCGAGTGCGCGGGGCGGCAGAACCGTTCAGCCGAAGCGCAAGCCCTGCTCACCCGCCTCGCTCGCACCGACGCTCGTCATGGCACCATTCAAGCCGTCTACCGCCGGCGCCGTGCCTTCGACGCTGATGTCGAGCCGGATATCAAGATCGCGCTGCTCAGTTCGTTCACCATCGATCCGCTCGCCGCGTATGTGGACTTGCAGGTCCGAGAGCTCGGTTTCATTCCGGAGATCTACGTTGCGCCGTTCAACTCTGTAGGAACGGAGATCCACTCTCCGGATAGCGGTCTCCACAGGTTCGAGCCGCGTCTCAGCTTCGTCAGCGTATCCCTCGACGACCTGGTGCCGGATTTGGGACTCGGACTGTCGGGAGCGGAGCGTGAGCGCGCTGGCGACGAGGCGTTGTCCGAGCTGATCGGGCTGGCTCAAGCATTTAGGTCCCGCTGCGCGGGCCCTTTGGTCGTGCACAGCTTTCACAGTCCGTATATCGGCAATTCCTTGCTCGACTGGGAGCCCGACGGATCGGCATCCTGGCTTCGTGTGCTGAATCAGCGGCTGGCATCCGAGCTGCACGCGCTGGACGGCGTATACCTGCTGGATGTCCAGCACGTTTTGTCCGCATGGAATTCCGGGTGGCTGGACAATCCAAAGATGCGATACATGGCTGCGATGCACCTTGGGGAGGATACGCTGGAAGCCATGGCGAGAGCGTACGCAAAATACGTAGTACCCGTCATGGGGCTTACTAAGAAGTGTGTCGTAGTTGATTTGGACAATACGCTGTGGGGAGGAGTCGTAGGCGAAGACGGGCCCGACGGCATTCAGCTTGCGGACACGTCGCCGGGAGTGGAGTACGTGGACTTTCAGCGCGGCCTCAAGGTCCTAAACGGCCGGGGTGTGCTCTTGGCCATCAACAGCAAGAACAATCCAGCCGATGCGCTTACAGTGTTGCGCTCACACCCCCACATGCAGCTTCGAGAGGAAGCGTTCAGCAGCGTTCGGATCAACTGGTCCTCCAAGGTCGAGAACATGCGGAGTATCGCCGAGGAGCTGAACATTGGCCTCGACTCCATGGTCTTCTTGGACGACAACCCGGCAGAGTGCGAGCACGTCCGGCAGCTGCTGCCGGAAGTCCTCACGGTTCAGCTTCCCAGGGATCCCTCCCTGTACCGTTCGACGCTCGAGAACTTGCCGGCTTTCGAACAATTCACCATCACCGAACAAGATCGGAAGCGGACCGAGAGTTATCGCGCCAGGCGGTCTCGGGATGTGCTGCGGGGCGAGGTGCGCTCGCTTGAACAATACCTGCATTCGCTCAACATCGAGGTGACCATCAAACGGGGGGACGGGCCGGTAGCGCCGCGCATCGTCCAACTCATCAACCGCACGAACCAGTTCAATCTGACGACCCGTCGATATGACGCCGCTGCCGTCGAGCGGATGCTTGCCGATCGCGACTGGCTGGTCTGCACGCTCCGGGCGAAGGATCGCTTTGGCGATCACGGGATCGTGGCTGTCAGTTTGATACACCGACCCCGATGGTGTCTCGATACGTTTCTGATGAGCTGCCGCGTGATCGGTCATTCGATCGAGACGGCGTTCCTGGCGTGGCTGAAGGACCGGGCCGTCGAAGCCGGCGCGACGATGCTGGTTGGGGAGTATCGGCCAACGGCAAAGAACTCGCAGGTTGGAGATTTCTACGAGAGACATGGCTTTGTCTCGTCGGATGGAGGCGCTGACGATGTGCGGCGGTTCGAACTGGCACTACCCGCGCCGGATCTCGTCGCGCCAAGTTGGATCACGGTGAGGGGAGGTTGACCCCGCCGGAACAGGTTATCGCTCGCGTGTTCAACGTCCGGGTGTCGGAGCTGACAGAGCAATCGTCTCCCGATACAGTGGCCGGGTGGGATTCGCTGGCGCACATGACGCTTGTGTTCGAACTGGAAAAGGAGTACGACATTTCGATTGCTCCAGGCGATGCGATCGACATGGTCAACGTCCGTGTCATCAAAGAGATACTCCACGAGTATGGCGTCGACTGGTAGCCCAGGTCATGGACCGCCGCAGGTCCCGGCAGATCTTTCGTTCGATCTGCTGCGAGTGGGCCAGGCAGAGGAATTCGACGTGCTGATCGACGAAACGATGGTTCGCGGGTTCGCGACGCTCACGGGCGACCGAAATCCGCTGCACACATCACCGGAGTACGCTCGCGGGACCGTCTACGGCCAACCCATCGCCCACGGGATGCTGCTCGCGTCGTTCTTCTCCACTATCGTGGGCATGCTGCTTCCGGGTCGACGCGCGTTGTATCTTTCGCAGAGTCTGAAGTTCGCCGAGCCCGTGCACTGGGGAGAACGTGTAAAGGTGCGTGGGGAGGTGGTGCGATTGTCGCCGGACTCTCGTATTCTCGAGTTGAAGACGACCGTAACACGGCCCAGCGGTGTTGTTGCTGTTGCCGGGGAGGCAAAGGTAATGTTGCTGGACGACGCACCACTGCCGCCGACAGAGCCAGCGGAGACGGCGCTGGATTTCACCGACAAGGTTGTGATGATCACGGGTGCGAGTCGCGGGATCGGTGCCGCCACTGCGCTCACCTTCGCGTCGCTCGGAGCGCACGTCGCCGTGAACTACAAGTCGAACCGCGAAGCAGCGGACCGCGTTGTCTCGCGGGCGAACGAACTGCGGGGCAGGGCGATCGCGGTGGGCACCGACGTGGCGCGAGCCGATCAGGTGCGGGAAGCGGTCGACCGCGTGCAACAGGAATTCGGCCCCATCAACATCCTGATCCACGGCGCCACGGGGCCGCTGTCGCCGAAGCCTTTCATGCAGCTCGCGCCGGAGGAGGTTCGGGAGAATATCGACATCGCCGTGATGGGGGCAGTGCACTGCATCCAGGCCGTGCTCCCCGGAATGATCGAGGCAGGCGATGGACGGATCATCACCGTGCACAGCAGCGGTACCCTCGGACGGCCTGAGGTGGCCAACGCCGCGTACGTGGCCGCCAAGCACGCCCTGGAGGGTCTGTCGAAGAGTCTTGCCGTCGAGTTCGGTCCCAAAGGGATCCGCGTCAACTTGGTGGCACCGGGCTTTGTCGACACCGATCTGGTCCGCCAGTTACCGACCCGTGCTCGCGACGTCTACGCACACCAGACCCCGCTCCGACGCGTGGCCAGTCCTCAAGACATAGCCAAGGCGATCGTCTATCTTGCCTCTGATCTCGGGGAGTACCTTTCCGGGGTGACACTGCCCGTGTGTGGAGGCCACTATATGGGGTAGCCGACGATGGCGCGAAACAAGGTGGAGGTAGTCGAGTTCGAGCCGTCGTACGCGTCGGCCCTCGCGTCGTTCATCAGTCAGGTCTGGGATCCCAAGGCCACGGCCGAGTCGGTGCTGGATTCACGCCGGGCAAGCGCCGAATCCAACCCCAGTTGCTCGCATGGCCGAATACCGACGATCCTGTTCCTCCTAAACGGCGAGGTCGTGGGCCACATCATGGCGACCCCTGAACGGATGTCGTTTAGTGGGGGTGTGCGTGAGACACATTGGATGACCGGGTTCCACGTCCTCCCCCGGCATCGGAGCGGTCCCGTCGGCTTCATGGTGGCAAAGGAACTCGCGCGTGTCGCGCCTGGGACCTTGACGTTTACCGTAGAAAGCGCCCCCCTACGGATCTTTCGCGCTCTGGGTTATCGGTACCTCGGTGTGGTGCCGAACTACGTGAAGCTGCTGCGACCAGCCGTGATGTTGCAGCGGATCGATCTACACCGGCTCGGCATGGCCGGCACGAGAGGCTGGCGAGCGCGAGCGCTGGCGGCCGCACGCGCAAGCCGTCTCGATACAGTGGCAGCCACCCTCCTGCACTTGGGGATCAATACGTGGGTTCGTGTGGTTGCACCGCGCGCTGCTGCCGCCGAATACGTGGTCCACACCGAACCGTGGGCCGGCGTGGAGTACGGCCGCTATGACCGGTTGTGGGAGCGAGTCACTCGGGAGTTGGCGGTGAGTCCCGTCCGGGATGCAGCGCGTTTGAAGTGGCGGTTCACAAACCGCGGCAGCGACTACGTGATGATCGAAGCACGGGAACGAAATGACGCGGTTGGATATTGCATTCTCAAGCGCCCCCGCGCCAAGGTGGACCCGCGGCTTGGGGATGTCCGGATCGCGGCGATCGCGGACCTATTATTCCCGCCGGAACGCCTCGACCTGGGCTGCGGCCTCCTGGCGGCGGCAGAGGGGGTTGTTGCGCAACATGACATCGCTGATGCATTGCTCGCAAGCACGCCCCACGCAGCGATTCGTCGGGTCGTGCGGCGTAGCGGATACCTGAAGGTTCCGGGCAACTTGAAGCTCGTCGTCCATCCCTCCGTACTCCCATCGTCGGGAGGAGTCCGGCTCGAGAACTGGTGGCTGGCTCGCGGCGATTGCAGCGCGGACGAGACGTTCTAGTCGTGTCGTCGGGGACCTTCCCAAACGGAAAGCGCTTCGCGATCACCATCGTCGACGATACGGATGATGCCACCGTGGAGAGCGTCGGCCCAATGTACGAACTCTTAGCCAGCCTCGGGATGCGCACCACCAAAACGGTCTGGTCCTTGGACTATCCCGGCCGCAGTAGAGGCTTCTGGAAATCACAGACGCTGGAGGACGAGGACTACCGGGAGTTCGTGTTAACGTTGCGGCAACAGGGATTCGAGATCGCTTGGCACGGGGCCACCATGGAGACGAGTAAGCGCCGTCGCACGGTGGCCGGTCTTGAGCGGTTCAAAGAGATCTTCCGTGAGTATCCTAGGGTCCACGCGAACCACGCCGAGAACCGTGAGAACATCTATTGGGGGACCAGCCGCATCGACAACCCCGCGTTGAAGTACTTGTACGGTCGGATCGTTGGTATGTCGCCAGATTACTTCTCGGGACATGTTGCCCACTCGCCGTATGGATGGGGGGAGGAGTGTGCTCGGCACGTCCACTACGTGCGTAACCTGACGTTCAATACAATCAACTTGGCCACGATCAACCCTTCGATGCCCTATCACGACCCGTCGCGGCCCCTGGTCCGGTGGTGGTTTTCGGCCACGGACGCCGAGGACGCGTTTGAGTTCGCGCAGCTACTTACTGAGGCCAACCTAGATCGACTCGAGCGCGAAGGCGGCATTTGTATTATCGCAACACATTTTGGCAAGGATTTCGTGAAGGACGGTCGCGTCCTCCGTCCGATCCGCACGCGGTTGGAGGCGCTGGCCAGACGGCCTGGGTGGTTTCCCCCGGTTGGCAAACTGCTCGATTGGCTGCGGGAGCAGCGCGGCAGCGATGAGCTGCCAATGGCCGAGTGGAAGCGTATGCAGTGGCGCTGGGCGTTCGACCTGGCGGTGCGCAAGCTGCGCCGGCGACGTGATCGCGAAGAGAGAGCGGTTTTTTATGCCTAACCAGCGGATTGGAGGGCCTGCGTCCGAGACGATCACTTGCCGGCACATCGACGCGTCTGAGCAACGGTTGCTTTGCACGCGCAGGACAGGCACCGCAGCACCCAACCGGGCGCTGCCCACCCACTCGCGTCGCTCGCATGCCCAATGTTGCGTACGCGCAACATTGTAAGTTGTTTAATACCAGCGATTTGTGCTTTTATCGGATGCGGGCGTGTTCGTTAGGTCAAACCCCTGACACGAGGCGTCGTTCGGGGGTGAGGGCCCGTATCGGTCCGAGATTCGGTTGTCACAAAGAAACCGGCTGGAGCGAGGCCAGCCGGTTTTCGCTCTTGTGACCTAGGGCGGAGGCTAGAAGATCGTATAAATGAACGGTGCCAGCGCCGAGGTCTCCGCGAAGGCGAGCAGGAGGCCGAGGAGCAGCATGACGACCATGATGGGAAGAAGCCACCACTTCTTCCGCACTTTCAAGAAGATCCAGAATTCCCGCAACAGCCCGTAGTTACTCATGGAATCGTGCTCAACTGTGTGTTCAGAATTGATGCCGCATCCCGCCGTGTTGGTCTTCTTCTCCGCCCCTGGGGACCCAGAAACTGCCTCTTGATAACGCAGCCTTCAAAGGCGTCCGCTTCAGGACCCGCATGAAAAACCCGATGGGGAAGATAACCAGGAAATAGACGATGCCCATGATGACGGGCGTCGTCACCTTGGAAATCGTGCGCGCGAACGCCATCCACGCCCGCTCCACCGGCAGGAGCGTGGTCGGCGCCGCCAGGCCTGCCGCCACCAGGACTGCACCGATGGACGCAGCGATCAGGGCGCCGGCCTCGTGGTCCTTCCACCACAGGAGCGTAGCCACTGCGATGAAAGCCGCTCCGAGCGTGAGCCCGAATCGTCGCCCCTGTGGTGCCGTCAATCCAGTTGAAATTCTTTGCGCCAATCTTGCCCCTCCTTCCACGCGGGCTGGCACTGCTTGTCGAGCAGGAACGGACCCAGCGCCAGATAGTCGATATGCGTTCGCATGAAGCAGCGGTAGGCGTCTTCCGGCGTGCAGACGATCGGCTCGCCCCGCACGTTGAACGACGTATTGACGACGACCGGACAGCCGGTGCGCTGCTCGAACGCCTTGATGAGATCGTAATAATCCCGGTTCGTCTCCCGACTCACCGTCTGAACGCGGGCCGAGTAGTCGATGTGCGTGACCGCGGGAATGCTGGACCGGGCGACGTTCAGTTTGTCGATACCCCAAAGACCCTGCTGCTCGTCCGTCATGGGGACCTGTAGGTCTTTCTTGACTGGGGCCACGAGGAGCATATAGGGCGATTCACAGTCGATCTCGAAGTAGTCGGAGACGCGGTCTCGGAGGACGCTCGGGGCGAACGGGCGGAAGCCCTCCCGGAATTTGATCTTGAGATTCATCTGTGCCTGCATCTTGGAACTCCGTGCATCGCCCAGGATGCTTCGGGAACCGAGGGCCCGGGGGCCGAATTCCATCCTTCCATTGAACCAACCGACGATCTTCTCGTCAGCAAGGAGTTCGGCGACCCGCTCGAGAAGTGTCTCTCTTTCGAGTCGCTGGTATCGTGCACCAAATACTTTCAGGCGCCGCTCGATTTCTTCGCTGGAGAACGCCGGTCCCAGGTAGGCCCCCTTCATAGTGTCACGCCCGGGAGTCGTGTGGCGGGGCTTCCTGGCATGCCTATGCCAGATGAGCTGTGCCACGCCCAGGGCGCCGCCGGCGTCTCCCGCCGCCGGTTGAATCCAGATCGACTTGAACGGTCCGTCTCGCAGGATCCGTCCGTTCCCCACACAGTTCAGGGCCACTCCGCCGGCAAGGCACAGATGATCGAGCTTGGTCTCGCGGTGAACCGTCCGGGCCATGCGCAGCATCACCTCCTCGCAGACGTCTTGGATGGAACGGGCCAGATCCATCTCCCGCTGGGTGAGCTTGGACTCGGGGGCACGGGGTGGGCCGCCGAACAGCTTGGCGAAGGCCCCGTTGGTCATCGTGAGGCCGGCCAGGTAGTTGAAGTACTTCTGGTTCAGGGTAAAGGAGCCGTCTTCCCTGAGGTCAATGAGTTCCTGGTAAATCGCGTCTACGTACTTCGGCTCTCCGTAGGGTGCCAGGCCCATGACCTTGTATTCCCCCGAGTTGACCTTGAAGCCCGTGAAGTACGTGAACGCGGAATACAGGAGGCCCAGAGAGTCCGGCCAGCGAATGTCCTTGAGAAGCTCGACGTCGTTGTCACGCCCGACGCCGTAGGAGGCCGTCGCCCACTCCCCCACCCCGTCCATCGTGAGGATGGCAGCCTCCTGGAACGGGGAGGGAAAAAAGGCGCTGGCCGCGTGGGACTCGTGGTGCTCGGTGTAGAGGATCTCCCCCTCGTACCCGAGCCGGTCCCGGATTTGCTTCTCCATGTGGAGCTTGTCCTTGATCCACAGGGGAGCCGCCTTGAGGAAAGACCTGAACCCTCGGGGCGTCACACTGAGATATGTCTCCAGAATACGCTCGAACTTGAGGAGCGGCTTGTCGTAGAAGCCGACGAAGGTGAGGTCGCGCGCTCCGATGCCGGCGGTCTCGAGGCAGTAATCAACGGCGTGACGTGGAAACGAGGCGTCGCCCTTCTTCCGGGTGAACCGCTCTTCCTGCGCCGCCGCCACGATCTCGCCGTCGGCCAGGAGGCAAGCAGCGCTATCGTGGTAGAACGCGGAGATGCCGAGGATATAGTGGGCTCTGTTACTCACCTGAGATGTCCCCCTGGTAATGCGACGGAGCTTCGGGAATCTGGCGTGCAACTCCCGTACCGGCGATGCTGTTCTGGGGATCTCGCTGTCGCCCTTGAGGGCGGTCGTCCAGCTCGCCTCCTAAGGCCTTTGCGAAGACATAAGTTACTGCACCTAAAATGGTTGGTGTGTTGCAACTATGCCACACTCTGGGGCGACGGGAACGCGGCCTCGCGGTTCTGTTACGGCACAGCGGTTGCGCAATCTGACGGCCACCCGTGTGCGCGCTTGAGCCGGGTGGGACAGCGCGCCGCCCCGCCCAGGGGGCTCGCTGGCCGGCGGAAATGGTCCAGCGGGATGAACGGGTCGAGTCAGGGCAGTTTCGTGGAAAGCCGAGAAAAGTCAATGTCAGCCTTGCCCCGTACCCAGTGGGTGTTGCGAGCACTCTATGCAGTTGGGTTGGTGGTCGTTCTTGAGGCGTTTTCCTATGTCGGAATCGCGGTCACGCGGCCATATCTCGATAGCGACATTCGCAGAACGAGTGACATCTACCGCGAACAGTCATACCGCATACGCAACACTCTGGCCAACAGGGGATTAGGACGCGACGCGTATGACGAGTCGCTTGGCTGGCGATACCGAGCTGGATTCAGCGATTCAGTGAATTCGCTCAACTCCCAAGGGCTCAGAAGCACTCGCTCTTATGCGCCGGTTTCGACCTCCCCAACGGTGCGGATCGCCGCGTTTGGCAACTCCTTCGTTTACGGCAATGAGGTCGAAGACGAGGCCGCGTGGCCGGCCGTGATGGAACAGATGTTTCCAGATGTCGAGGTGCTGAATTACGGGGTTGGCGGTTACGGGACGGACCAAGCATTGCTGCGGTACGAGCGAGAGGGAGCGGACCTTCGACCGCACGTCGTGGTCATCGGCTTTGTACCGGTGAATTTGCGGCGTACCGTCAGCGTATTCAGGCGCTTTATCTCGACGCACGGGCCCGTCGTCACGAAGCCACGGTTCTCGTTTTCGGACGAGGGTGAGCTCGTCCTGCACCCAAACCCGATGGCTAGCATGAGGGACTGGGAACTCCTCCTCGAACAACCTGGCGACGTTCGACGATTGGGGGTGAACGACCACTGGTATGAGCCGGCGATTTACGAGAATCCACTGTATGATTTGTCGGCTGCCGTGCGGCTGGGAGTAGCGGTGTGGATTAGGGTCAAGAACCGGTACTGGGATCCAGATCGGCTGATCAAGAGTGGTGTCTTCAATAAGGACTCCAGGGCTTTCAAGATTCAGATCGCCATCGTCGAGCGCTTTGTGCAGCGCGTGGTGGAGAGTGGAGCTCACCCGACTGTCGTCATGTTTCCTGACCGGGAGGTCGTGGTCGACGCGATGCGTGGCCAAATGTCGGTGTATCAACCAATGACCAAGGAGTTGGCGGCAAGGAACATCGAGGTCCATGACCTAACAGCCGCGTTCACGGCGGCCGGGCAGCAAAGCGACATACCGGCGTGGTTCATGCCGGGCGGCCATTATTCGCCGACTGGAAACCGGATTGTCGCGCGTTGGCTGGGAAGTCAATTGCTGGTGCGGTTCCAGCGGTGAGAGCCATGGCACGCCGTCCCAACATCCTTGGGGTCGTCCGCGCGACAACGCTTGCGTGCGGCGACACCGCCTCGTCCGCTCGCCCCTGATGGGTGGCCAGGTTTAAGTTAAATATCGATTCGTCATGCGATCGCCGGCGTGATTCTTCAACTGAAGAGCGGCAGCGCGGATTTATGTGTGGAGAAGGCGTTTCGCGGCATGGAGGCCCCGGAGCACTGGGTTCGGCAGGAAGCTGACGAGCAGGATCGCGGTCGAGCGTAACGCCATGCTGGCCGTCAACCCGGCGGTCTGTCGCGCCACCGTCCGGGCGCCGCGCCGGTCGAGCTCCGGGAGCTTGGCGTAGGCGAGGCGGCCCAGCAGGCGATGGCGGCCTCGTTGATAGGCCGACGCCTCTCGCGCGCCTAACGGGTTCCGAAGGGCGGCGGCACGAGCGACGCTGCTGAGCGCGTTCTCAATGAGTTCGACGGTGTTGTGCGCGGAAACAAGGGATTCGTGGCCGAGCCTCACACGGACGAGGGGGCTCATGACTATGGCCGCGTGTGATGCAGCGGCGACCCGGTGAAAGTATTCAGTATCCTCCGCGACTCGGAGGGCGGGATCGAAGAGGCCGACGGAGTCGATGATGCCTCTCCGCAGCATGATTGACTGGGAGGTACAGAAATTCCCATGAAACAGCAACCCGAACACATCACCTGTATAAACCCGAAAACGTCGCCCCCCAGACTCGACGGTGTCTTGGGATAGCGATTGGGAGAAAAAATGGTCGGGAGACAGTCCCACATCCTGGAACACTGGAAAGAAGCCCGCGAATCCTTGCGCGCCGTTCCTCGGGTGGCCTTTGACGTCAACGAGCGTACAATCTGTTATGCACCAGGCTATCTCTGGATAGCGTTTGAACACAGTCAGTTGTGCGGCAAGCTTGTCAGGTTCCCAGACGTCGTCCGAGTCGAGAAACGCGATGTATTCACCCTGGGCGGCGCGCACGCCATGATTCCGCGCGGCGGAAACGCCCTGGTTTTCCTGGCGCAGGTAGCGGACTGGCGGCGGGAATGCCTGGCAGACCGACGGCGTGTTATCCGTCGATCCATCATCGACAACAATGATCTCTAATGGTGGATGGGTTTGCTCGAGGGCGGACTGTACTGCATCCTTCAAGAAATGGACACGGTTATACGTGGGTATGATCACCGACACTGAGATCATGAGCAAGTTGCCGAGACGAGACGAAATCCGTCTAAACTTAACAGCACGCACATCCGATAACAATTGATCCGAATTGTACCGCGGTCAGGTGCAAAGGCCTGGACCGGAATGGCGAGGACTATGGCACACGGAATCTCAGCCGCCGCCTTGGAACCGAAAACATTGTCGTGCTCCACGATTGCACTATGCCACAGCGGATAGTAACTGGCAGGCGACTGCAGGCGCGGTACAGAAGTTGCTTTGCATAACGCTTCTCTGCCTCAAGCGTTCAAGACCTTTTCGAGCACTTTAGGGCCATTGACCCACGAGCGCCGTCGCGACCCGAAGATAGCGGCGGGTGGGTTCAAAGAATAACGTCGTGGCCCCCACCGATCAAACGGTGGACGATCGCTGGTACAATCGGCGGACTGAATGCGCCACGATCATCACGGAGCGACTTCGGAATGGTCAGCGATTTGATATTTGATGTGGGTGCGAACAACGGCGATGATGCCGCCTACTATCTGCGCAGCGGCTACCGTGTTGTTGGAGTCGAAGCGGACCCCACTTACATCGAGTACGTGAGGGGGCGGTTCGAACCCGAGATCGAGCAGGGGAGACTAACTCTCGTCCATGCTGCGATTGGGTCGAACCAGGGAACCGCCCTCTTCCATGTGTCTGAAGGCAACAGGGGTGTCTATAGTTCCCTCGACGCGGATATGGCGTCACGTGGTGCACTCCCGACGCGACGGATCGAGGTTCGCTGCGTGCGACTGCGTACGTTATTCGAGGAGTTCGGCACCCCCTACTATCTAAAGACCGACATTGAAGGTGCTGACCACTATTGCCTCGCTGACATTGATCCGGCTGATCCCCCCGAATATGTGTCTTTTGAGGCGAGCTACGGAAGACTGTGTGATCTGTTTACCCTGCATTCCAAAGGGTACACGCAATTCAAATTGATCAATCAGGGGGATCATTTCAGGAAAATGGATCCACCTGCGCTGCATTCAGCGCAGCTGGCGAACGCTATATACAGACACGAATGCCGGGAATTCGCAAAGCGGTGGCACATGCTGGCGAATGGGTACCGATGGTTGAGGCGTGTGTGGCAGGGATCAAGGCGTAGGGTGGGTTTCAATCCTCCTCGCGCCGCAACGGGCGACCGGAGGTACGATTTTCGTGTGTCCAGTTCTGGGCCGATGTGCGAGGAGACAGATGGAACCTGGGAAGGGATTGAGTCCACTGCGTATGCGTGGCTGTACTACGTTTGGCCCTCGGGATGGTTTGACGTTCACGCGAAACGCTAGGGAGATCCACGCGATTCGCGTCGAGAGCCACGTTGCCTCAGGTGAGGGACATGGGGTTACGGCTCGGTAGCTAGGCTGCTCCCCGGAGCGGCGCAGGAGGTGGGGCTGCGAGCGGAAGCTCGTCGTGACAGTGAGGCGCACGTTTGCTACCATTCGGACGCACCAATCGGTGCCGTCTTCGCGTGTAGGGAGCGCTCATCGTGCGGCACACATTGGAGTATGCTGACACTGGCAGCGAAGGAGAGCCAAATGTCGAGCTTCAAGGACAGCTGGCGTGCGAAGATGGCCCTCGCCATGGGCGCTGGGGCGGTGAGCCTGGCCCTGCTTTGGACGGTCGGGGAGATCGCTGTGCGCTACCGGGAGCGGCACCGTGCCACGGTTCCCGGATCCATGCCGTTCCTATTCTACCGCCATGCACGGCTGAGACATGCGCTCGTGCGCGACACGGACTACTTCGGTTGGATTCACATTGATGGAGCCGGCTTTCGCGGGTCTCCGGTATCGAGCGAGGTCGACGGCAGGGTCACGCGAGTCATGGTTGTCGGTGGATCGACGACCTTCGACACGTTCGTTTCCGGAGACGATCGGACCTGGCCCGCGCGACTTGCGTATTGGATGGCGGAGCTCGATCCCACCAACGAAGTGGAAGTGATCAACGCGGGTGTTCCGGGCTACACTGTATTGGATAACCTCATTCGGTTGCAGACGGAGCTACATCAATATGATCCGGATATCGTGATCCTGTATCAAGGCCACAACGATCTTGTGAACACACTGAGTAACCAAGCAAGAGCTCCTGGCGTGCCCTCCCGGCGCCCCGGGGAGATGCCACGGGTCACTCCTTGGGGTCATTGGGTCAGTAGCCATTCGCTGCTCTATGCAAAGTTAATGGGTCGATTCAAGGCGCTTCGATTCTCGATGCAACGCCCGGCAGAACCGGGTTCCGACGCCTCTGCCGACACGGACTCAAAGGATACTGTGACGGTAGCAACCACGCGTTTTGAGCGGGACGTGAGCTCTTTCGTAGTGGTGGCCCAGAACCTGGGTATTCGAGTAGTTTTACCAGAAGTGGTACATGTGAGCGGCGTCGACGTCGGGTTCGAGGCAGACCCTGCTAGCCGTAGGGTGTGGGAACGTGCCATACCGTTCGCGCGCGCCGAGGATGTTCTTACCGGGTACTTGGAATTCAACGCGGTTCTCGAGCGCATGGCTAACCGCTTCGGCGTCACTTTTGTGCCGACTGCGACATTCGGGCTCCGTGGTCAGTCCTGGTACGCCGAAGGGGACCCCGTGCACTTCAACGATCGCGGGGCCGACCGGATGGGTCACAAGATGGCAGAGGCGTTGTTGGCGCTCGGGGTCTGGTGACCTTCCCGACTCATGGTAGCCTCTCCGAGGGGATCTTGCCCGGGTGGTGCGCCGGATGGGGTCTCTGGCGTACCTTTCCTACCTATGTTGTGCAGCGGTACTGAGCGACTAGTCGCGATGCGACAGGGGACCCACATGTAATGGGTCCGAGGCACGCCCGATGGGGGCGGGCGGGGGGCGCGGACGGTATCACAAGCTGATGTTCACTCCTGGCTGGTGTGGCTTGATTTGTTATTTCGGGAGGTAAACCATGGCCCACGTAAGAGAAGGCGTCTGGGGGGCAGTACCCTTCCTTCTCGCGTTGGTGGCGGGAACTAATTGCACGGATTCGGCTCCGCAGGCTACCGAATCTGATTCTAACCCGGGCGCGCCGTCCCTGACCAACTCCACGGTGACCGTGTCGGCGGCAAGTGTGGCCGCTGGTGCGCAGGTCACCATCACCCTCCACGTCCGAGATGCGGCGGGGAATTCGTTACCCGGCCTCACGGTGGCGTTTGGTCACGGCGGCGGGACGAGCACCGGCACCATCGGACCCGTCACGGACCTGGGGGACGGCAGCTACACCGCTCCCTTCACCGGCCAGACCGCGGGGACGGCCACCAACATCGGGGCGACGATTGGCGGTGAAGCCGTCACCTCAGCCCTCCCCACCGTGACCGTGACCCCGGGCCGCCCATCCCTGACCAACTCCACGGTGACGGTGTCGGCGCCAACCGTGTCCCCTGGTGCGCAGGTCACCCTCACCCTCCGTGCACAAGATGATTGGGAGAATGCTCTGAGCGGCCTCACGGTGGCGTTTAGTCACACCGGCGGGACGAGCACCGGCACCATCGGACCCGTCACGGACCTGGGGGACGGCAGCTACACCGCCCCCTTCGACGGCCAGACCGCGGGGACGGCCACCACTATCGGGGCGACGATTGACGGTGAAGCCGTCACCTCCACCCTCCCCACCGTGACCGTGACCTCTGATGCCGAGCCAATGTTTGACGCCGCATTGCATGTGATGTTGTGGGAGGACGACTTCGAGGGTTATGCGAATATCACAGAGGCCAAGGCCGCATATGACGTGGTGCAAAATGGCGATTACAACCTCGATTTGACGGGAGGCAGGAATGGGAGTCAAGCAATTCGTATGGACTGGTTCAAGGACACGAGTTGCACCGATCAGTCGGCACACTGGGCGAAGGTCGTTGGCCCCTTGCATCCTACAGCTCCACCCAAGGAGCTATGGGTACAGTTCCAGCAAAAGTGGGAATCGGGATTCATCTTTACGTGGGCCGTGGTCCCGCCACCAACTTGTCCGTGGAATAACAAGAAGATGATGTTCATTATGGCAACCAACGCCACGACGCACCTTTCGTTTGGGACACAGGGGCAAACCGATTTCCTTCCGAAGTTCGCAGGATCACCTGGAAGCCCTAACCTCTGGCAGAATCGAGGTACGCATCTTAACCCCTCCGACCTGGCCGACGACACATTTCATCGGTTCACGATCTTTCTGGACGCGGGGAGTGCGCCGAATGCTGGTGAGGGCGTACTCAGAATCTGGATTGACGGGGTACTCACCCACGAGTATCCCGACCAGACTTTCGACGCTGTTAGCTGGGACCATTTTACGTGGCCGGTCACGTTCAACGGGGGAGCGGCAGCGACGGAGTCCGAGTGGTTAGACAATCTGCGGGTCTGGGCGAGGCGGTGAGCCAGGGCGTGACCTGAGAGCCGATTGGCAGTTGTCAGCCCGCTCGCACCCGGAATCGGCCGTTGCCGCTTTGAGGGCTTGGACGAAGCAAGTAATCGGCCTCGTGGCCCACGAACCGACTCGTGTTACACAGGGTCTGGATGGATCTCTTCGGAACCCCCGCCGACCGGGAGACCTCAATAGGCTGATCGACGGGAGCGTACTCGCACGCGGGGCAGGTGTGACGTAGCCCGCGTTTTCTGGGTGATTAGGATCACGGTGGCCTTGATAACCTCGCAGTAGCTTATCCATGACCGACGGCACTGTGAGGTCATTTCGTGATCCCCTCAGCGCGGTCGGCTTTCAGACATACGCTGACTCAGAGCAAAGCCGTCGAAAGGCGGTGACGCAGAGCTACGGGGCTACCGCGGTCGAACCGCCAGGCCCGACGAGCCGCCAGCAAGCAATGCTGGCGGCTCGTCTCGTTAGCGCGATGAACTTGGGCGACGTTTGTCAGGGCGAGGCGCGCGTTGCATGACGAAGGTTCGATGGCGGTGATTGCGCCCGCGACTAAAGTTCGCCGGAGCGTTTGCCGATAACACGGTGGGAGCCGCCAAAGCCAGTCGCCACCGGCAGGTCGCCGGCAGAAGCGCGGCCTGGAGTACAAAAAGAAATTGCTGCTCAGAGCAAAGCCGTCGAAAGACGGTGACGCAGAGCTACGGGGCTACAGCGGTCAATCCGCCATGTCAGCCGGGCCGCCAGCGGATCGATTCAATCGAGACCGGCGGCCTTTGTCGGTCTCACAAAGAGGAGACCGCTATGAATTTCAAGTACAAGCTTTCCCGTCGGTTGGCGATATCGCGAATACTCTGTGCACTCACCACGTCTACCATCGTGGCATGTACTGTTACCGATATTGTAGACTCCCCCCTAGCCATTAGCAAGATCGTCACCCTCCCGACAACGGTCACACTACTCCACGACGAATCCCAATTGTTTTTGGCCTACGGTATTACCACCGCCGGCGATACTACAAGCGTGCAGGTAACGTGGGGCGCGTCCGGAGGTACCATCACCCCCGCCGGGCAGTATACGGCCGATGCCGGGCCTGGCGCATATCTCGTTGTGGCCTACGACCCGGGACGCCCGGAACTCGCCGATACATCCTCAGTTCTAGTCGAGAGTGCCGCGGTCTCGAGGGTGATCCTCGTCCCCGACGAGGTCACGCTGGAGCGGGGCGGCAGCCAGCAATTCGCCGTCTACGGCGAGCGAAACAACGGAGACAGCGTCGACGTGGCGGTGACATATCTTGCCACAGGTGGCTCCATTGCGTCCGATGGGTTGTACATTGCTGACATGGTCCCAGGTACGTTCAACGTCCTCGCCGTGTTGGCGGTTGGCGCGGGCGAGGTGCTCACCGACACAGCGAGCGTCGTCATCACCCCACCGCCCCCCACGCTCTCGGGTGTCATTCTGATGCCTCCGTCCGCGTGGTTGGACCCAGGGGATACGCTGCAGTTGTCGGTTTTCGGTCGCATGAGCAACAACGACAGCGTCCCCGTGAGTGTCACCTATGGCGTAACCGGAGGCGTGATCGATGCCAGCGGGCGTTATATAGCCGGAGACGTCACGGGAGAATATCAGGTCATCGCCAGCGAAGCTTCAAGTGCACTGGCAGACACGAGCACGGTCTCCATAGG
>SDBV01005542.1_pt1 | contig 17776 bp, 16 predicted proteins | sample 2277081 | NCBI WGS metagenome assembly SDBV01 (sample SAMN10402039, study PRJNA504765) | marine sediment metagenome | isolation source: marine sediment core GS10_PC15, 223 cmbsf | place: Arctic Ocean: Southern Knipovich Ridge | collected 2010 | reverse complement strand
TCCCTCCGACGCACCCGAATCTGAGCCTCATGAAACGTCCCAGAGTCGCCGGGCTGAACAGCAATCGCGTCGCACGGCTGTCCGACGCCGCCATCCAATGTCGGATTCCGACCGCCATTCACAAGCCTGAAAATCCAGCACGAAACGGCCAAATGCAAGCGGTTTACGCTGTTCCGGTACCGTGGCCAACAACTGCACGGCGCTGCGCCGTCGAAGCACCGTCCGCACGCGTGCAAGCAGTTCGCGTGGGTTAAACGGCTTGCCGATGTAGTCGTCTGCCCCGAGGTCCAGACCGGCTATCCGGTCGGCCTCCTCGGTGCGACCGCTCAGTATGATCACCGGAGTCTCGTCCCGGGACCCACGCAAGCGCCGCAAAGCCGTCAGTCCGTCAATGCCCGGCATCGAGATGTCCAGGACGATCATGTCAGGCCGTTCGCGTTCGATCGCCTTCTCCAGATGGGCAGCATCATGCAACGCTGAAACCTCTATACCGTAGCGTCCCAGATATTCAGTCACCAGTTCGCACAGTTCGCAGTCGTCGTCGACGAGAAGAATTTGAGTGGTCATCGCGGGCAAGATGCAAGGAACTCTGATGCGGGTTGCCATGCCATGTCAGCAAAAGCAATGACGAGCCAGGCGTGAAGACAGTCTTGCCCGGACTCAACGAAATACATGTTACGGCCAGAAGGTACGCAACTTCCGCGCTGGGGCGACGTCAGCATTATGAGTAACCGAATCGCGTGAAGGCGCTGAGCGGTTCGGGGCCGAGTTTCGCATCTCTGAAACGCATACCGTCCTTCCCTGGAGCGAACATGACTGCATGACGAACGTCCTGGATGGAGCAGCGACGACGGACCGATTGGCGCGATGCCCACTAACGGAAAGTAGCCAGGAGCGCGACAAGAACATGTCTGTCGCTGCGCTCTCTGACGTTGTTCTCGCTTCGCGATGATGCGCGAGGCCGCTGTGGATCGTTGCCCCACACTGTGAAGGAGGTCGAACGACACCCGTGCGCGAGCGACCAGTTGGCTCAGCGTTTCGCCCAAAAGGTCCGGATACGCCGCACACGGATACGGGGTTGACTGGCTGAGGTATCGATGTCGTCTTTTGATCAAACAATCACCAGCGCCGATAGATGTTTATCCACCCGGGCCGTAATTACAAACCTCTACGGCGTAAGTTGACTGGATGGTCAGTAAACACCCGGCGCGCCTGCCGGGCGATGTTTGAATCTTCTGTGCACCCAATAGTACTGTTCCGGGAATCGCATAATCTGCTGCTCTAAAAAGGCATTCATCGTCCATGCATCCAGCGTTTCGTCATCGGTGGGGTAGTTCTCGAGCGGCTTGAATATGGTCAGCTTGTAGCCGCGAAATTCGGGAAGCACTTCCGTGACAAAGGGTACGACTCGCGCTCCGCCCAGTCTCGCGAGACGCGATACCGATGTCAGCGTGCAAGCCGGCACGCCAAACAACGGCGCGAACACCGAACCCGCTGTTCCATGGTCCATATCCGCAGCCAGCATCAAGGGAACGCCAGAACGCAGACTCCTCACGGCCTGCCTGGCGCTTGCGCTCCGTTCAATCATCTCTGCTCCAAACCGCCCGCGTTGGCGCCTCGCGAGTTCACAAACACGAACATTCGACATCCGCGTGTATAGCGCGGTGACTGGCAGACGCGCGGAGTACCGCATGCAACCCACCTCAATTCCGACAAAATGAAAACCCATGAAAATCGTCGGGGGTGCGTCCGGATCGTCCAGATCTATGGCGCTGTCTACACAAACCAGCCGGTTGATTGTGCGCGCACTGCCGAACCACTGAAATCCACGCTCCAGATAGCTGCGCACGACATGCCGGAAGTGTGCGAGCGCAAGTGCTTCGCGTTCACGCCTGGACTTCATCGGAAAGCAAAGACGCAGGTTTACCAGTACGACATGCTTGCGATGGCTGGGCAACCTGTACAGTACCGCCCCAAGGACGCTACCCGTCCTCGCGACCAGCGCGTAGGGCAGCACCGATAGGAGTCGCAGTAAACCGATGAGCAACCAGTACCCCAGAATCTTCATGTTTCTTTCCGCTTGATCGACTGCTCACCATTACGTACCGGAAGTCCGAAGAGAGAGCGATCGGAGTTATGCCTAGGCTTGTCAGCGTTTTCGAGAGAAACCAATATCGCTACCGCCGTACACCGTAAGGTACAGCACGCCCTGCAGCGCTTCGAAACCACACTCTCCGGTCTATGGAGCGGCATTCGCGTAAGTGTTTAAATCGCCCACCTGCGGACTGTAGCTGCATGAAATCAACCTGAGCGACAGGGTTGCCGATCGAATATCAGACGCACACCGCTCAGAGAAATAAGGACATAAATCGTCAGGACAACATGCTTTTCTCGTAACGGATTGAGCGCGCTGGTGATGCCTCGCAATTTCGAAGCTCCTCGGGCTGCTCGCTTGGGTGGCACGGCGTCCTGCCGCGAACACACCTCAGCCTGGTCGTGGTGCGACGATAGTCATCACGCCGATGGCGGGGATCTTCTCCGTCTGCAACTTCGGCCTCCGTCCGGGAAACACTCATTTGGTTTGGCACGATGAGACGCCCCGCCGATTTCAGCGCGGTACGAAAAAGCATTTCAACAGGGTGTGTCGCCCACCTCGTCTCGCTTCGCCCTTCCGCAGCGAGACCCGAACAATCCCAAAGATGGCGTCGTCGATCTGGAAACCTGTATTGCCCGACGAGGCCACATCGACCGAGATCGCACTTCCGCCCGGCGCAATAGACGCAGGAACGCGCAACTATCGTTTCCGAACCGTCGCACGGAACCTTGATACACGAGCATTGTTATCACCGTAAGCGATAATTTCAACCTCAGGCAGATGAAGATCCGTTAATACGGTTTTATTATGTTGCTGGAGTCTACGCCTGGGATCGCGGATCGCTTGATCACATTCATGGATAGAGGTGGCCTCACTCGTTCGGACAGTTTCTCCGAATTTGCGCGGCCACCTCCGACCATGATCGGGTGGTAGGGGTAGTGTCGAATGCAGTAAATCTTTCATGAAATGCGTACCCGCAGATCCATGTGCTTCCCTTATCATGCATTCGTCGCGGAGACATGGTCACCCGATGCCCACAAAGGGAGCTGTTTCAATGGAGCTTCGGCAACTGCAGTATTTCCTCAGGATCGCAGAAGCAGGCACGTTGTCGCGTGCGGCGATCCTGTTGTCGATTGGTCAGCCGGTCCTGACCAGGCAGATCAAGGCGCTCGAGGAGGAGATGGGTACGCCCCTGTTTCATCGCACCGGGCGCGGCGTCACATTGACTGAAGCCGGCCGTATCCTGGAGCAACAGGCGCGCCGCGTCGTCGAAACGTTACGCGATACGGAGGTCGAGATAAAAATGCTGCGCGTATCGCCCGCCGGGCGTGTGGTGATTGGTATGCCTCCTTCAGTTGCGGCAGTGTTGACAACGCCGCTCGTTCATCGGTTCCGGCGCGAACTGCCCGACGCTGCGCTCGGCATCGTCGAGGGCTTTAGCGGTCATGTGCTCGACTGGCTGATGACCGGCGCGATCGACGTAGCCATCCTGTACAACGCGCCGCGGTTGCGCGCGCTAGCCACTGATCCACTGCTTACGGACGAAATCTTCCTGCTAGGCCCAGCTTCGGACCCCGCTGGCTTAGGCGACGGCGCGGTGGCCGCGAAGCGTCTGGCTGACCTGCCGATGATCCTGCCGAGCCGACCACATAGTCTGCGAGTGATGCTCGACCGCGTGCTCGCGAAAGCTGACCTCGCAGCCAACGCTAAGCTCGAGATTAACGCGATGCCGTCCACATTGCATCTGGTCGAAGCGGGCGTGGGCTACACAATCCTGTCGTACTCGTGCGTGCACCAGCAGGTGATGGATGGACACATTCGCTGCTGGAGGATCGTGCAGCCAACGATGACACGCTCGCTGGTAATGGCGACCTCGACGCAACGGCCGGTAACGCGCGTTGCGCGCATGCTGATGCGAATGGCGCACCAGCAGATCGAGCGCGTTATCGACGAAGGTCATTGGTCGCCGGCTGGAATCTAAATTCATACTATCGGATCAACGTCGAGCCGCACGATCCAGCCTTCGGTGCCCGGTCTGGCCGCCGGATAGCGTTGAAGCACCAGCGGATCGTGGCCAGGCACGATGTGCGCCGTCGAACTCGCAAGACGGTGCAGGGTCGCGTAGCCCTCAAGCAGCGCGTCAATCTGGTAGACGATCGGAAACGCGCGTCCCTGATCCATGTGCGCATAGAAATGGCTTGCGTCGGACGCGAGCACGACCCAGCCACGCTCCGTAAGGACCCGCACGACCTGCAGTCCACGTGTATGGCCGCCGACGTGGTGTACTTCGACGCCGGGCGCGATCTTGCCAGCACCGTCGTGAAATTGCACGCGATTCTCGAAGACGCGCAGAACCATTTGGGCGACGTCGTCGGCCTCATATGCGCCGCGCAGTAACCGATGGCACATACATCGTCCGGTCGCAAAAGCCATTTCGCTGTCTTGCAAGTGAAAGCGGGCGTTCGGTAGCAGTGCGTGATTGCCGGAGTGGTCGTAGTGCATGTGCGTGATGATTACGTCGCGCACGCCGTCCGGGGCGATGTCCAGCGCGAGCAGTCCGTCTTCTACCGGATGCAGCATCTCGCGTCCTCGCTTCGCACCGACGTGCTGGTCGAACCCGGTATCGACGACGATTGTACGGCCGCCCCCGACGATGACCCACACGTAGTACGCGAGCGGCATGTCGGTATCGTGCTCATCGCCGCCGATGAAGTTATCCGGCGATCGCCTCTGCAGCGACGCGTACCGGATCGCATAGACACGATAAGGAGAGGGCAGCATCGTAGCGCTCCTTCGACGGTCGGCCGGGCTCAATTGCCTGTGGTCTGTTCCGCGAACACTTCACGCGCAAGCCGGAATGAATCGACACCGGCCGGGACACCGCAGTAGATCGCCACCTGCAGGAATACCTCACGGATCTCTTCACGCGTGACGCCGTTGCGCAACGCCCCGGCAATATGCATCTTTAGCTCGTGCGGCCGGTTCAGTGCGCTGATCATCGCGAGATTGAGCAGGCTACGTACCTTGCGTGGAATGTCGTCACGTCCCCATATGCCACCCCAGCAGTACTCGGTCGTGAGCCGCTGCATGGGCATGTTGAAGTCGTCGGCGGAGGTCATGGCCTTTTCGACGTACGCGTCGCCGAGGATACTCTTTCGGATTTCCATTCCGCGCTCAAAAAGCGCGTCATCGCCAGAAAATTCAGTGTGGGAATTGCGTGCGTTCATACTGTTTCACTCCGTGAAAGTTGATCAGTGATTGTTAAAACTGTGGACGGCGCCCCCTACCGGGTGACCCGGGTCGTTGGGAAAGTCGCTTCCGCGGGCGCGTCGCCGGGGACCGGCATTTCGGCATGAACTTCTTCTAGCGAGCGCAATCGCGTTTCCACGCCCAGTACAAGGAGAACAATGGCCAGCAATACAAACATTCCGGCCATGAAGCAAACGACGCCTAAGAGGCCCGCTATCGAAAACACCGCCACGACTGCATAAGGAACGCCGACGTTGGCAAGCCGGCCGAGCGCGTTGCACAGTCCCATGCCGCGCAGCCGCAAGCGCGTCGGGAAGAGTTCGGGTGTGTAGGTTGCGAGCCCCAGCGCCGACAGCACATAGATGCAGACCGTTACCGCGAAGCCGAACGCAGCGATCGAAGCCATGCTGGTCGCAAACGGATAGACCATCCCGAACACCGCGCCGAGCACGGAGAACAGCACGAGGCCCCACTTGCGGCCCAGCCGGTCCGCGATGGCGAACGAAATAAGCGAGCCGACTGGACCGCCAGCGAACATCACAGACGTCATTAGCAGCGAATGCGAGATGTCGAAGCCGCGCTTCACAAGCAACGTGGGCACCCAGGACACGAACGCGTACATCACCGAGAAGCCGATCACGACGACGGCGATACCGACAATCGTGCGACTCAACTGCCCGCGCGCGAACAACTCGCCAAGGTGCCCACGGTCTGGCCCCGCCTGTGCGATTAACTCCGGCTCGCCGGCGCGTACGCTGCGGCTCTCGATGTCGCGTACGATTGCGTTCGCCTCCTCGGTCCGTCCGACCGACGCAAGCCAGCGAGGTGACTCCGGGAGTGTCTTCCGCAGATACCAGACGACCAGAGCGCCAATACCGGGAATCACGAACATCCAGCGCCAACCGAAATGCGGGATCACTACATAGCTCGCCATTGCCGAGAGGAACAGCGACAGATTCGTGATCAGGTTCAGGATTGCGGCATAGCGCCCACGCGAACGAGCGGGAATGAATTCGATGAGCGTGCTGTAACCTACCACGATTTCGGCGCCCAGCCCTAGACCCATCACGAAACGGAAGAACACGAGCCACCCCATCGAAGGCGAAAGGGCTGCTGCAATCGAGCCAAGTCCGAACACCATCAGGTTGAACTGGTAGGAAAACCGCCGGCCGAAGCGGTCGCCGAGTATGCCCGCCATCCACGCGCCGATAGTCAGACCGACAAACCCCATTGAAATGAACAGTGCGTTGAGGTGAATGTCTGAGATGCCAGCGTTGACAAGCGCACCCAGCACCCCACCGGAGAGATAGTTGTCGAACGCGTCGAAGAACATGCCACCCGCGATCAGTGCTAGCAGATGCCGATGGAAAGGGCCGATCGCAAGCGCATCGAGCCGCTGACCTACGCCAGGTTGCCTCGTGTACATGGTGTCTCCTGGATATGAATAGTTATTCAGGCGCCAGCGGTTTCCAGATTCAATGCGGCGGCACGGTCAGGCGGATCAAATCGCGCACGTCGGCCAGCCTGTCGAGCTGCCAGCAGCGGTCGATCACCCGGTTGGCGACATCGCGTGCAATCACTTTGGTCTGGTCATAGAGTTTGGCCTCGAGGTCGGCATTGCTCATCGGGCGCGCAAGATTGCCGATCGACTGCTCCAGTGTCTTGTGCAGAACGCGGCCATCCATCAATTGCACTTCGACTTCGACGGCGTCCTCGCTCATGCGCGCGTCGGCCGTCGCCTCAGTCAGGTTGCGCAGACGCACGAGCACAGGGTTGGTCGCGACATCGTCGGTGAATTCGTCGAGCCCGGCCTTACCGCGTGCTAGACCGATGGCGGCAGCGTGATAGATCGAGAACTTTCCTTCGAGGCCACAGGTGATGTGCTGCTTGTTGCACAGGTCTTTCACAAGGGAGGCGACGCGCAACCGGATCGCTTTAATCTCGTCGGCCTTCAGCAGGTGCTCTCGATTTAGCTGAATGCAGGCGTCGATAGTCGGATGGATCACAATGCCGCACGGAAATGGCTTGTACGCGTTGTATGACAGATCAAACACCGTGCCGAACCCGTCCGTCACTTTGGCAAGGTCGTATGTGCTGGCCTCGACTGCCGCAAAGCCGCGCGGACCTTCCAGCGAATGCAGCCCCGCAGTGAATCCTCGCTGCGCGAGCAGTGCTGCCATGTAGCCGCTTTGCGCCGCGCGCCCAGGGTGGAACGATTTGGCCATCGAGCCAAACATCTCGCGTAGTCCGCAAGATTGCGTTGCAGCGAGGCCGATCGCATGTGTCATCTGCTGGTGCGACAATCCGAGCAGGCGCCCGATTGCGACCGCCGCTCCGAACACGCCGATTGAGCCCGTGCTATGCCAGCCGGCCTCATAATGCGCGGGATACGTCGCGTTGCCGATCCGCGAGCTTACCTCGAAGCCGAGGATGAACGCATGCAGGAAATCCCGCCCGCTGACCGGGTGCACGCTCGCATAGGCAAACAGCGCGGATGCGACAGGCGAGCTGTTGTGAATGTAGTTGCGCGGCGTCGTGTCGTCGTAGTCATGCACATGCGTGCTGATGCCGTTCAGCAAAGACGCGAAGAGTGGATCGAAGCGTTCGGTCCTCCCAATTACGGTGGCTGTCGGTGTCCCGGCGTATGCTCCTAGTGCGCCGATGGCCATGTCCATAGCCAGATGCGTGCAACCGCCGAGCGCACACCCGGTAATGTTGAGGAGGGCGCGTTTCGCTTCCGCAACAATGGCGACAGGAATGGCGTCGGCGTTGCTCTCGAGCACGCGAGCCGCCAGTTGGGCAGTAACGTCGCCGGGGACGACAGGTTTGGTTCTCGCGTTCATGATCGACGAATCTCTACTCCACCTAGACGCTCGCTCATTAGCGCGACTGCCGTATGGTCGGCCTGCGGTCCCAGCAGTGACGACGCGCCGCCCCACAGTTCGCGGCACAGCGACGCGAAAGGTACATTGATCCCGCGCTGCTGCGCGATATCGAGCGCGATTACGAGATCCTTGACCATCAGCTCGATCGAGAATCCGGAATTGAAGCCGCGCGAAATCACATATTGTTTGAACTTCTTCTGTGTGCTGTTGTTGACACCGGTGGATGCATTGAGTATGTCGACCATGTTTTCCGGATCGATGCCAAACTTCGTGCCGATCAATAGCGCCTCGATACCAATCAGGAAGCCACCGGCCGACACCAGATTGTTTAGCGACTTCATCGCATGGCCGGAACCGAGAGGTCCGGTGCACATTACCGAACCCATAGCACTGAGTACGGGCATCATGTCGTCGATCACGGCGCGTTCGCCGCCGGCCATGATCGTCAGCTCGCCGCTGGTTGCGCGCGGCACGCCACCGGACACGGGCGCATCGAAGAGGCGGATGCCGCGTTCCGCGAGCCGTTTTGCAAACGCGATCGTCGCATCGGGGCGGCCCGACGTCATGTCTATGACAGTCGTGCCGGGTCGCATCCTCACGGCAACACCATCGTCGGCGAACATCACCTGCTCGACGACTGCGCTGTTCGGCAGAATGTCGACCACGACGTCGCACCGTTCTCCGATCTCCCCGAGCGATGAGAGCGCCACGCCGCCGACGTCACTGAGAAACTTTGCGCAATGCGGAGCAAGCACGTCATATGGCGCTACCTGGTAGCCTGCTTTGATCAGGCACGACGCCATGGGCCAGCCCATGGCTCCGAGTCCGATGAATCCGATCAACGGTCGGGTCTGCTCATTCATGGAGTAATCCTCTTTGCTTGGCATTGCTTCATAAAGACTGTGGGAGTTCCTCATTCCACAGATCACCGTTCGACAGCTGGCTAATCGCGTTGGCACTTCGTGAGTTGTGTACCCTGCGGCCTCCTCCGCATCGGCCCTGTGGTTTTTGAACTGGTGTTCGGAAACAATCATAGTCGCGACTTTTGCTGCGAGGATGCTCGTTTCTGGCATATCAGACTCGCTCCTTCAGGCATAGCGTGAATCGATCAGACAATTAGCGGGAGCTGCTGCACTGACCAGGATCGGGGGCCAACCGGTCGCCCGGGCGAGCCATCATGCGTCTACAGGGTGGGAACGCAGAGACAATCGGGATGTGGAGTCGCCAGCAGAGCCGTCCCAGTGATGGCACCGCCAACGGGAAGGTGTTTCCTGCTCAAGCCAACTTATGCGTTACGAACGGCGGGGCCGCTCGACCTCTCCTTGCTGGGCGGCATGGGGGAAGGCGCCGCGCGGAGCGTTGAGCTAGCTAATGCGATGCGGCCGTTCGGGACTGTTGCAGCAATTGAGGCGGCACGACCCCACGCGACCGGTTGACCTAGGAGTGTGCGCGGCAGAAATCTGATGTCATCCGGCCGGGCGGGGTAAACGTTGTTAGAAGATGCCAACAAGCTATCTCCCATACGAGCCGCAGCAGCAGATGTTGCTGCCCCACGCGCTGCAAGACTGGCTGCCTGAAGGGCACCTTGCCTACTACATCAGCGACACGGTGGATTCGCTCGACCTGTCCGCCTTCCATGCGCGGTATGCAGGCGGCGGCGCGCGCAATCAACCCTTTCATCCGGCGATGATGGTGAAGGTGCTCGTGTACGGCTATGCGACCGGCGTGTTCTCGTCGCGCAAGCTGGCCAGGAAGCTGCATGAAGATGTCGCGTTCCGGGTCCTCGCGGCGGGCAATTATCCGGCGCATCGCACGCTTTGCGACTTTCGTGCCTTTCACTTGAAGGAACTGTCGGACCTGTTTGTGCAAGTGGTGAAGCTGGCCAAGGAATGCGGACTGGTCAAGCTCGGGACGATTGCCGTTGACGGCACGAAGATCAAAGCCAATGCGTCGCGCCACAAGGCGATGAGCTACGACCGGATGAAGAAGGCCGAGCTGGAACTCAAAGAACAGATCAATGCGCTGCTGGCAAAAGCGAAGGCGGCCGATGACGCCGGGAAGAACGAGCCGGAACTCGATATTCCAGCCGAGATCACGCGGCGCGAGGACCGGCTTGCGGTCATCCGTGCCGCGCGCGCACGACTGGAAGAACGTCAGCGCCAGGCCGATATTGCGCGGGGTCGTAGCGACGACGACGCGCCGCCGGAGGGCGGCGACAAGCCGAAAAAGAAATCGCGCTTCAAGTACAAGTTTGGCGAGCCCAAGCCCGACGCCCAGGAGAATTTTACCGACCCGGAAAGTCGGATCATGAAGCATGCCGGCGGCGGCTTCGACTATTCCTACAATGCCCAGGCTGCTGTCGACGATACGGCCCACATCATCGTCGCGGCCGAACTGAGTAACAGTGCCGCCGACAGCGTGCAATTACCAACCGTTCTGGCTGCGGTGCTACGCGATGCCGGCGCCGATCCCAAGCAGGTCCTTGCCGATGCGGGCTACCGGTCGGAAGCAACGTTCGAGCAGTTGCGTGAGCACCCCGCCGACCTGATCGTAGCGCTGGGCCGCGAGGGCAAGAAAGACGTGAAGATCGATGCTGCCAAGCGGCCGCTGTGTGCCGCGATGGCGGAAAAATTCGCTTCTCTGGAAACTCAGAGTGCCTATCGCAAACGCAAATGGCTGTCCGAACCGCCGAATGCGTGGGTAAAAAGCGTTCTCGGGTTTCGACAATTCAACCTGCGCGGACTGGCCAGGGCCGAGGCCGAGTGGAAACTCGTCTGTGCGGCGCTGAACCTGAGGAGAATGGCGAAAATGATGTTCGCGTAAGCCTCGAAGAGGGGCAACGTCGTCCGATTTGGCTCTCGGGCAAACCATCTGGCGCGCATTGGAGCGCGAACCGGGCCCGGCGTTGACGCCGGTCGCTGCGGCGCCAGTACCGACGGCTCAAATTCCGTCTGCCGCGCGCACTCCTAGGCCAGGGAGGACGAATGTTCGGGCGGCAGGCTTACGTGGGATTGGCATCGCAAACCTACGGTACCCTGACTTTCGGTCGACAATATGATCCGACAATCGACATGTTCAGCGCGATCAGTGCATCAAGCCAGGCGGGAATGCCGCAGGGGAATGCAGGGGCAACGCCATTCGATAACGACAACACCGACTGGAATTTCCGCGTGAACAACTCGGTCAAATACCTGTCGCCGACGGTCGGCGGGTTCACGGGTGAAGCATTGTACGGCTTCAGCAATGCGGACGGCTTTGCCGACAATCGGGTCATCAGCATGGCGGGACAGTACAAATACGGCGGCCTGACTGCTGTTGCTGCGTATATGAAGATAGACAATCCGGGACTCGGCACGGCAGGTGCGGTCACGAATGACGCCGTCTTCACAGGGGCTGCACAGGAAAACCTTGATGCGGGATTGTCCTATAAGTATAAGGCAATGCAAATTGCCTTCACCTGGTCGCACACCAGTATCGATGATCCGACGAGCAACATATATTTGCCGGGGTCGATCACGCCGTCTGACGGAGGCGCGTGGACGGCCTGGAAGTTCGACAACTTTCAGATCAATGGGGCATACCACATAACGCCATTTTTCTGGGCGGCCGCGTCGTACACGTACACATTGGGCAGACTGGATACGACGGTTGGGGAGTACAGCCCGAAATGGCATACGGCCCAGCTTACGCTCAACTATGACCTGAGTGCTCGCACCTCGGTCTACGCGCAGGCAGCTTATCAGCACGTACAGAGCGCAAACACGGGGACGTTTTTTGACAACGCTCAAATGATGCTCGCCTCAGGTCCGTCCTCGACAACCAATCAATTTGTCTACCGGATCGCGATGATTCACCGCTTCTAAGCAGGGGAAGATGGTCCTGGTAGCGTTGCCTGCTGCAAGCCATGTTCGCGCGCGGGATCTCAAGGTGACGACTTGAGATCCCGCGCGGAGTGTTTGTGCGGTGTGGTTCGTCTGCAATTGTTCGAGGCGAGTTTTGTATGTCCGGGCAACGAGTCGCTTCACGAGTCGCTTGAGCTCACGCACGTCAGACGAAGCAGCAATACGGACCTCCAAGGGAGTAAGTCGCTGTCGCCGGTTTGGGGCTCGTCTATACAAGTGCTACGCCGTGGGTTCCGTCGACTATCACGTTCCGCGGCCAGCTGGGCAGATAACCTTCCAGAATGTGCGGGCGAACCGCTATGGGCGGACAAACACTGGACAGTCGAATCGCCTGAATTCCAGCTTCCGCGCTGGCAGTGAGACCACCAGCGTGCGGCAAGTGGTGCTGGATTTTACGACACATCTGCTTTCGTGCGGGTGGCTGCCCGGAGGCTGGTTGGATCCAGTGTAGAAGACCAGAAGCGAAGTGGTGAGCAACCGCATTCATATGGACCATCTTCCCCGATGGGTCGCTTCCCGAAGCAGTCGTCGGTGATCAGTTTCCCGGGCGAAGCCCGGCATGACGTTGCACGCGATTGAGTGCATGGCGCCCAAAACCGGCGGTAGCCTATCCTGCAATACCGTGTTTTCCGTGCATTTTTTGTCGCCCGGCGTAAACGTTTTGCGCAGAGGTTTCCGTCACGGCGTAAACCTCTGTTCAGGCCCTGAAGTATCGCATGCGAATGGCGTGCGAACCGTGTGCGAAGGCCGTGCGAAACCGCTGCGCAGAGGTCTCCCTTCGGGCGCAAACGAAATGCGTATGCCGGTGCGCAAACGGATGCGCTTCCCGTGCGCAGTAGTTTCGCGTTTATCGGTCCATTCCCTGCGCATGGCATGCCCACGATTGTGCGTATGTCGTCATGCTAAACGCACGTGTGACGTGTGCAGAAGTGGCGCGATACCGGGTGCAGGTCTGGCGTTGCCGCGTCGCAGGCCATATATAGGTCGGGTGTTATGGATGTCCGATCCACGTCGCTGCCACGTTCGCTGCTCTTGCGCTGTCGATACTCATCCATTGCCTATCGACGATCGACGTTCGTGCGTAACGTGAGGCCACACCATGCGAACCTGGTGCGTAGCGCGAGCGAACCTCGATGCGTAACGGGGCGTCAATGCGGGGCATCAATAGCGCATGTGTCGCGCGTGTACGACAGGCGTTAAAAAGTGCGTTGTGCTCACCGCTTCCCATGACGTCCCATGCGTTCCCGTATCCGTTTGCTGCGCGAAAACAGGTAGTTGACGGGTGCGTTTGCTGTGCGCAGGATGGTGACAGGTCCGTGTGTTAACGGCGCGCAGGAAGGTGTGCACGGGAGGGTGACAATGCCTGTCGCGAGGGTCTATACGAAGTCGCAATGGGAAGCGTTTGCCCGTGCGCTCGACGCGCTGCCCGAGAAGCCCGATGCGGAACGCGGCGTCACGGTGCGCGATGCGATGAAAGAGATGCGCGCACGCGTACGCGCGACGCAGGCGAAGGGCTACACGCTGGAGCAGATCGCGGAGCAGGCGAAGTCGCATGGAATCGACATCACGGCGGGCGCTATCCGCTACGGGCTGCGTGCAGCCGGGAAGGGCAGCGGCGCGAACGGTACACGCGCGGCGTCAGGCGGGAGAGCAGCGGCACAGCCAGGCCCATCAGTGGCGCGTTCGCCTGACAGTCCACCGCGTCAGAATCAGGTCCGCAAGGATGGGGGAAAGACCGTAACCGGACAACCCATGCCGGTGCAGGGCACGCTCGGATTTGCAATCCGGCCCGACACCGACGACCTGTAGGGAGTCACCATGAACAAGACAGTCGACATGACAGTCAACCCCATCTATCTCGTGGGCGGTGGCAAGGGCGGCGTCGGCAAGAGCGTGGTCGCGCTCGCGCTGGTGGATCATCTGCAACGCCGGGGCGTGAATACCGTGCTGGTGGAAAACGACACGTCGAACCCTGACGTGATGCGCGCAGTACACGAAGAGATTGAGTGTGCATCGTTCGATCTGGACACGGCGGGTGGCTGGATCGACATGGTGAACTATTGCGACGGGCATCGCGATGCGGTCGTGGTGGTGAGCACGGCGGCGCGCAACCAGGACGGCGTCACGCGCTACGGCGCGACACTGGGCAGCACGCTCGATGAACTCGGGCGTCGGCTCGTCGTTTTCTGGGTCATCAACCGGCAGCGCGACAGTCTCGAACTGCTGCGGCAGTTCAGCGAGACGTTCCCGGATGCGACGGTGCATGTCGTGCGCAATGGCTACTACGGTGCACCTGAACGGTTCGTGCTGTATCAGGATTCGAAGCTGCGCAAAAGCATCGAGGCGAAGGGCCGGTCGCTGGATTTTCCCGAACTCGCGGACCGCGTGGCCGATGATCTGCGCAGCCAGCGGCTGTCGGTACGCAAGGCGGTCGAAACCCTGCCCATCGGGCAGCGCGCTGAACTGCTGCGCTGGCGGGCGTGCTACGACGCGATGTTCTCGCAGGTGACGGGCGATGCGTGAGCGGCGTTCGCGGCGCACGCGCCCCGCTGATCCGCTCGCACGGCTTTTCCTCGAAGTGAGCGGCGCACCACCGGATGACGCGAGCCTGCTGCGCATGCGCCGCGTGTCGACGGCGCTGAACCTGCGGGACAACGATGCGCTGTGGTCGGTGCTGGCGGTGCTCGAATACTACGTGCGTCTCTACGAGGCGATGCCGGAGCGTATCCGGCAGGCAGGTGCGGGTGGCGTCGATGCCGCACGCGCAGAAGCGTATGCCGCGACGCAGGCGCTGATGGTGCAGCACCGCGAGGCGCTCGCACGCTGCAAGGAAACGATCACGCTCGCGGAGAGGATGACCGCCGAGCACGAGGCGCGCGACCGGGCGGCGCTTGCGGCGTTAAGCGATGAGGCACTGTCGGCGCTCACGCAGCACGCGGCGAACCGGATCGCGCGCGTTGCCGGAAACCGGATTGTGGGAGCGGCGGCGGTCGCGGCACGTGAGCAGCGGCAACGGCTCGACGCGGCACTCGCGTCATTCGAGCGGGTCACCATGCGACGCCTGGTAAGGGCGTGTTACTGCCTGGTGGCGGGCGGTCTCGTCGTCGTGCTGCTGGCGGCGGGCGCGGGCGGCGTGGCTGGCTGGTGGGCTGGCATTCATTGGGCACAGGCGGACGGCTCGCCGTCTGTCCGGGCAGGCGACGCCTCGCCGGTGCCGCGCTCAACCATGCGGCAATGAATCACGAAGCCCGGACGGTGCAGGCCGTACGGGACACCCGTCGGCGCGAGCCCGTCGCTTGCCCGGCGCGCCTCAGATGCCCCTGGCCCGTTCCCGGTGGCTGCAGTGTGTTCATGCTGTGTCGCCCTGCTGTGCCATCTCTTTCGCGGCTGCGGCCCCGGCCAGGTAGGCGGCTTCAAGTGCGGCCCTGATGGACCAGACGGCGGTGTCATGGAAGTCGAGCCGGTCAGCGTGGCGGGTTTCGAGGGTTTCAATGCCGAGCGTGGTCCTGGCAATTTCAGCGATCTGCCGTCTTGCGGCGGCTGGCAGGTCGGGCATGTTCACGATGATCTCCCGGTTGCGTTTGAAAGACGGTTGCGACGACATCATTCACGCGCGGTTGCGCGGGAACATCAAGCGTTTTTGTCCGTGCGGCGAGCCGTCAGGTCGTTGGGGTGCCGAAGGCCGCCCCTGTGGCTGGCAGGCGCGTCACGGGTTGCGAAGGGCAGACGGCGAGCCGTCTGCCCGCGCGGCTCAGACTTCGTCGGTTTCACCCTGCATGAAAGCGAGGGCATGGCGAAGCGCCCCTGCGGCCGCGTCATTGTGGTCGAACGCAATCATCGGGGCGCGATAGCCTTCGTCCTCTGCGCGTGCGATTGCCATGTCGTAATGCCGACCGTGTCCGTATTGCAGGTCAGTGGCGTGAACGAAGGTCAGATAAAGGTCGGGCGAGCCTTGAGCATTGGTCGCGACCACGGTCATGCGGATGCGGTTGAACATGATATTGCTCCTGTTGAGGTCAGGTGCGCAAGCAGCAGGCCGTGACCCGTGGACAGGACTCAAGGCCGTGCCGCCTATCCTGCCCCGTTGCCCAGGCAACCGGGCAGGGTTCGCAGGGAATTGCCGTCAGGCCGAGAGCGGGCCGGACTGCCCGATGCTCACGCCGTCAGCAGTCGGGAAGGGCCACGGCGAGTGCGGGCTGGTTGGGGCGTTCACGGCTGCCGTATCGGGTGGCGTGTCGTTGATGTGCTCCGCTCCGGTGCCGGGTTCCGTAGCGGCATCGTCGCCGTCCTGTGCGTCGGTACCGTCTGCGCTATCTGCGCCGTCGCCGTCCGCGCCGCTGTCGTTGTCTTCGCCCCCGTCCTCCTCGTCCTCATCGGCATCCCGGCCACTCCAGGAGGGCGCGGCTGGGATTTCCCGGTCGGTGAAGATTTCCGGCACCCAGGCGACTTTCGCGAGCCGCAGTTCGGCGGCGGCTGCTGCGTCGGCCTTCTTCATCTTTTCGAGGTCGGCTGCGGCCTTCGGTGCCTGTGCGGATACGGGATCGTGCGCCTGTGCCTCGGGCGTGCCGGTCACGTCTGCGCCCGCCGCTTCGAGGACGCTGGCGTCCTCGCGCCGCACGAGGCCGCGCTCAATGACCAGTTCACCTTGCGGCCCGACGATCACGAATGCGCCTGCCCCGGCCATCTGCGTTTCGTCCCATACCAGTGCGACGCTTTCGAGGGCGATGAGCGCCGCATTGACGCGCTCGATTTCCTCGTTGAGGCGGTCGGCTTCCTCGTAGGCGCTCTCGTCGTCCTCCGAAAGGGCTTCGAGCTTTTCGGCCAGTTCGTCCTGCTGCGCGGTGAGGGCATCCATCCGCTGCTGCTCGTCGTCGGTGTAGGGACGCTGGACCGGACGAAGCCTGCCGTAGCGGTTCAGTTCGAGGAAATCGCGCTCGACACGGGTCTCGATCCAGCCCCAGCCTTCGGCGCGCACTTCTTCTGCAGCGGCATCGAGCTTCTGCGCGACGAGCTTCTGCAGCAGTTCGGCGTCGGCGATGTAACCGGCGTTTTCATCATCGCTGAACAGGTCACGCCTCACGTAGCCGCCTGCTGCTTCATAGGCGGCGAGGCCCACGAAGCGCACGAGACGGCTGCGACTCGCGTCGATTTCGGCGCGCGTGATGGCCTGGCGCAGATAGTTCGGCTGGCGCTGCCATTCGTTCGCATCGAACCAGATGTGTTCCTGCGTTTCGTGGTCGTCCGCGAGCGCGAGTGCGGCAAGCTGGTCGAGCGTGATGGCGTCCTCGCGCAGCAGGCCGAGCAGCTTCGGGGACACGTTGGCGAGTTTCATCCGCCTTTTGACCGTGAGCGGAGAGGCGGAGAAAAGCGCGGCGATGTAATCGACGCTGCGCCCTTCCCCGGCCAGCATCCGGTAGGCGCGCAGCACGTCGAACGGGTCGAGTCCTTCGCGTTCGCTGTTCTCGATCAGCGAAATGGCGAGGGCTTCGCCATCGCTGACGATGCGTACCGGCACCGGGTAATCGGCGGCGATGTGTTTCTGCGCATACAGGAGGTCGAGCGCGGCTTCGCGGCGCTGGCCCGCGCAGACGCCGTATTTTCGCTGCTTGCCGCGCCCGCCCTTCATTTCGTGAACGACGAGATTC
>SDBV01005541.1_pt1 | contig 17780 bp, 10 predicted proteins | sample 2277081 | NCBI WGS metagenome assembly SDBV01 (sample SAMN10402039, study PRJNA504765) | marine sediment metagenome | isolation source: marine sediment core GS10_PC15, 223 cmbsf | place: Arctic Ocean: Southern Knipovich Ridge | collected 2010 | reverse complement strand
CCAGACGTACATGGCGATCATCGCTTGCATGCTGATCAGCCTCTGGACGGGTCGCAAGCCGACGCTTCGCACGTACGAGATGATTTGCCACTACTTCACCGGCCTTGCCGACGAGGAGGAACTGCTCGCCCACATTGCGAAGCTGCCACCCCACGCCGCCTAACCCACGGTCTGCCATCGTCGACACGTGGCCCTTCACGCTGCGCACCTCGGGCCCATCTCGGCATCTCACACCCTTGCCGCCATCCCGCGACGTTAGTTTCGTTCCCTACCCTCGGCGTTCTTGCCAATCAGATCCGCCTGTGCAACAATCGAGCCGAACAGGATTGCTCCCGTCCCCTTTACCCCGACCCGACCCCTTTACCCCCTTTACCCCATAAGGATGCAAATCATACGTGACCGGCTCGGTTGCCCGCAGCGACTGATAGGTTATGAAGACGGCTTTTCGGTCTTCGATGCCGACCATTAACTGGTCGATCAGATCGGCCTTCTGCGAGTAGTCGCTGGCGCCCACCGTCGTCTGGTGGAACAACTCGCGGAAACGTTCCACGTATTTCAGGGCGTCGGCGCCCAAGGTAGCGCGTATCTTCCGGAACGCCCGTTGGGCCGCCTCCCAAAAGAGCGTGCCAGCCAGCGGCTCAAGCAACCGGCGGCCAAGGTAGAGGGCCAGGGCCTCATCGAAGGTGAACGAAAGACCGGGCTGGTTCTTGGCCGGCTCAATCCGCCACTTCTTGCGTCCGAACTCCTCGACGACCTCTTCCAGCGGAAAACCGGCCTCCAATAAGCTCTTCAGGTCGCGTCGGATCGTCCTCTCACTGACGTCAAGCTCCCCAGCCAGCTCACTGATCGTCACCCCGAAGCGACGGGCGCCAAGTGTTCGCAGCAGGATCCACTGTCGGACCAACTGAGATGGCTCCCCCATAGACCTTCCACCGACTAGGGATGTAACCCAAAACGAGTATGTCGTAATAGCCGGATTGGCGCACTTCACAACGACGAACATCAAAATCTCGCAACGCAGCTTCGAAAAAACATGTTCCCGAGGTTCAATCAGAAGGAATCAGTAATCTGGGCAATATCCCCCCCGGTTCGCAAGGGCGGTTCCGGCGGCAAATCGTCGCGACCGTCCATCAGATTCCCCGAGAATAGCACAGGGGTATGACAGACCATGTCCGACCCCACAGCTTTTTTCGGTTGGCCGGAGGGCGCGATCATCCCCGGCCACCGTAAGGCCCAGAGCCAGCCGGCTCCGCCCCACCGGGGCAGAAGCACGACCTTTGGCCGCAGGGTGGTGGTGGCCGGGAATTCCGGCCTCCGGCCCTTGCTGACGCACTTGAGACTCCTAAACCAAGCCGAATACGCCCAAGACACTTCGAGGGCCCCGCTTTGGTCGCCCGTACCCTTCAGACGCACACACGGTCCGATTCCCGGAACTGGGCTGCGTCGGTTTGGCCAATTGAGTGCCTTGCATGCGATGGAAATACGGGAACTGAGAGCTGGCGAGGCCCAATCGGGCTACGGGCGCCGGGAGCCAAGAGGACGATCGGCCGCCCCGGCAACGTGGCGGATTGTAAGAATCGACGAAATCGGAGCCAGCAGGGGAGCAAGCTGAAAAGGCCGCGGTAAGGGGCGAATCTTACAACGACCGCATGCCGAGAGAGGAGTCACCGGCGTCATCAACGGCGATTGGGCACTGGGCAGGTAAGTGCTAGGATCGCGTCCGAAGCACGCCGCCGCCCCCGCCAAGGTCCAATACCATCATGCCCACCGACGTTCCCCGACTCCTCGCCGCGCTGACCGCCGCTGAACCGGCTGAACGAGCCGGAGCCGCCGAGCGGCTTGCACGCCTCGGCCCAGATGCCCGCGCTGCGGCGGTTTCTCTGGCCCAGGCCTGCGGCGATCAGCAAGAGGAGGTCCGGGAGTGGGCGGTGGCCGCACTGGAGGAACTGGGAGCCCCGCCGGTTGTGGATTTGGCCGTTCTGGCTTCGCTGCTGGCCGACCAGAGCGCCGATGTGGGCTACTGGGCCGCTACGCTTCTCGGGCGGCTTGGGGAAGATGCTGCACCCGCCGTACCGGCTCTGGCTGGTGCGCCGTCAGGATCAAAGCATTCGTCGGTACGCCAGGGGAGTACGTCGAGGTGTAGGGCGTGGCGAGAGTGGAGATAACACCGCCACTGTGCGGCAAGAACACATCCACCCCAACGACTCCGTGATCGGACCGAGTTCCGCCCGCCCGATCATCTTCATCCGAGACCGCGACTGACCGTTGGGATCTTCGTGCTTCTGGGAGTCGTACACTTCAACTTCTGTGCGACGTACGCGTATGCTCGCCACTCCCATGGCGATGCGAGCCAGCCAAGTCACTTCCGTTGCTTCCATGCGTCGAGGAACTGCCGATCGGCCCGGCTCAGCTTGCCGTGGGGAACTTCGATCACTTTGTTGTCGCGATTCTTCAGAAACGCAACGCCGTCGACGTACGCGATCAGCCGGGCTTCAGTCGAGTAGGCGCCGCCTGCGCTGGTCCAGGTACGAAAGCTTAGCGGCTGCTTGCTGGAAGGCTGTCGGTCATCGCTCGAACCTGCGACGCCTTGCCCCGACTGTTTTCGGTCGGCCGGCCGGGAACGCGCAGGGACCTTCGCAACGGCAATCGGACGGTCCCAGGCAATCGTGTGTTCATAATCGCGGCCTCGCTTCGTCCATAGGACAACCAACGTGTAGAGATCGGTTCCGGCCGTCGCGATGTTCAGCGGAACGGGGTCGCGGCGCAGTTGATAGTTGCTCGGGATGCGGCCTCGGGAATCGACCAGCACGAATCGGCACTGCTCATTTGCGTCCGCATGCGGTATCTCGAAGACTTCGGCGTCCCCGGCACTCATTGGCCGTTGTTGGCCGAAAAGGTCCGACGTGTGTGTGAAGCGGATCTTCTGCAACCCGGCCTTCAATTCGTCCAGTGAGGCGGGAAAAACGTCCTGAATGCGGAGCTCGGCCATCCCGGCGGCAAGAAAATCCAGGCGACGCACCGTTTCCTTATAGTCCGTCGGCGGCATTCCCTGGACGTGGGCAAGCCACTTCTGCTCCATCGCCTGAAAATCCGGTGTGCCAAAGGCGCCGATAAACGCCACTTTCCAATCGGTGCCTTGATTCAATTGCACGAGAAACGCCATGAAGTTCTTCTCGTACTTCCCGTTCTCGGCGAGAATGAAGAAATGGACGATACTCCACGCCTGGACGTAGTTCATCGTCACGTTACCCAATCGCACCTGGGCGTTCCACTGGGCTTGGTCGATGGCCAAGAACCGGGCCAGCGGCACGATGCTCTTCTGGTTGACGGCTTCTATCAGTCGCCGTTTGTCCCGCTCGGGGAATTCTCCCAAGGCGAGTTTCCCACCGACGACTACCCCACGCTCGAAGAACTCGGCCAACCCCTCATTGGCCCAACTTGGCAAGCCGGGAAAAAGGTGTCTGGCGACCTGGTGGAATCCTTCGTGTTGCAATACGGCCTTCATCTGCTCGACCGTATGACGCCCTTTCCAGGCGACCAGTGAGATGCTGTTGCCCACACTGATGCACTTCCCCCAGGACCCCGTGCCGTCGTCGTTGAATCGCGCGGCCAAGACCTGCATGTAGTCGCGCTCGGTTGCGAAGAGATAAAGTTGCAGCGTGGCCGGTCGCCGAAGGCGAACCGGGAGTTTCGAGAACAACGCCATGTAGGACTCGAACGTCGCGTCGATATGCTGCACGAGCGCTTTGGCGTCTTCCTCGGCAATGTCCGTCTTGACCGTATAATACTTCGACCGGATAACGGGGGCCCGGGCCCACCAATCCCCAACCTGCCCGGGCAACGCCGGCTGCGCACCAGCCCGGTCTGCGAAACACACAAAGATCAGCATACCGGCAAACCCGAGCTTGTTTACGCCAAAATCTTTCACGAGACGCTCCTTCCCATGCAAAGGGCCCCACCGGATCAGTTGAGCGAAACCGCTGGTGGCTGTCAACCGGCCGAGCACAAGCTGCCGAACAAACGATGGCCGCCGCCATGAACCACTTTCAGATAACGTCTTACGACGCGTCGGTGAAGACAAGGACCATGGTGCGGCTGATGAGATTGGGACGAGAGCGAGCCCTCATCTACAAGACGCTGGGCACTCAGTATCGCTAACTTCATTAACCCAAACGTTGCACACGTTGTGGCGTTCTGCAACGGCGCGGTGCCTGAGCGGGGACACGAGACGACGCGATGGAGCGGTCTGGCGGCTTGGCGCGCACAGGCAACGCGAATGATTGTTGCCAAAGAGATGCGTTTGGCGGCAGCAGGGTCTCAGCCGGCCACGCAGAGCTCAATCTCTTCGCGAAGCTTTGAACCTGCCTGGATCACGAGCGTCAGGCAACATTGAGGGCGAATCAACCGGCCGCCACGGCGAACGATCCGATTCCGTAACGTGCCGAGTGTTTCGAAGCCCCACGGATTGCGCCGCTTGGCCGTTGCACCGTGCTCGCGTTGGTAGGTTTCCATCTGCAGTTCGCGCGCGAGGTTGCGCGAGCCGATCGAAACGGCTCTGAAGCAGCTTCCACCGGTCAGGATCGGCGCCGACGGAACGATTCAGGAGTGGATCGAGGACTACAAGGAACGCAAGCCGGGGCACCGGCACGCCTCGCATCTGATCGGCGTCCATCCGTTCTCGCTGATTACACCGCAAGAGCGCAAGTTGTTCGATGTCGCCCGGGCCACGATCCAACTGCGTCTCGCACACGGCGGCGGTCACACCGGGTGGAGCCGGGCATGGATCGTCAACTTCTACGCAAGGTTGCTCGACGGCAACGCCGCGTACCACCATGTTCTGATGTTGCTGCGCAAGAGCACGTTGGTCAGGGGCCGAGAGGACGATTGGCCGCCCCGGCAACGTGGCGGATTGTAAGAATCGACGAAATCGGAGCCGGCAGGGGAGTAAGCTGAAAAGGCCGCGGCAAGGGGCGAATCTTACAACGGCGGCATTCGACGCATCCGAAGAACCCCGGCACAACCGTTTCTTGCGACAGCGTCAATTGCCCGATATTTTCCACCCGAGTGAGGGAGGGTCGATGGCAACTGCCTCGCGTTCCAAACAGTCCGCTGATGGGGGGAGGGACTGTTTCACAGACACGGTGGTTTTTTCGGACTTCGCGAGGCATCGCATTCGTTGCCAAGATTCTGCGTGCTCGGCAACCACGTAGCTCTACACGCTGCGCAGAACTGCCTATTCAAGCCTGCGGCAGTCGTTGGCGACCAGTGTCATGGATGCTGTGATCATCGACGATTCTTCTACTTCTTCCTCAGGCAGCCGCGGATCCCTAGCTTCAGCGACGGCTACGCCGGAAGAGCGCCCGACATCGGTGCCCACCAGTGCGGCGCGCCCCCGATCCGATACGGCGTCGGAGCCAGTCAGCGATGACCGGCTTGATGTCGCATCCGACCTAGCGCTTCTCCGCCGCGACCACACCCACACGGATCGTAGCGGAGACGGGAGATGCATCGACGGCGACGAAGTGCATTGCCGTCCGGCGAGGAAGGTGGTATCCTGGAGTCGTGCCGGATTGGCCGTACCGTGCTGGATTGGCCGTACCGTGCTGGATTGGCCGTACCGTGCTGGATTGGCCGTACCGTGCTGGATTGGCCGTACCGTGCTGGATTGGCCGTACAAGGAAGCGTGTATTGGAGGTTGGTGCGGAAGCCTAGTAGGTTGGGTCGAGACCCGCGTCCGACTCGGTGCCTGATCGCGTGGTGTCGCGGCGCTCGGTCCACCCTGTGCGGTGCCCAAGCGAATGACTCCTTCGAGGCGGAGGCGAGAATCAGATGAAGCAGTGGGTTTGCGTCTTGTCGATCATTTCCGTGAGTCTAGCAACGGCGTTGAGCCGGGCCACAGCCGAGAGGCCCGTGGATCCGCACCAGCCGGCCAGCAGCAGGGGAGCGGCAGCGCCGGAGATCGATGTCGCGGAAGTGATCTTCGCCGTTCGTCCCTTCGGCCCCGACGGCCATTACTACGCCAACTTCGGGTACTACTGCTCGGATCCCTCGGCAAAGGCCTACGCCGAAGGCGGGCAGCTTTGCCGGCTCGATCTGCGGACCGGCAAGGTGACGATCCTGCTCGACAGCCCCACCGGCGGCGTTCGCGACCCCACCCTGCACTACGACGCCGAGAAGGTCCTGTTTTCGTATCGAAAGGGCGGCACGGAGCACTACCACCTCTACGAAATCAACGTCGATGGCACCGGTCTGCAGCAACTGACCGACGGGCCTTTCGACGACATCGAGCCGACCTATCTTCCCGACGGCGACGTCGTCTTCTGTTCCTCCCGCGGCAATCGCTGGGTGGCGTGCTGGAAAGTGCCGGTTGCGATCCTCTATCGGTGCGACGCCAACGGGCGGAACGTCCGCATGCTGAGCAGCAACGCGGTCACGGAGAACACGCCGTCGGTGCTCTTCGACGGCCGGCTACTTTACACGCGGTGGGAGTACAACGACCGCAGCCAACTCTGCTACCACCACCTGTGGACGATCAACCTCGACGGCACGGGCCAAATGACCTACTTCGGCAACATGCACCCGACGGGCATGCGATCGAGCATCGCTCATCGGTCCGGGAACGTGGTGTACTACAACAACGTGCCGGGTGCGGTGGCCATGCTCGACGCCAAACCGATTCCCGGTACGCGGAACATCGTGGCGATCTTCTCCCCCGGTCATGGACGTCGGGAGCACCAGGGCTTTGTCACCGTGGTCGACCCTCGCCGGGGTCCGGACCACCAGTCCTCGGCGCGCCGCATCCACCCGGGCGGCGCGTGGCGCGATCCGTATCCGATCTCGTCGAATTGTTTCCTGGTCGCTCGGGATCGGGAACTGCACGTGATGGACGACGAGGGCAAGACACAATTATTGCACAGCCTTAGGCATCCGGACGCCAAGATGATGCTCAACGAACCGGTCCCGCTTCGCGCCCGTCAGCGGGAGCGCGTCGTCGGGGATCGCAAAGATCCGTCCGAGGCAACCGGCCGGTTAGTTCTGGCCGACGTCACGCGCGGCCGCAACATGGAAGGGGTCAGGCCGGGCGAGGTTAAGAAACTGCTCGTCTTGGAACAGCTTCCCGCACCGTTTCACAACAGTCCGGGCTTCGACGGGATCAGCCTTTGGGGCCCCTTCACGATCACCCGGATCCTGGGCACCGTGCCGGTCGAGCCCGACGGATCTGCCTACCTGGAAGTGCCGGCCATGCGGAGCCTGTTCTTCGTGGCGCTGGACGAAAACGACCTGTCGGTCAAGAAGATGCAAAGCTTCGTCACCGTACAGCCCGGCGAGATGACGAGCTGCGTCGGTTGTCACGAGCCGCGAACCCAATCGCCGGCAAACTCGGGCCGAAGCATGCTCTTGGCCTTGCGTCGGCAGCCCAGCAATATCGAGCCGGTCGAGGGCGTCCCCCAGATCATCGATTTCCGGCGACATTTGCAGCCGATCCTCGACAAACACTGTGTCGAGTGCCACGGATTGGAGAATCCCGACGGTGACATCTGCCTGGAGGGGAGCCGCGGCGTCCCTTCGCATGGTCAAGGGCGCGTGCTGGCGTCCTACGTGGCACTTGTCCAGCGTTTTGAGGAAGTGGCCGACGGGCGCAACGCCCACGGCAATCATCCGCCGCGGACCATCGGTAGCTCGGCCAGCAAATTGATGACGAGGATCGACGGCAGTCATTACGAGGTGACGGTCTCGACGGAGGAAGCGACCACGATCCGGCTTTGGCTCGATTCCGGCGCGGTGGCCAACGGCACCTACGCCATCATGGACGGCGGCACGCCCGAAAGTCCCAGCCCGCTGTACGTCCGCGAGATGAAGCGATACGGCATCCTGCCGCTTGATCTCGACACGGCCACGAGCCCGATTGACGTCTACGCCACCGACGAAGCCTACTGGCGGTCGTTCTGGTATCGGCCGGCAACGGACTTCACTCGCAAAGGCTCTCGCCGATAGGCCGACAAAACCGGCTGAGAGGCGAGATCCCGGCAACCTGGACATTGGGGTTCGGAGCCGTGGAAATGCACAGCTTCCTCACCCCATAATCACAGACACGCCACTTGACCAGATGGTTCGTTTCACATGATCCCCAGTTCTTCATCCCCGAAAGGTGGGTCCGGTAATTCGGCGGGACAGGTTTGCCATTGGATGTATTGCCGTACTCGCTCTTCTGCCTCGTCGTGATTCAAGACTCGACCGTCTTCAGCCAGCTCAAGGCGATGGAGAAAGATCGCCATCGACGGTCGTTCCCGCATTGCCGGCACCGCAAACACGCGATCCGCGCGCGGGCTTTGGCGACCTTCCAAACCAATGCCTGTTCTTGTCCGCCGGAGCCAATCACCAGAGTATTCATTACAGTTCGCCTTGACTGCAATTGTCAATGGGAGCAAAGATTAGTGAACCGCTGCCTCAAGTGGCTTTTCATTCCGCGGCCGAAGCCTGATTCCCGTCTTGCTTGCAGCCGAGTTTCATGTTACCTTCTCTTCCCCGTGTCTTCTCGGGCTTCGCAAGGCCGTAAACCGGGGCACCCCATGGAAGCCGCGTGCCCTGGAGACGACGGTTCAGGGACCGTTCATGTAATCTGCAAACATAATGATTTTCTAGGCGGGCTGCCCGGATGTCGATTGTCCGGCCCGTCGCGAGCCGAGCAAACATGATCCGAGTCACCGACTTTCAGAAGATCTATCGCAAGACAGTCGCCGTCGAAGGAATTGATTTCGAGGTGGGCTCCAGCGAAATCCTTGGGCTGGTGGGCCCCAACGGAGCGGGTAAGACGACCACGCTTCGCACCCTGGCCGGAATCATTCGCCCCACCCGGGGAACGCTCCGTGTGGCGGGATACGACGTCGTTCGCGACCCGATTCGCGCCAAGCGCACCTTGGCCTACCTGCCCGACAATCCTCGGCTCTTCGACGCGCTGACCGTCTGGGAGCACCTGGAATTTACCGCCTCGGCCTACAACCTCGACTCCTTCGAGCTGGAGGCAGCCGAACTGCTGCGGCGATTTGAGTTGGAGGAAAAACGCGACACGCCGGCGGAGGAGCTTTCCCGCGGCATGAAGCAGAAGGTGGTCGTCGCTTGCGCCTATCTGCAACGCCCGCGAGCCATTCTTTTCGACGAGCCGCTAACCGGGCTCGACCCGCTGGGGATCCGTGTGTTGAAGCAGTCGATCCGGGAACGGGCCGAGCAAGGCGCCGCCGTGATCGTCAGCTCCCATCTCTTGGCCTTGGTCGAGGACCTTTGCACGAGCCTGTTGGTCTTGGACCGCGGCAAGACGCGATTCTTTGGTCCCCTCGAGGAGGCTCGCCAACGGCTAGCGGAAACACATGCAAACGCCTCGTTGGAGGACGTCTTCTTCCAGATCACTGGTGACGGCGACCAAACGCCGGACGGAGGCCGTTGATCGAGATGGACCGGGCGCTGGCGAAATTGATCTTCCTGCGTTTTCGCGGCGGGCTGAGGCGACGGCTTCGCCGCCTGGGAACTGCTTCCGGATTGATCCGCTCAATCGCCGGGTTCGGTTTCGTGGGAATCTGCCTGGTGTACCTTGTTTGGAGAGCTCCGTCGGCGGAGCACGCGGTCTGGGCCCCAGATGCCGTCAAGCCGGCTACGGTAGAGATGATGCCGGTGATGCTACTAGCGATGTGTCTAGTAACGTTGGCCACGACCAGTGGGCCCACGATCTATTTTAATCCGGCTGAGGTGAACTTTCTCCTCGCCGGGCCTTTTCATCGCCGATCCCTGTTGCTCTACAAATTTGCGATCTACGCCGTCGGCGCATTGATCAGCGCCCTGTTCGTGGCAGTGTGCCTACCGCATTATGCGGGCGGCTGGGCGTCCGCCTTGGCCGGCACGTTTCTCACACTGGCGTTCATTCAGCTTTTTTCTGCCGGGGTGGGACTGCTCGGGCAAACGGTCGCTGCGCGGACCTTCTTTCGAATGCGCTGGACGATGATTGTCGTCGTTGGGCTGGTGGCGGCAGTGGCTTGGCGTGTGAGGGTCGGCGAGGCCGAAGCCTCCGACCTTGCGTCGAGTTTCCATGCGTGGCGATCCTCCGTCGCGGGACAGGTTCTGCTGGCGCCCTTTCACGTCTTCTCCAAAACGCTCATGGCCGAGAGCGGCCGGGATCTGCTACGCTGGGGAAGTCTGGCCGCCGGTATCAACCTGGTGTTGCTGGGGGTGACGCTCTGGCTCGACGCGGAATACATCGAGGCGGTTGAGACTTCAAGCCGCCGTCTGCACGAGCGCTGGCAACGGATGCGGCGAGGCAGGGCGGTGGCTCATTCCGAGGCGATGGTCGGCCTGCGGATTCCCCGTTTGCCCCGTTTCGGCGGTGTGGGGCCCATTGCCGGACGTCAGTTGACCACCGCCGTGCGGACATCGTATCGAAGCCTGGCGTTCCTGTTGATCGGCTCGGCGCTGAGTGGGCCGCTTCTGGTGGCCGCTGCGGAAGACGGCGTTCCCACGGCCACCCTGGTCGGCATGGTGATGGTCGCCAGCGTTGTGCTGGCGCCGAGAATGCTCACCTTCGACCTTCGCGGCGACGTGGACCACTTCGACCAACTCAGATCGCTTCCCTTGTCGCCGATTATCGTGACCTTGGGCGAGTTGACTGCGCCCGTCTTGCTGGCCTCGACCGCCCACCTACTTCTGCTAGCCACCACGATCCTGACGGCCCCGTCGTCGGTGCGGCCATTTCTGCTGGCGTTGATTCCCTCGATTCCGGCGGTTAATCTCTTGCACTACGGATTGGAAAACTTGATCTTCCTGCTCTTTCCTTCCCGGGTACTGCCGGTCGGGCGGGTCGACTTCGAGTTCTTCGGTCGTATGTTCCTGGAGACAGGATTTAAGCTGTTTTGGCTGACGATCTGCCTTGCAGTGGCGGGCGTGCTAGCGGTGATCGTCTACGTGGCCACCGGCCAAGGGCTGATCCTCGCCTCGGCGGTCGCCGGTTTCTGGCTTCTGATTGTGGCCGCGTTGACAACCCTGGTCGCCGCGCGGGCCTTCCGGCAATTCGACATGAGCCGCTCCCTGCCGGAATAGGCCCGGACCCGTGGCCCCGAAACGATTACGATCGGGCGTTTCCGTCCACCGACTCTTACCCCGCGAAATGTAAACGGCGGGGAGATAGCAGAGCACGGAATAGGTGGTCGCCGGGCGGACAAAGAAACGGTCCCGGATTGCTCGTGACCGGTTGCCCGTTGCGTCTCCTGCCCTGAACGGTGGATGCTTGCGAATCCCGACCGTCCCAGGTGGTAAGCGCGGGATCAACCCATCCGGCTACTGGGTGGCATCATCGGCGGCGGCTTCCGTGGATGGCAACCGATCAATACGAACCGAGCCAAGCAGTCGTCCGGAGTCGCGGCCGAGGCGTTCGCAGATTGCCGACGTTTCACCGAAGTCGACGTCCAGCGGTTGAATTCGACCGGGCTCTACAAGGACTACCGAGCCCGTCCAAGGATCCGGCGAACCTGGCAGGTAGACAATGACCAGTCCTCGCTCGGTGCGCCCCGCCTCGTAGCCAATTCGAATCACATCGTCGAATTGGATCGTCACCGGGATGAGGGAAGGCCCGTGCGCGTCACCACCAAAGTTGCCAGCTAAGATGTCCTTGTAGATCGCGTACTTTGGGAAGACCATCACAAGATGCTTCTCGACAGTCTGCGAGAACTTGCGGGCGATCGCGCGTCGAGCCGCGAGGCCACAGAAGAAGCAGAGCATGACGAGAATTCCAACTGCGATCAGGAACAGCAGCGTTGTGCCACCAACACCGCTGACCGGCAAGTACTCTTTCAGAGGTTCGTAAATGACCAGCACCACGTTGTATACATAACCCAACAAACCTAGAATCACTGCCACCGGCAAAAGGAAGATCAGTCCACCGATCGCGGTCGTCTTAAGAAAGCCAAACGTCTTGGTCACTTGGTCTTTCATCTCGAAGTCTCTTACCGGAGAATTGACGGAGGAATGGAAAGCAAAACACGCTAGAATCTGCTCGTCATCGTATCCGCGGCGTTCACGCGGTTAATACTACATGCGAAGGCAAGTTGCCCCATGCCGGAGACCAGTTTCCTCGTGCCGAAAATCGTTGGGAATTCGGCGTGTCCGAGCAACCTCAGCACAACTGTTTTCTGAAACAGCGCCAATTGCCCCTTATTTACCACCCGGGTGAGGGAGAGCCGACGACCACCACCTCGCGTCCCAAGCAGTCCGCTGATGGAGGGCAGGGTCGTTTCTTTATCGGTCCACTAGGAAGCCGTGTGTGAGTCAAGCTTGTTCAACCTGTGTCTTTGTGGTTTTCTTCAATCCCCATCAGCTTCTCCGCCTCGGCCCGGAAGCGGCGGAGTCCTTTGTCGTCGGGCATATTCTTGTCCATCCAGTCCACGGCCTCGTCGTACCAGCGGCGAGCTTCGTCTTTGTTACCGAGATCCCAATAGGCCATAGCCAAGAAGATGCCGTTGGAGCATAAGGTCCCGCCATTACCCTGCGTGTTCGATTTCTTCAATGCCTTGATGGCTGGTTCAAAGTCGCCAACGCGATACTGGTACGCCATCGCCGAAGTGGATAACAACCCGGCCAACACACAAGTCACCGCGCACGATATCCTGGGGACCCGCAACAACTCAGTCGTCACGGCCGTGGATAAGCTGTTGACCACATGTACGCCCTAGCGCAGCTTGCGATCACTGGCGCTACGGTTTCGTGGAACCCCTTTGGCGTTCCGGCAGGTTAGTTGTCTCAGCGCCCCGGGATGCGCCGCTTCGCGGCGACGCTGGGCGATGCTGTAAGACGCCTTCGGCATTGGGCGCATCGCTCGCGGGCTCCGCGAACGTCACTGCCCGCCATGCCCCGACACCTCTGGGCCGCCCTGATGGTCGACCTGATGGCCGCCCTCGCCCTGGAAGACCTTGTGGTTCTTGTCGCCCTTGGCGTAGACGTAGGCGATCAGGTCGAGGATTTCTTCGCGGTTGAGCTTGTTGACCAGGGCCTCCGGCATGATCGACTGGGTCGTCTTCTCGCGCTCGTCGATCTCGACCTTCTCGATGACCAGCGGCTTCGTCTCGGCCAGCGGGTTCTCGATCACGGTGACGGTCTTGTCGTCCTCCTCCAGGATCATGCCCGTGACGGTCTTGCCCGAGTCGAGCAGGAAGACGTGCGACTGGTACTTCTCTTCGATCGTCTCGGACGGCGTAATGACCGAACGCAGGAGGGCTTCGGCGTTTTTCTTGGTCGTGTCGAGTTCCGTCAGGTCGGGCCCGACCTGCAGGCCCTCTTTCGCGCCCATCCGGTGGCAGGCGATGCAGCTTGCCACCTTGAACACGCTTTGGGCGACCTCGAACGAGCGAGCGCCGGAGAACGGCTTGACCGAATCGAGCAACTCCTCGACCGTCCACTCGTACTCCTTGCCGATGAGCAAGAGCAACTCGTCCTGGATCTGCGATTCGTTGGCGGCGTAGAACGCGGTCGGATCCTTCTCGTAATCCCCGAGGTTTTCGACAACGTACAGCGCGGCGTGCATCCGCAGCCAGTGACCGGGGTAGGTGCAGATGATCGGGTAGACGCCCGGCTCCTTGGGGGCCTCGAAGCTGATGGCCTGCGAGTCGCCCATCTGTAACAAGCGGCTGGAAACCAGAATCTTGTCGGACTTGGGGATATAGTGCCGCTCGGCCGCGTCGGAATCCTGCGCCGTGTCTTCGGCCAGCGTTCCGATCTCTTCCATGCTGCCGGGCAAGGCGATGCAAAGGTTGTGCGGCATGGCGTCGACGTTCGAGAAGCGGAACTCGACCGGCTTGCCCGCCTCGACGACGATCCGCATCTTGTCGTAGATCATCCTCGCCGGCACCGTGCCGATGGCGATCACGCGGACGTCGAGGTTCGCAAGACGCTCGGTGACCGCCCGCGACTGGTCCGCCGGCAACCGCCTGGCCAACGACGTCACTAGTGCGATCGCCTCCATCGACGCGGGGCTGGTGCGGCGGCTGGCCGGCAACTGGCTCAAATGGGCCACGAGGCTGTCGACCAGCGGGCGAACCTGCCGACGGTCCCAATGGGCCTGGTCGATGCCCCGGATGACGCGGACCGCGGTTACCCGGCTGCGGTTCGACTTGATCAGCGCGGCCAGATCGCGGAACTTTTCGGCCTCGTGCCCTGGGATGCCGGCGGCGGCGGCCACTGCCACGTCGTGAAGCGTCTGCCCACTGCCGGTCGAGAAGCGCTCGGGCTCAACGGCCTTCTTGCCCTTGATGCCCGGCCCGCTCCACGTCAGCGTAAGCCCGTCACCGCCGCCGTTATCGAAATAGGTCACGACGATCGGATGGGCGCCGGGCGAGAGGGTCACGCTGCCCGATTTCTCGGCCATGCTGTGGAGGCCGTCGTTGTTGATGATCTCTTCGCCGCCAATGTAGAGCCGCGATCCGTCGTCGGAGGCGAGGTGAAAGGTGTATTTACCCCCCTTGTCTACGCCGATCGAGCCGGTAAACCGCAGGGCGAAGCCGTCGCGCTGGGTGATCACGTCCGCAGCGAGCGAGACGTCCTTGGCCCGCCCGGACGCGGTCGGCTTGCGCTTGGCGAGGGTCGCCAGGGCGGCGTCGCTGGAATGTGGCAGGAAGTAATCGACCGTAAGGCCCGACTCGCCGCCCCCGGAGGGCGTTTGCTCCTGTTCGAGCGAGGCCGGCAGGTCGAACATCAGCGGCTGAACCAGCGGGTACATGCCCCGCCGGACGGCCTCGTCGCGAACCAACGGCACGGCAAGGAGCACGTCCTCGAGGGCCTCGACACTGGACCTCGCGGCCTCGAAGGCGGCCTCGCCCGAGCCGTCGGCGGCCATCCACCCGGCAAACCCCAGGCGGCGCGCCGCGGGCGTCTTGCCCTTGGTCGCGATCTGGCTGAGGCGCTCGCGCGCGGGCTTCAGCGCGTCGGCCGATTGCGCAAGCAGCATGTCGGAGGCGGCGGAGATTACGGCCGTTTCCTGCTTGGCGTCTTCCTCCACGACCAGGTCGATCAGCAGGTCCAACTCGCCGACGTTGCGGGCCTTGGCCAGACCGGCGATCGCGTAGGCCAGGTGCTCGGCCTTGGCGTTGTCGCGCGAGAGGATGGCCCGATAGACGGCCTCGGTCGGCTCCAACTTGAGCAGCTCGGCGGGGCTGGCGTTGCGCAGCACGTAGAGCTGTGCGGCCTGCGAGAGCGGCCTGCCCGACTTGACGGCGTCTTGCGCGATTTGGTCGACGTTGAGCCGGCCTTGGGCGTACTTGAGCACGACCTCCAGTTCGGAGTCGAGGGGATGCGAGGCCACCTCGAAGATAACTTCGGCGGCGTCAAGGCTGCCGAATTCGACCGCCGTCTTAATCGCCTCGGCGCGGACCAGGGCCGAGTCGTCGCGAGCCGCGGCCAGCAACGTCGACTCCCAGCCATCGACCTTCCCGGCCCAGTGGCCGAGCGTGCGAATCGCCGCGGCGCGAACCCGGGGCTCCTCGGCGGTAAAGACCCGCTTGGCAAGTTCCAGGTTCGGCGCCCGGTGTTCCTCGAAGACCCACAGGCACTCCAGCAGCGCCTGGGCCTCGTCGCGGTCCGTTTCGGCGCTGCTGGGATTCAATCCCGCGGCGAAGGCGCCCACTTTCGCCAATGTTTCCTCCGTGTCGCGCCCGCTGAGTTCCAGCCGCGCACGGTAGCGGGTGCCGTTTTCTCGGGCAAAGAAGTTCTCGCACACTTCCTCGACCGGCTTGCCCTTCATCTTGGCCGGTTTCAAAAGCGGACGGCCAGGATACGTGACGCGATAGATCCGCCCGTGCGTTTCGTCGCGGTTGGGGTCGCGCATGTTGTGCTGCATGTGGCCGATCAGGGCGTTGTGCCAGTCGGCAATGTACAGCGCACCGTCGCCGCCGATTTCCACGTCGCTGGGCCGGAAATTGGGGTCGGACGAGACGACGATCGGATCGATCTCGACCGCCGTGATGTCGGCCCCGTCGTATTGCACCTCGTGTTGCAGGACGCCCAGGACCCCGATCACGTTGCAGATCAGGAAGTTGCCCTCGTGCGCTTCCGGGAAATGGCTGCTGGAGAGGATGCCGGTGGCCGCCACGGGTCGGACACGCTTGCGGAACCATTGCTTGTTGCCGATGCCCTTGCCGAGGTTGACGTAACTGCCCGTGCCGCCGGTGCCGTCATTGGCGAACTGGTAACCCCAGCGATCGACGACGTCGCCGTGGGGGTTGGGGCCGATGGGGAAGTGGAACTCGACTTCGAAGGTCCGCGGGTTGAAGCGGTGCACGCCGGTTCTGCCGGAGCGATAGGTCTTGGTCGGCGTCTCCATGTTGGTGACGTTGAAGACCCCGCGCGACCAATAGAGCCAGCCGTCGGGCCCCATTAGCACGGAGTTGGCCGAGTGGTGCGTGTCGGCGCTGGAGATGCCCTGCAACACGCGCAGCCGAAGGTCGGCCCGGTCGTCGCCGTCGGTGTCCTTGAGAAACCAGATTTCCGGCGGAGCCATCACCAGCACGCCGCCACCCCAGATCTCGAAGCCGGTGACCGTGTTGAGTTGGTCGGCGAAGGTGATGCACTTGTCGGCCACGCCGTCGCCGTCCTCGTCGGGCAGGATCACGATCTTGTCTTTGCGCGGCTTGGCGGGATTCCAGTGCGGATAGCTCTGCCAGCACGAGACCCACAAGCGGCTGTCGGTGTCGACGGCCATCTGCACGGGGTTGACGATCTCGGGGAACCTCTCTTCGGAGGCGAACAAGTTGATCTGCATCCCCTCGTGGACGGTCATTTTTTCGATGGCTTCCTGGCCGCCGAGGTAGGGGAAGGCGCCGCCTTCGAGCGGGCCGGTGCGGTTGGGCTTGACGGCCAATGGTTCCGGGAGGTTGTCGTCGACGACCGTCATCTGGCCCCCCTTCGCGACGGCCCACACGCGCCGGTCGCGATTGGCCGTCATCACGTCGAAGGCTTCCATCTCGCGGCGCATGACGTCGGCGTTGGACTGGCCGTGCCAGGCAAGCTTCGACCGCCCGCCGTAGCCGTTGTAGCCGTCGACCACCCGGTAGCGGCTGAACCAGTGGTAGTTGCGGTCGAGGATGGCCTCGCGGAGCCGCTCGAGCTGGCGCTGGTCGACCGCGCCGCGCGGGCCGAACAGCGCGCCATCGATCACCTCGGCCAACGCCCGATTGCCGTGCTCCAGCAGGTGCACGCCGTTTAACGTCAGCGGCTTGTCGGCGGCTTGGTAGAGCGCTTGCGTGGGGTGGAACAGATCGACGAACGGAACCCCCTTCGCCTCGCACACCTTGGCCATCGCCTGCGTGTAGAGTTCGAGATTCTGGTTGTTCTCGGTCCCATCGGGCAAGTGAGGGCTGTTCAGGTTTTCGTGGGCGATGGGAGAAAAGACGACGATCCGCGGCGGCGACTTCCCGTTGAACTTCTGCTTGAGCATGCCGTCGAGCATGCCGCCGAGGTCGCTCTCGAATCCGGCGATCGCTCCCTCGACCTCTGGTCGGCGGACCTCACTGACCTCTGGTCGGCGGACCTCCTTGCCGCGGAGCGCTTCGTTGTAGCCGAAGAAGCAAAAGACGACGTTGGCCTCGACCTTGGTCAGCCACTGCTCGGGGCTGCCGAAGTTGGCCGAGCGAGGCCGCGTCTTGACCTCGTCGCCGGGGAAGCCCAGGTTGCGAAAGACCAGCTCGTGCTGCGCAAAGCGGCTGTGAATCATCGTCTCGAGCCAGCCGTGGTGCTGCATGCGGTCGGCCAGCGTG
>SDBV01005540.1_pt1 | contig 17783 bp, 20 predicted proteins | sample 2277081 | NCBI WGS metagenome assembly SDBV01 (sample SAMN10402039, study PRJNA504765) | marine sediment metagenome | isolation source: marine sediment core GS10_PC15, 223 cmbsf | place: Arctic Ocean: Southern Knipovich Ridge | collected 2010 | reverse complement strand
CGAGAATACCTATAACTCCGCGCCCTTTCTTGGGGGATAGTCGTGGGCATTCGATGGCGACTATCGTCGTGGCGCCATGCAGCCAGGCAGTCTCTATACTGCAATTACTTATCATCGCCCCATCGACGTAGGTTACTCCCTCAAGTTCAACAGGCTTAAATACTCCCGGAATTGCCGTGGAGGCTAGAATACCAGGCATCAGAGGGCCACGGTGGAACACTGCTAGTTTCTGGCTCTCCAAATTGGTAGCCGTAACGTAAAGAGGCATCTCTAACTCCTCGAAAGTAGGGCACCGCAAATGGCGACACAAAAGCTCCCGCAGAACCTTTTGTCTTCTATAACCTTACCTAACTGCCTAGCTTCTCTCCAAAGATTCTCCCGTAATCCTGGCAAGTCTTCATTCCTTTAGAGGTATCTATAATGTCTTCCTGCAAGTTAAAGGGTCCCAATACAAACGGTTTCATCTTAAGTGTATTTTGCAGGATGTCGAAAATAATAGCTGGTGCAAAGGCATCATGTTTGTAAGATATATCATGCTTGTAGGGGCCGAAGGTACCGCCTAATTTACCTTCTAGATTTGCCTTTTCTACCATAGGTAGCAGCAGTTTCATAGTTTGAGGTACATCAAGGGAAAAGGTAGGAGAGCCGAAGATATACCCATCGTGTCCTTCCAGTTCCGCTGTGTTCTTTATATCTTCTATCTTCTTAATAACAGCTTCTTGCCCGCTGAAACGAACCCCCTCTGCAATATACTGCGCCATCATCTCTGTCTTACCAGTCGAACTAAAATAGGCAATTAGAACTCTTTTCATTGCCGCAATCTCCTACTAGTGTTTTCATAATTATATACTAATGTTTCATAATATTCTAACAATATGGACGTACGGAATGTAGTTACGACAGTGTGGAGAGAGGTGGAAAGGACTACTGTTGGAGTTCCTTAATCACCTCACCAGGCTTCGGGAATCGCCCTGTTTTGAACTTAGAGTATATAACGTCTCCATCTACAATGACATCGAAGATACCACTACTTCCTGGGACTAGATTTACATGCACATCAAAGGCCTTGCCAATTTCATCCGCCAGACTGACGGCATTTGGTTTATAGTTTCACTCGGTGCAATAATGAATATCAATCTTCACTGCATACCTCCTTTTGTTTGAACCAAAAAGGGCACCAGCCACCGCTCATAATTTAGCGGTTCTAGTGCCCTTATTTCGACACTACTTCTTCCGCCAAGTACAGGTGGCATTTCATTTAAGGTGTGATGGTAAACTACTTACTTGGTGGAGCCATTGCCTTTGCAGCCTCTTTCCAAATTCCCACTGACTTCTCAAAGTCCGCCAATCCATAGATTTCAATATCTGAGAAAGGTGCGATCGGGAACTCGGTCATTATGGTATCTAGCTCATCAAGAGAGTTGACGTTAGCAATCCCTCCTCCTCCTTGTAATAATTATTCCAACTATTTCGCATGTTGGAGCTTGAGTGTAGTCCTAGTCTATGGGTTTGTCAATATTCGTATAAATGAAGTGGGATTAAGCAGGTGAGAATCAATGGAGATGGTACAAAGATATGTGTGGCTGGTTTTGTTTCAAGGTAGCTTGAATTTTTGTAAGGCACCGTTGTCCACAATAAGGGCATGTAGTGTATACCCATTTAGGCGCATTGTTCGGCAATCTCGACTTCTCCAACTTATCCGTTGTTAGCAACACTGCTCTAGTTGCCTCCTAACCATTAAACTTTGCAAATCACCGGCTTTGCTTAAACCATAACTTGATTGCAGCACCTTTACAATAGGCAATTAGTACTTATGAACATGGTAATTTAGTTACAATGGGCTGTGTAAAACAATCAAGTAGAATTGTATTTGGGCAGGCGGGAATCTCTAGAAACGGTGCAAAGATATACAAGGGTGATTACGTTTCAGGAAGGCTTGAAGTTTAATAAGGCACTACTTTCCTGACTGACTGGCATACATCATTGTGAATGAGCTGGATTGCTCTTTAGAATTGCACGATAATCAAGATAAACCGTGTAATTATGGTGTAAATATTCTCTGCCCATACTGGACAGCTAAGAACTGGACAATCTGCTGCTCTGATTCGCCTTGCGAGAGTTTCTTCCTAATCAAGTCGGTCAATTCTGCTGCTTGGTCACACTCACAGTCAGATAGAACCTCAGTACAGGCACTACACGGGCAGTTTAATTTACTGGATATATTTTGGATATCACTCACTGATACTGGGGTTGGACTAGAACATCCGACAATTAAGGGTAGTATTATTATTAATGATACTATCATCGCTCGTGCGAGTTTGCTTAGCATGTTACCTCCCAGAGTATCTAGTATACTGGATATTGCTCTATCTTTCAACCTCAGAAAACCTATTATACCTATCTGAAAAGGTAGACCGATGACTTAAACGTAATTAAACGAATCGTATTGTTCGGGATCATACTCAACTTCCGTACTGATAAACTTACTGATTGATGATATTTTTTTGTTAGGGATTGAGTGTAGTTCTAGTTGATAGGTTTGTTAATAGCCTGGATAGCGACGAATTTGCCCTAACATGTATTAAAACTATATTTGACTGTACATAATATTGGGGTAATGATAGGTTAAAATGTTGAGTTTGGGTTAATCCATAAGCATTAGGAGCTATTCTCCCCGACGGGGGGCTTCGTATTTGGGAATAATGGTAAATATAAGAGCTAGTTCGAGAGAAAACTACTCGTTGACATATCGTTAAGTAAACTGATTCATAAGTGAGTTTTACCCAGGTTCGCTAACTCTGGATAATGGTATTCATCTAATACCCTTGGGTCTGAGATATTAAACCCAAGTTTACTTATTATGTTAGGTATAGTATAAGCTTCCATCTCTCTCATAATGTACGGATTTAACATCAACCGTATTTTACTTTCCTCCAGATTATTATCCAACCATTGGCTCTCATATTTCCTTTGTAATATTACAGGCATTCGCTTTCGTGTGTTATGAATTTTTTCCAGTAATGGATTTGCATTCGTTGTAATTATGGAGAAAGTTCTTATCAATTCCCCAGTATCAGGGTTCAACCAATCATCCCATATTCCAGCAAGTGCAAAAAGTGTATGATGTTTTAATGTTATATAGTACGGATATGCTCTATTATTTTCATGCCTCCACTCAAAAAAACCGTCAGCGATTATTAAGCATCGTTTAGAGCGGATAGAATGTCTGAATGATGGTTTTTCGAATATTGTCTCAGCTCGAGCATTTAATGTACGCTCCCTGATTTTACCAGCCGATTGTCTATCCTTTACCCAAAACGGAATTAATCCCCATTCAAAATAATCGATACACTTTAGTTTTTCATTACTGATTACCGGAATAGCGGGGTGAGAAAAGGCAGAGGCGCTATAAACGCTATGAAAAAGCTCAGGCTGTGTGAACTTGGCGCTAAATCTTCGCTCGATGTCAGTCAGTTTTGGAGTAATTGAAATGTAGTAACACATATTACAGTTAAGAGAGATCAATGTTCATATTAATTAAGCAATATAAACGTATATTTGCCGAGGAGGAGTTTACTTTTGGCATAGAGAGTAAGATTTTGTCTTAAAGGTATCTAAATGATCACAGATGCTCATTGTTCTTTCTTATTAGTTGCAGTTTCTTTCGTTTCCGCTACCTCCTTTTCCCCCTTCTTATTATCATCGTCGTGCTTCTTTTTACCGAAGAGTTCATCCATGTCCTTCTCATCGCCCAGGATACTGTCTTCGCCTTCGCATTCGTGCATAATCATGTCCTCCTTTTTCTTTGGCTTTATAGATACCTTATTAAATTAAAAAAGGGCACCATCAACCACCGTATTACCTGGTGGCTCTAGGCACTTTTCATATCCTCATTCTCTTAATCCATTATGCTATTTTAAGGCTACCTTACATGTCGGAGCTTGAATCTAGTCCTAGTTGATGAATTTGTCAACATCCTCTATGCCTAATGGTATATAGTTATTTAACTGCAAGTGTACATAACACTGGGTCTATATAGTGTAATTTGTGCAACTTAGGTTCAACTGTAGGAAGCTTCGCAAGTTTTGGCTTTTAATTCCTTCGTATCTGGAGAAGCTATTTTAACTGTTTTAGGCACGCTACTCGACATAATCGTTCTAGTGTAACCATAGCGTTTGAGTTAATGTGAAATGTTTTTGGCTGTGTGCACCGGGCGAGGGTTTAAGCTCAAACGCTGCTGATTCCTTACATTCACTGGGTAAGCACAAGTATAAGTCTACAATCAAGAATTATTGTGCTTCCATTAGCCTTTACCACATTTGGATACACATAACGATTCCTTTTTTATTACGACATAAGAGCCATATTTCCCTAAACCAATGTTTCGCAGGAAGCACCACTTGTGAACGCGTTCCCTCACCTCTCTTTTGAACTTCTCGAAGTAATTGTTCTCTTTGAAGTCTAGGTTTTCTATAAATTTCCGCAGAGCCTATTTCGACACGACCAAAGCCCCTACCATCGACTAATAAACATTGAGAACACACCGCCCCGTTTAAAGCTGCTCTCTCCAAGGAGTCTACAATATCTGCTATTAAATTTGATAATGGCCTATGTATTATTGTAGTTCTACGCAATAATTGTAGTTTAACGACTTCAATTATCAATCTTTTCTTAAGACGGGTCATGACCATTAAATCAGTAACTATACGATTTTGTTTCCTTCCCTCAATAAAGGCCAATTCATAATTTTCAATACCTGTAATTCTATACTTGGGAATAGTGAATATACTCTTTCTTTGGTATTCAAACTCATATTGCGTGCCTTTAGCAAGATTGTATTGCCGAGCAAAAACCTTCGCTACTTTCTCGTAATCTCTGTTAACATTATTAGTGTCCATCTTATATCCCCTTTATACCCTGTAAGGATTCTGTTGTCAATTAATTTAGATACTGAGTTTCATAGCTATGTTACATATAAAAACTCGCTATGTTTTAATCAAGAGAAAGCTTCATTTTCCCAGTTATTTTCCTATATAGAAAATGCCTTAAAATGCCCCTTTCCCCCTACATTTCAGATATAATGAAATCATTGTGAATAAGAGGGAAATGGCATCAACGGGGATAGGTTGGTACACTAGACTGGATATTACTAAGTGACCTTAAGAGTAATAATTCTGTAAGTGGCTTTAACGTTCGCTGCTTTTATAAATGTAGATAATATGCAGTCATTTGTTTAAGGTTGCCAAGAATAAGGGAGTTGTTTATGAGCAACTAATTCCTTGTTCTCAAACACCAGTTCGGAATGCCTCTAATTTAGCCTTGACAGGTAGTCCAGTCTCACCTATAATCTGGTTTAAGAAAAAAGACAAGCGGTTGGTCTATCAAGCTATTGGTAGCTTGTCTCCCGGGCAGCGCTTAATTAGTTGGTTAGAGGTACGAGTCTTACGCAGCTCACCAGAAACAAGGAACTAAGGAGGACAGTTATGGAACTAAGCAAAAGGATGGGACGCTTGGGTACAGAGAGTGCCTTTGAAGTGCTGGCTAGAGCGCAGGCTCTTGAAGCCGAGGGGCTTGAGGTGATTCACCTCGAAATTGGTGAACCTGACTTTGATACGTCTAAGAATATTTGCGACGCTGCTGTAGAGGCATTAGGTAAGGGGTATACTCACTACTGTAATGCTCAAGGACTGGCCGAACTGCGTAAGGTCATTGCAGAGGAGGTAGGGAGAGCACATGGAATCTCTGTAGATCCAAATTGGATCGTAGTGACCCCAGGTGCCAAACCTATTATGTTCTACGCAATACTTGCACTACTGGAGAAAGGAGACGAAGCAATATATCCTAATCCGGGCTTTCCTATCTACGAATCAGTGATAACATTTAGTGGTGCAAAAGCTGTGCCCATCCCACTTCGTGAGGAACTCGATTTCCGTCTTGATGTTGATGAATTAAAATCCAAGGTTACCGAGCGCACCAAACTCATTATTATTAACTCGCCACAGAATCCGACCGGCGGAGTCTTGGAAGAAGACGATATCCATACTATAGCTGAGCTTGCCCAGGAGTATGATATTACAGTTTTTTCCGATGAAGTATATGACCATATTGTTTACGAGGCAAAGCCGTACAGTATTGTCCGTGTGCCAGGTATGCTCAACAACACAATTTTGCTCAACGGTTTTTCCAAAACCTATGCCATGACCGGCTGGCGTCTTGGCTATGCTGTTATGCCGCCGGAGTTAGTTACTCATGTGGTGCGATTGATTGTCAATAGTGTGTCCTGCACTGCACCTTTTACCCAGTACGCAGGTATAGAGGCGCTTACTGGCCCGCAGGACCAAGTGACCAAAATGGTAGCTGAGTTTAAGAAGCGACGGGACTTGATGGTCGATGGTCTAAACGAAATCCCAGGCATAAAGTGTTGCCGACCAAGAGGTGCCTTTTATGTGTTTCCGAATGTCAAGGAGGTCGGAATGGACTCCAAACGCTTTGCTGACTACCTCCTGAACGAAGCAGGGGTCGCCACTATTGATGGCGCTGCTTTTGGCAAGTACGGTGAAGGCTACCTGAGACTCGCCTACGCAACATCTCAAGAGAACATAATGAAGGCTCTAGAGCGGATAAAGTCGGCAGTAGCGAAAATTTGAATCTAGCTAACGCATTGGATTTCCCTTCGCTCGTGCCTCATCTAGCTAGGAGTACTCCACAGTTCGACCGTTTCCTCTTCAATTTGTTGATGATTACGTTCTTCGTTCTTCATAAAATTGACTGCTCTTTTCGTCGATTAAGGTTATGGTCTTTGGGGCACAGGCTAAAAACGGTTTTTCTCCATAGCTATCTACCTCAGGAGCTATACTTGATAATAATATATTTGAACCTCAAACTATGTCAAACAAATATGGCTGGACAAAGCAGAGTGCGTCTTGCTCCTGCTAATTTCTGCTAAAGTCTTCGTTACTTTCAATGATAAGCTTATCCAATTTCCAACCGGCTGTTTGGCACCATTACCTCTCATTTATTGGCGACATACAACAACTCCATTTTCCAGCAATAGCTTAAATATAAACTTCGAAGTCAATTAAAAACGGCCTATCCCAGCTGTAGGGATAAAGGATATTTGGCTTATGAGCTAGTTGTCAAGCGCCAGGGCGTTGGGGTCTCTTAATCTCTTGAATGTATCGTCTCCTTTCTGCCAGATGACGCAGTTCAGTGAAGACAGAGAGGCTTTCCTCAGGTGATGGCGGTTGCGCCATCTTTAAAAAGATGGCTTGCCTTTTTAGAAAGACTAGTGTGGGGGTACCAAAAATACCTAAAGTTTCCACGGCAAATGTATGATCTTTGGCAAGCTTAGCTAATAGCTGACGGTTACCGATGTCCTGCTGAAACCGAGTAATCTCTAGACCAACACTTTCAGCTACTTGAATGAGGGTGTCTGTCTCAGCAATATCTTGGTGCTTCTTGTGCTTTGCCTTAAGTAGGGCAAAGTGGAAGGAACTAAAGGCAGCTTCACCTTGATGACGACTGGCCTCAGCCGCCCAGAAGGCGTGTAGCCCACGACTGGTGTAGGTTTCAGGCTGTTCCCAAATTTTCCACTGAGGTCCTTCCTTACTGTTGCCTTGCTCTAAACTGAAATATTTCCAATTAACGCTCAATCTCTCTCCGACGCTCGCTTGTACTCTTTGCAGCCAAACTGCTGCATTGTAGACATACGGTCAAAGATAGTCGAAGTAAATGTCTAGGGACACGTTACCACTCATTTCGTTATTAACCATAAGAACCTCCCTTGATGCAACGCTGTTTTGCCAAGATAAATATAAATGTCATTCAGAACTTGCTTGGTTCGGCATTTCAGACAGTATGCTTGAATTAGTCCTACCTCCCTTTTTGATTATGAATGGTGGACTATTCTCTGTATAATGTCAATAATTCAACAGTTACATAAACTCAATGTACTAGTGACAGAAGCTTGAATTGTTCAGCCGAATACTGGACAGGGTCATCATTGCCATGAATAGAGGTGGCTACCAGTCTGTTTATTGTCAAAATATCAAATAAGGAAGGACTAAAAAGGTTCCTTTTTATAGCTTAATGCCTAGTTTCTGCGCTGCCTGTTTAGGGAACTCAGGATTGGAAAGCAACATATGGCCAAAAGCCACCATATCTACCTTTTGCTCCCGAACGATACTATCGGCATATTCTGGCTCTGTAATGTTCCCCACACCAATGACTGGAACTTTGACCATTTCCTTGATCCCCTCCGCTAAAGGAACAAAGTAACCCTGTTCAGTAAATCTCTCATGACCGCTGCCACCCAGTCCTCCGGAGACATCTATTACATCTACACCAGCCTGCTCAAGGTGTCGTGCAGCTAGTCTTGCCTCTTGATGGGTTAGACCTCCTTCGAACATGTCGTCAGCACCAAAACGGTAAAACAAGGGTGTGGTTTCTCCCAATTTAGTTTTCACTTCTTTGATGACTTCCAGGGGAAAAAGGAGCCTTCCTACTAAATTGCCACCGTATGCGTCATTGCGCTGGTTCGTATACGGCGAAAGGAATTGGCAAAGAAGAAAGCCATGCGCACCGTGTAACTCTACAGAGTCAAAGCCTGCTTCTATCGCACGATAAGCTGCCTCCCCGAATCTTGCGACTATCGCATTAATTTCAGCAACGGTCAGTGGCCTAGGAACCTCGCTCCAACTAGGAGGTATAACATTCCACGGACCAACAGGTTGCTCCCCCGTAATATTGCGGGGAGCTTTAGCACCTGCATGAGCTATCTGTATAGCCACTTTAGTCCCTTCAGCGTGAATAGCCTCTACCAGTCGCTTAAGGGCGGGTATTAGTCTATCGTTGTGCAGGCCTATTTGTCCTTGGGACAACTTACTATCTTTCGAAACATAGCTAGCCTCGACGATTATTAGTCCCACGCCGCCTTTAGCTCGAGTTGTATAGTGTCTAATATGTCTATCAGTAACCTCACCATCTTCTGTAGCCATATTGGTGACCATAGGCGGCATTACTAATCGGTTTTTGAGCGAGAGTCCCTTTATCTTTATTGGTTCGAAAAGGCTAGGCATGTCATTACCCTCCCACAAACCGCTTCGGCAGTAGCAGGCACCCGCGGTCTCTTATGTGGTGTCTCTCGTTTTGCACTCATTTTATTTATCTAGGTATGTCAACTGAATTATATCACATGTAGTGTTTTTAGCCATACTATCGGCGGTACTGAAAGAGGGTAAAAAGGTTCGTTGAACATCACTCCTGATGATTGAGTGTGGGATATTAGAGTAAAAAAAGTTCCTTTTTTGTAGTGACAAACCCCCAGTAGATGACTATTATCAAGCCACAAGATTTAGTCTATAGAAGGAAGCCCGACGAAATGACAGCGTCAAATCCAGCGGAAAGAGTTGTCCGAAGTGTCATATGATAAATCCTTCGACGGTTAAGATTTGTGATTACGATTACAATTTTAAAACTGGGTTGAAAGCAACCATGTGAAGGACATGGAAGCCTATAATTTGGAGATGGGGAAGCTTGAGGTTAAACACGAGGTAGATCAGTTGTTGCTGGTGGCGTGAACACCCGTGTACCTAGTTCATTGTCAAGCATGAACAAACCACTGGAATTATCATCGATAAGTCTCAGCTTTTGTCTCACTTCACCAACCGAGGCTTCTTCCTCAACCTGCTCAGCTACAAACCATTGTAAGAAATTGTTGGTGGTATGGTCTTGCTCGGCTATAGACAGGTTAACCAGGTTATTTATAAAGCCGGTAACTTTCTGCTCGTGATTGTAGGCATGTTCGAATGCTTTCAGAGGTGTTTGCCATTCTGATGGTGGTTCTTCGACAGCATAGAGGGTTACCCTTCCCTCTCTTTGGATGAGCTGATCATAGAACTTCATCACGTGGATCAATTCTTCCTGTGCCTGCACCCTCATCCAGCCGGCGAATCCATTAAGGTTTGTGGAATGAAAATAAGCAGACATTGATAGATAGAGATAAGAAGAGTAAAGCTCCCAATTAAGCTGTTGGTTTAGCGCCTTTTGAATTTTTTCTTTAATCATGGTCTGTCTCTCCAATGTCGGGGTTCCTTATTAGCATGTATCTTTATCTCCTTGATTATATCCCCATACTCAGCGCCAGGTAAAACGCTACTACGCAGGATTATGGTTACTCGTTTCTTATTTGACGAGGCACCTGTATTCAACTTTAGCGTTACCTGTTCCGGATAGTCTCCGCCCGGCGCAGCAGAGGCACCCCCTCAGCACGAGATTGGGCATAGTGCTCGGCTAATTCATCCAACTTCTGTTGGGAGAACCGCTCAGTCAGTATGTTTAAGCCATCACAATTACTCACATGCAATAGAAGAGCCTTGGCTGCCTTGGCAACCATCTGCCCTTCCTCTTTGGATATAGATAGGTTGGGACAATACTTTAGCCGCCGTCTTAGCGGTGTCAATGGCGCCGGCATGCTCTTCAACGAGGCTATCCACATAATCGCCCAAAAACTCTTTCATCGCCGGGTATAGCGTCTCTTCTTCGTATCGGAAGTGAGGACCGATCAGGGTATCTATTTGTCCCAAGATACCCCTGGCCTTGGCCACATCTCCTGCCTCAGCGGCGCTAGCCATCTCGAGCAAGTAATCCCGATAGCTCCTTTAAATATTCATTATCCCAGAATATAATCCTAACACTTTCTTCCCTTATACCACATATCACTAGCTCTACGCTCCAAGTAATTAGTTTAACTGGTAGAGTTCCCTAAATGGTTCTACCTAGATAATCTCGACCTTCTTGATTCCGGGCACTTCATTTTTGAGCATGGTTTCAATAGCCCGTCTCGTCTTTTCCTTGTAAACGCAGAGCTGACACTCACCAATAAGTTTTACTTTAATTACCCCATCGCCAGTAATCTCTTGCACTTGAAAATCACCTTGGTGCTCCACAAACAACGGCTTAACCCGGTCAAAAATTTTAGTGACCGGCTTGCTTATCTACCATGTGGTACCCTCCTCTGTATTAGTTTATTTACAATTTTAATTCAGCCATAGTGGTTAGTATATGACTTTTATCACATTCAACTTTGGGCAACAACCGGCGCTTTTGCCTACTGTATAAGAACAAACTATACGAACCAAGGAGCAGAGAAATATTTCGAATGTAACAAAATGAAAAATTGTTACATATAGATACCGTTGAACGAACATAGGTATACAGATTATTGACCAGTTTCAAGTCTATCTCCTTATCTATCTCAAGAATTTAGCATCGTAGCGTCACCTTGTGCCAATTGCATTCTCTATTATATTATTAAGTGAGTTCCTCCCAGCTAATGGTGTTTTTCCGCTCAAAGGGTTTCTATGATAAATGTCATTGCCATTTCGGCCTGCTGCTCAGATTAACAACTGCAGCACCAGGATCATAGTTCTCCCTCGGTAGTCATTGTCTTGTTGCCTCTGAGAAAGATAAGTGAGAAGCGACTGCCTCTGTTCAGGTTATCAAGGGCACGCTTAAGATCACCGGCATTAGTAATGCGCTGTAGGTTCAATTCGGTTATGATATCACCGGGTGCCAAGCCTATTCTCTGAGCGACTGAGCCTGGTCTAACATTACCAATATATGCACCTCGGGTTATCCCCACCCCCTGCTTCGCTGTTATCTTGCTAGCATCTGCAATCGAAGCCCCAATGGAGGGGCGTCGTCCTACTTGAGATTGAGCTAGTAGCTGTTCAAGCCGTGCTCGGTCAAATCCAACTACTGCTTGTCCGTTGATAACTGTCACCGGAACCCCCATCTGCCCGGTGCTTCTGACAAGCTCCTGAGCAGCAGATGGGTTCCGAGAAACATCACGCTCTTCAAAGTCTGCTCCTCTCTGTGAAAGAAACTCCTTCACCAGATTACAGTAGGGTCAGGTGGGGCTTGTGTACACTATTAAAGCCATTTACTGATAACCTCTAGTCATTAGATCTCTCAATTTGGATTCTTACTTTCCAAAGCTATACTATATTTTCAGTGAAAGAGATAGCTCATGTATGTAACTTATATTACATCGGTACCACCTTAGCAATAAACATGGTTATAACAATAGGTCGTTTTTGCTCAATACCAGTATTACCTGATATAATCTGAGAGATGTCTACAGCCAAGAGTTGTCACTCGTATCATATAATATGACTGTTCAGATAGAGTTCTTAGAGTCCATACCCTATTTTTCAGGGCTGAGTTCTACCGAACTTGATTCAATAAAGCGACTCATCTTTGAAAAAACGGCTGAGCCACGGGAGATAGTTCTCCTTGAGGGTGAGTCAGTCGAAGTATTGTTTTTTGTTGTCTCTGGTGTTGTGAAGGTGTTTAGAACATCGGCTGAAGGAAAAGAGCAGATTTTGAGCCTTGTGCACCCTGGTGAATCCTTCAATGAGGTTTCTATATTTGATGACGGCCCCAACTTAGCTAGTGCCCAAGCCATGGGATCTGTTATTCTCTACGGTATAAGGAAGGACGGGTTGAAAATTATCCTCCGTGATCATTCACAAGTAACCCTAAATATTATTAAGGCGCTGGCAGACCGGGTGCGTCAGCTTGTGTCATTAGTCGAAGACTTATCCTTCAGACACGTTATCGGCAGGGTAGCTAAGATACTACTTGCGCACGTTAGTGATGGATCTAGTACTGAACCAAGGCTCACTCAGCAAGAAATGGCAGCTATGGCGGGTACCGTACGTGAGGTAGTTGCTAGGTCACTAAAAGCCTTGGAAGATGAGGGAATGATCAAGTTGGAGCGTCATCGTATTATGATCACCAATAAAGAGGCTCTTAAACAGACGGTAGAAGCAGCTGTTTGAGACAAAGGTTACAGACAGTTAATAGTTTTGAGTCTAAACTAAAATAGTAGTGTATGGAGGTAAATTCTATTGATTGAAATGCCTTTAATAGACCAGGGAAAGTGTGACGGATGCGGGCTGTGCATAAACGTGTGTTCATATAGTGCCTTGATATTGTTTGATAATGTGGTAACTATAAAAGTAACGGAAGCATGTAACTGGTGTACCATGTGCGAAGCAGTATGTCCTACCGGAGCCATAACCTGTCCCTTCGAAATAGTCATAGCGGAGCAGTAGAGAACTAGTACCTAACAGGCTCATTTTTCCTCTGCACCTTAATCAATTTCTTCTTGTTATGCTAAAACCATTTGACAATTACCTTACTTAAAATGAGACAAAAATCACATACAAGGATTATATCTCCACATATAATATTCATGCTAAAGAATTATCGATCTCGGGAAAGGTGGTGAGTCATATGGTAATGTGGAAGTTGAAGAACTGCCCTCGATGTAAAGGTGATATGTTTATTTATGAAGATATGGATTGTTGGTACGAGCAGTGCCTTCAATGCTCATGTCGGCATGAGTTAATGGAATTAGCCAAATTTAAAGAGCAGCTGGTTCTGGCTGGGGAAAAGCGAGTCAAAAGTAACGTTTAAGTTACTTATGACTGTTCGATTTCCCTGTGGAGGATGAAAATGCCAATTTACGAATATGAGTGTGAAAACTGTTCAACACGACTTGAGTTGAGGCAATGTTTTGAAGATAGCCCTGAGGGATCTTGCCCCAAGTTTAAAGGGAAGATGAATCGCCTCTTCTCACCAATACCCATAATCTTTAAAGGACCTGGGTTTTACATTACAGATAATAGAAAGAAAGACTAAGCACCAGATGAAGCTAATAAACCTTAAGAGGTCTAGTTAATCAGATAATAGCGGATGTGTGAACATCCGCTATTATGCTATCCTCTGAATAATAGTGTTGGTCGTAGTACCTGAATCCGACAAAACGATATGATGAAGGGCTAAGACTAAATTGAAAATGTACCAGGAAAAGCGTGATTTTAACAAAACTAATGAACCACCGTGGAGGATTAGGGATAAGGGGCAACATCGTTTTGTGGTTCAAAAGCACCAAGCCACTCATCTCCACTATGATTTTCGGCTGGAAATTGGTGGTGTACTGAAGAGCTGGGTAGTGCCTAAAGGTCCTCCTCTTGAACCCGGTGTACGTCGACTTGCTATCCAAGTAGAAGACCACCCCATTGACTACATTGATTTCGCTGGAGAAATTCCTCAAGGAGAGTATGGTGCTGGTAGTGTAGAAATCTGGGATAAAGGTGAGTTTGACTTGGAGAAAGAGTCTGCTGATGTACTGGAATTCTCGTTGAGAGGCAAAAAGCTCTTAGGTAATTATACTTTAATCCACACTAATAAAGAGAACTGGCTTTTTATCCTCCGAAAAGAACCATAAATATAACTTCCCTTTTTGTCTAGTATTGATAAATCCACTAACTAAGACTAAACGCAAGTCCCAGAATATAAAATAATCTCAAAATAGCATAATGGTTTATGGGAATAATGATATGAGAAGGGCACTGAAACCGCTAAATAAAATGGCGGCGGCTGGTGCCCTTTTTGGTTTTTTAACGCACGTATTAAAGGAGATTGTGACCAGCACCACCAGAAGGATGAACTTGGGATAAATGTAACCGTAGGTCCGGGGTAAATGGTAACCAAGGAGTCCACGTGGATGAAGGAGGGACATTTACCTTCTATTGTGTCGTGGGGAACCATCGGAATGCCGGCATGGAAGGGACTTTTGAGACTATGGAGTGAGAGACTAGCGGGAGCCAAAGATTGGAGCAGGACACATTCTGGCTGATTGTTTAATGCGTAGTGCCAAGTCTGTGCCCGGCAAACTTCGTCGTTTGTGCTAGCCTAAGGCTACCTCATTCTTATGCTTTATACCTTGGATTGCCTGTACCCGCTGCAGGAGAGGTGGATGAGAGTAGTTAAGAAAAACGTAGAAAGGATGCGGTGTTAAATTTGACAGGTTTGTGGCAGAGAGTTTCTTTAGGGCATTGACTAGGCTACGTGGGTTATCTATAGTCTCCGCTGCGAAGCGATCGGCTTCGTATTCATTCTTTCGGGAAAGCATCTGCATTACTACCGACAACACTAGCTCTATCGGAGTGTAAAGCAGGCCGAAGAAGAGCAGTCCGGCATATATAGACTCCTGTCTCATATAAAAGGCTAGGTATAAGTCCGAACTACCCAAGAATAGCGATAGCAAAAAGAAGACCACTCCTGTGTGTAAAATACCGATTATAGTTCCCTGAAGAATATGTTTTTTCTTGTAGTGCCCGATTTCATGTGCGAGCACGGCTACTATTTCTGGGACAGCGTGTTGCGCTATCAACGTATCAAAGAGGGCAACGCGCTTGTTACGGCCAAACCCAGTGAAGAAGGCATTTGATTTACTAGACCGCTTAGAACCGTCCAGGACGAAAACATTTTTGATAGGGAAATTGACCGAACGGGCATATCCGAGGATGTCCTCTTTAAGCTCCCCTGACTCCATTGGCGTAAACTTATTGAATAGTGGCATAATCCAGGTCGGAGCTATGTATTGTATGGCTAAGGAAAACATGACTACTGCGGCCCAGCAATAAAGCCAGGCATAAGGGCCAGCGTACTGGAACAAGGTCAGGATACCTGCCAGAAGCGTTCCGCCTAATAGTAGAGCAAAGCCGAGTCCTTTTAACCTATCCAGGAAGAACGTGCGTGGAGTGGTTCTGTTAAAACCGAAATGCTCCTCAATTACAAAGGTGCCATAAATACTAAACGGTAAAGTAAGGAGGCTATATGCAAAGACAAGTATGCCAATGTATAGCAGCCCGCTCACAAGTGGGATAAAGTTCCACACTCTGACAACTTGGTCGAACCAGTTAAAGCCTCCGGAGAACCAGAAAGCTAACAGAAGAAATAACGTAAAGCAGCTGCCTACTAAACCAAAACGCGTGGTTGCACGGATGTATTCCTGAGATTTGCGGTAATCTTTTGCCTTGTATATTCCTTCTAAAGCTATAGGCAATTCGAGCTTCAAAGCCTTTAGATTCAGCAGGTTTCCAAATAGCCCTAGAGCGAACTCTAAGATAAGAGAACCAAATATTATAATTGCGAATGCGTTTATGACCGTCCGCCTCTTAAATTCTTCTATACCGTCGGTTAATCTCTAGCATAAGGTGTCTATTCTCTATATGCAAGTATTGTGCATAGATTGCACAGTCTGACGAATTGGTACGTTCAGGGTTTGTTGGTGGTTTTGAAGCTTAGCCACTAATGATGCATAATAACCACGTGAGTCTACATGGGAAACCCCCAATCAAGGCAGGGGCAACGGATAAATCAATAATCATCATTGGAGCGGGAATCTCCGGCCTGTCCGGCAGGGTGCTACGGCCAGATGAACGGCTACCGTACCCGGATCTTCGAGATGCACACCATACCTGGCGACCTTCGCACTTCTTGGAAACGCAAAGGCTACACTATTGACGGCTGTATGCACTCGTTTTGAAATACCTGTAGAAAAAGCACGTGAGCTCTACAGCCCCGTTGACTACCTCAAGATGATGCCCAAGATGTTTCCCATCTTGCGGTTCATGAGGAAATGGGGGAAGACTTCGACTCTAGATTTGGCCAAGCGTTGCAAAAATCTCCTCCTGCGTCAGTTTTTACTCACTTACGCTGAGCTCCCTGATTATCCGACAATAGTTTTGCTTATGGCTCTTGCCTGGCACCACCAAAAATACGCTGGTTATGCGGTAGGTGGTTCCTTGGAATTTGCCCGGGCTATCGAACGCCGTTACCTTGACCTGGGGGGCGAGATAAATTACAAGTCACGCGTCGCCAAGATACTGGTAGAAAATGATAAGGCAGTTGGTGTTCGGCTGGCTGATGGCAGCGAGCACCGTAGCGACATCGTCATCTCGGCCGCTGATGGCTGAACCACTATATTTAACATGCTGGAGTGCAAGTATATCAACGATAAAATCCAGAGAGCAAATTGCCGACCAGGTGATTGCCCTGCTCGACCAGCGGTTCCCGGGGCTGGCAGCCCAGGTGGAAATGCGTGATGTGGCTACGCCCATAACCTGGGAGAGCTACATCGGCAACTGGCGGGCTAGCCACGAAGGGTGGCTTATAACAACAAAGAATCTTAGCATGCGGCTGAGCAAAACCCTACCCGGACTCAAGAACTTCTACATGGTGGGGCAATGGGTTGATCCAGGCGGTAGCCTGCCCTATGTGGCTGTGTCAGGCCGCAATGTAACTCAGATTATCTGCAAGCAGGATAAAAGGAAATTTGTGACCACGACTCCGTGAGACCGGCTATCAAGCCTAGGGCAGATTTTTTACCGAAACTATCCTTCCTTTTTATAGGCAACTAATTTTGATTTGGGAAGTCTCTATCACTTATACTATTAGTAGGGCTTCATTAATGGAGGATATAGAGCTATGGTACGATTGGAAGATCTCTCAGAGGGACAAAGGAGGAACACTGAAAACCTGCAGTGCCCAACATTTGAAACTCAACCCTGGGTAGCAGGACCACCCTTAAGTAAAAGGCGCGTCGTCATCATTTCTACTGCAGGATTACATAGTCGTGACGACCGTCCCTTCACGCGAGGCGCCGGAGATTTGTACCGGGTTATACCCAGTAGTATTAATGCCAATGACCTAGTGATGAGCCATCTATCGGCTAATTTCGACCGCAGCGGGTTCCAGCAGGACTGGAATGTCATCTTCCCGATTGATTTACTTAGAGATTTTGCTAAAGAAGGGACTATCGGCAGCGTCGCTGATTTCCATTACTCTTTTATGGGTGCTGATGACCCGATGAGATGGGAGCAACAGGCTGGCTTTGTCACCGACTTGCTAAAGAAGGATAAGGTAGA
>SDBV01005539.1_pt1 | contig 17784 bp, 11 predicted proteins | sample 2277081 | NCBI WGS metagenome assembly SDBV01 (sample SAMN10402039, study PRJNA504765) | marine sediment metagenome | isolation source: marine sediment core GS10_PC15, 223 cmbsf | place: Arctic Ocean: Southern Knipovich Ridge | collected 2010 | reverse complement strand
AGGCGGAAACCCCGCTACTAAATTATATAAGTTAGTCTAATTATTATTGAACGTTCTTAAAATCATCGAAATATGAAATATGAACGCTCTATATATATAATTTAGTAGCGGGGTGCAGCCTGAGTAATCAGTTTTTTTAACATCACAAATTGCTTTATATGGATATACATGATATGTTTTTGTACATGAATAAGAAGATATTTGGAATTATCTGTATATTAATAGCGGTTATTGAGTTTACACTCTGTTTTATTGGCCCAATTGCATTAGTAAAAAAGCCCAGTTTATTTGTTTTCCCAATATATTCTTATGGTTTGGAAAAAGATGAAATTGAATTACTTACAAATTATGTAGAACAGTCATTTGCAAATTCACGGTCATATGCCATAGTCAGTCAATTTGTAATTATTGAGTATCTGGAGGAGAAAGGCCTTGATATTGATAATCTTGGTGATAATGATTTTGATTATTTAGATTGTCAGGAAGCAGCTGAAATTCTCGGATTTGACAGATTTGTAACATGTTTTGCTTTAAAGACTTCTAATGGGATTAGTCTTTCCATAATGACTAAAAACACTAAATTCCCCGATGTTGATATTCCAAAAGTAGAAATTAAATCTACAGATATAAATTCTCTGCTAAATAATATTGATGCTGAAGGAAATACATTTGATTTTGCGGAACAGTTAACATTCACTACAAAGGGAATAACAGTTTATGACTGGCTGTTCTTTTTAATCTTAGCAGCTCAGGCCGTAATAGGTATTTTAATTATTATCGGAATTGACATTAAAAATGTTCCGGAAATTATCTGGGTTAATGCCCTTATTTTATTTCTTTTTGCATATATTTATGCGCTAAATGCAAATATGGATTATATGCAGCGATTTATTGCTTCCAGCGGGAAAATAGAACTGGCAGAAAGCACATTTTTAGAACAACTATTTGCTATAATAAGGTTCGGGCCTTTATTAATTATTAATGCATGGTACTATATATGGAAGCGGCTTAATAAAAAGACAAAATTAACTCCGGAACTAAAAACCCACCTTGCAAGCAAACCATTAGAACGATTATCACAGTTTTTAAAAAACAATGTTTCAAAATGGGGCCTTATTTATACATTAGTATCTGCAATTCTATATGGATATAGTTTTCCGTCTGCATTATCGTTAAAAGGATTTTTTATTACTGCCTGGTTTAGCCTGATCCCGCTATTTCTTGTACTAATATACTGCAAAAAGTTTTGGGCAATATTCTATGGTGTTACATTTGGTGTAATTCAAGCACTAATTATTAATTACTGGCTTGGAACTTATGACTATCTGTCACTTCATTTTATGACAGTTATCCACCTGCTGCTTTATCTATTTTTTATGATTCCTCTTGTATTAATTGTTAAAAAAACAGGGAAATGGGGCTTTATTATTGTTCCCATAGCATGGACAGTATTTGATTTTTTCAGGTGTACAGGTTTTCTCGGATATCCATGGGGAATGATAGGAACTACACAGTACCAATTTATCCCTTTAATCCAGACAGCCGCGGTTACCGGTATTTGGGGAATCAGTTTTATTGTTATTTTATGTAATTCTGCAATTACATGGTCTGTTTCCGGCTTGAATAAAAACTGGATTTTCTTTTCCTCTAAACCTAAAAATAATAGCAGCTCTAAAAAGAATTTATTTAAACAGTATTTTCCGGTATTCTTATTTTTAAGTGTTTTTATCATAAGCATAATTGGAGGAAGCATTCATACAATATCTTCCTTAGTAAAAATAAACAATAATGAATTTGAACAGGTAAAATTAGTACTTGTTCAACAGAATACAGATCCGAGAAAGCATGATTATAGGCTAAGCCTTGAAAATTTGATGGAGCTTACAGACAATGCCTTAAATGAAATAGAAGAAATTCCAGATATGGTTGTCTGGTCAGAAGGCGCATTCCTGCCGGATACGAGGTTATATGCACAGCGGGAAAGGAGCAAATACGGCCGCGTTGCACTTGTATATGAGTTCTTTGATTACCAGAAAACTTTAAACAACTGGCTGTTAACCGGAAACCAGGACCATAAAATGGTAACAGACGAAAATGGCGAAGAAGAAAAAAAGAACTTTAATTCATCTGTCCTTTTTAATCCCGAAGGAGAAAGAATAGAGACTTATCATAAAATCCATCTGGTACCTTTTACAGAATACTTTCCATGGAAAGAAGAAATGCCCGAGGTATTTGAACTGCTTCAAACCTTTGATATTTCCGACTGGACACAGGGGGAAGAACTAACTGTTTTTGAGCATCCAAAATTTACATTTATAACCCCAATTTGCTTTGAAGATGTATTCTCCGATGATATCCGCTTATTTATTAAGCAGGGCGTTGATATAATAGTAAATATAAGCAATGACTACTGGTCTCTTACTCCTGTAGAAGGGACTCAGCATGGAGTTAACGCATTATTCAGGGCAGTGGAAAATCAGAGGCCGCTTGTAAGATCTACATCATCCGGTTATACAGTTTATATTGATTTTCTTGGTAATATTCAGGAAGGTGCTCCGGAACCGTACACCGGAGGATACTGTGAAGCAGATGTAAATATACCAGGCAGAAACTTAACCCTATATACTATGTTTGGAGACTGGTTTCCGATTTTGTGTGTAATAATTATGATTATTACCTGCTTATCATTAATAGTTATGTTTTTAAAAAGAAAAAATAAACCCGGCCACTAAAACGGCTTAATCAGCTTCAACTAACAGAAATACCTATTACAGCCGTTTTAGTGGCCGGGCGTGGAATCAGGAAATTAAAGTTAAAATATCTGATATTTTTTTTAGCATATCAGTTCTTTTATATGGCTTCTGAAGAAAATCACTAATTCCAATATCAAGAATATCCCGAATCTGTCCGTCCACACTATAACCAGAAGAAAGAAGGGCTTTTATAGAAGGATTCATCTTCTTCATTTCTAAAAAAACTTCTTTACCATTTATTTCTGGCATAATCATATCAATAATAACGAGATCTATTTCTTTATAGACTCTTTTATACTCTTCAATTGCCTTATAACCGTCCTGAAACGCGGATACCTTATAAGCCTCTCTTGATAATATATTTTTAAGCATATTACATATAAGCATCTCATCATCTATAATCATGATATGCGCTCCGGTCAAATCTCTTTTATTGTATTTTGCGCGCTTCTGTTTGTCTCTTTTCTTTGTTTTAGTTAATGGAAGATATATTATACACTCTGTACCTTTATCCACTTCACTTTCGATATTTATTATCCCCTTATGGTTTTTTACAATGCCGTAAACTGCAGGAAGGCCCATACCTACGCCAAAATCCTTTGTGGTAAAAAAAGGTTCGAATGCATGTTTAAGTGTCTCCTTTTCTATTCCCCGGCCGGTATCCTTAATACATAGTTGTATATAATTTCCAGGTTCTGCTTTATATGTTGAACAGTATTCCTTATCAAGTACGACAATATCAGTTTTAAAAATCAGTTCACCACTATTGTTCATAGCATCACGCGAATTAAAAGCAAGGTTTAAAACCATATTCTGCAGTTGCGACGGATCTCCTACAGTTACAGGCTTACCGGCAACAAGCTCTTTTTTTATTACTATATTTTTATCCAGGCTATATTTAAGTAGTTCTATAACATTTTCAAGTAATTTATTAATATTCACATTAACAGATAGATCCTTACCCTTTCTTGCGAATGCAAGCAGTTTATCAGTTAAATCCGAAGCATTTTTCGTACTTTCTATTATTATGTCTAAATATTTTGCTGATTCAGAATCACTATTAAATACACCCTTAAGCATTTCAGAATAACCGGAAATAATAGCAAGGTAATTATTAAAATCATGAGCAATTCCACCTGCAAGCTGGCCTATAGCTTTCATTTTTTCTGACTTATGTAATTGTTCCTCCATTTGTAATGTTTTTGTTATATCCTCACAAAAGACAACAAGACCGGTTACATTCCCTTTCATATCTCTTGTGTAATCTCCAAAATAATGGACAGTGATTCTTTTTTTGTCTCCTCTAATATTCTCCGTGTTAAAAGGCGTAATACCAGTTTTACTATTTATAAGCCTAATAAATGATTCAATTTCCATTCCCTGGTTTTCGCGGGGAATATTTATATAAATATAGTTTTTTCCAATTAATTCTTCTTCTTTTCTTAAAAATATTCTACAGTATGCAGGATTAACATATAAATAATTGCCTGAAATATCATATACAGCAATTCCCAGCGGGCTTAATTCCAGGAGTTGTTTATATTCTTTAGCGCTTTTTATAAGCTGCTGTTCTATTCTTTTCCTTTCAGAAATATCTAAGACGGTATTTAATAGTACCTCGTTTTCATTCATTTTTATGATTTTTGAATTAAGATTTATCCAATATTCAGCGCCATTTTTTTTAAACAGCTTAGCTTCAAAATTTTCAATTCTGCCCTTTTCCTCCAGAAGAGAAATTAACCTGTTTCTGTCAGCTTTATTAACATATAAATCTTTAAGATTTATTTTTAAAAGTTCCGCTTTTGAATACCCGAGTATATTTTCTAAAGCTGTATTATTTGCAATTAAATTACCGGATTTATCTGATATTGCAATTCCGACAATATTACTTTCAAAAAGTGTCTTATATAAATCAGTAAACTCATCCATGTTTGTTGGATTTTCCGGTTTTAATCCATCGATCTCTTTTTTTAATCTGGTATTTTCATCTATTAAGCGTTTTATTTTCTTTTCTGCATTTTCTAAATTTTTGGAAATAATTTTGGCCGCCATATAATAAATAATAAGGCCTGTTATTCCTATTATCAAGAGTTATTATGGGAATAACCACAGGTTTTAAAAATTGTTATGTGTGAAAACAATTTTTTATTGAATTTTTCCTGATTATACCTTATCCTGTAAAACACGATATAATTATTATTAACTGTTAAAAATCAGGGAGTTATTTAATGAAAAATAAAATATTTTTTCTTGTAATCTTTTTACTAATAATATCAACAGGTATTATCCTGGCAGACTCATGGGCAGTCGGCGACAGATGCCTTGCAAACTGGTCGAATGACAGGTACTGGTATCCGGGTACTATCATAGAAACAGACGGCAGTCTCTACCATATTCAGTTTGATGATGGTGACAGAGAATGGCTTAGAGCAGGCAGTTTAACGGAAGAAAATCTTGGAGTCGGGACCTATGTAGAAGTTAACTGGATGTGGGGCGGCGTTTATTATACTGGTACTATTGCAGAAAGAATTGGTGACGTTATCTTTATTCATTACGATGACGGTGACAGAGAATGGACAACCATTTCTGCTGTAAGGGTAATGTATTAAAATTAGAATTCACTTATAAATAATAATGCAGGAAAATATACTCAATTTTTTTAATTCCATTTCAAATCCGGTATTTGATGGTATTTTTACTATTATTACCATGCTCGGTGAAAAATATTTTTTACTTGCAATAGCAGTTTTCATTTTCTGGAATGTTTCCAAGAAAAAGGGTTTTGTTATTTGTTATATATTTATGATCTCCATGGTCTTAAATAACTTAATAAAACTAGTATTTCAAGTAAAACGGCCTTTTGAAGTAATGAAGGGAATCGCAGGAAAGAGAGTTCATACTGCAACCGGTAGTTCTTTACCAAGCGGTCATACTCAGAGTACTGCTACTATGTTTATAAGTCTTGCAATTTTAAATCAGAAAATTAAAGTTTACATATTTGCAATACTTTTTTCTATCCTTGTTGGAATATCAAGATTATATCTCGGTGTTCACTGGCCATTAGATGTTCTCGCGGGGCTTGTTCTTGGAATAATTATTCCTCATATTTTTTTTACTGCGCTTAATAATATATTTGATAAAAAAGAAAAGCTTAACAGGTTTATCTATATTGTTAGTTCTTTTTTAATTTTGAGTACAGTAATTGTTTATTTTGTAAATGAATTATTGTTTAATGGTACTTTATATATAACTGATTATTTAAAAATAGCAATATTCTCTATAGGTGCTTCAGTAGGATTTATATTAGAAGAAAAAATTGCCTGTTTTACAACAGAAAGCACTGCTATTAAAAAAATTATAAGATTTATTATTGGTTTTACTTTTGCAGTTATTATTCTTGCAGGACTTAAAATCTTTTTTGGTGATAATCTATTAAGTACCATAATCAGATACTTATTAACAGGACTCTGGATTACGTTCGGATTTCCCTATTTAGGTATTAAGGTAAAACTTTTTATTTATCAAAAAATAGAGCAATAAAATAGAACATCCACGTACTATTATTTGTACTAGTGCTGTCGCCCGGCTACTAAAATTTTTAGTGGCCGGGCTCCCCTATATCAATAGAATTTCTATCGAAATTCCTGTACAATAAAATATATCATGAATGCTGCTGTAGTAATTCCCGCAATAAAAGACTTTTACTTTACTTATCACAGGTTTGCATGCCTTGGAGCAGTAATATTAAAAAAAATATTAGAAAGCCATTATATAAATGTCAGCTATTATATTTTTCCTCTTTCTGTAAAAAAATCAAAAGTCATAACACTCCCGGATGAATTATTATACTTAAAGCCTTTTATTATTCCGGGTGAAACAGGCCCCATAAGTTTTTTCACAAAGTATAAATATTTCGGCCCTGAGCCCGGAGTTTGTGCTGAAAGGATTTTAAGAAACAGCCCCGATATAATATTCCTATCCTGTTTTTCTTTCTGTTATGCGGACGAAACAATATTACTTGCAGAGAAAATAAAAGAATCATCAGATACTGCTATTATTGCAGGAGGTGCAGGAGTCTGTGCCTGGCCGGAATATTTTATAAAAGAAAAATCTATAGATTTCTGTATTACAGGAGAAGCAGAAATATCTGTACCTTTGTTTTTAAAAAAATTGTTTTTAAGGAAAATGAAAAGAAGACACAATTTTAAAGAAATACCTAATCTATATTTTAAAGAAAACAATAACATCATTGTTCCAGAGGCGTTTAAATATTCTACTGCAGATGACCTGATTTTTGTACTTGCAAAAACCCATGAAACAAAAAAAATAATTTTCTATTCCACATATCTTTCCAGAGGTTGTCCTAAAAAATGCAGTTTCTGCACAAACCACTTAAGCCATGGAAGACTTTTTAGAACAATTCCATTACATATAATTGAGCAGGAATTGATCAAAGCAAAAACACAGAACTCAGGCAAACAGGTTTATATTAATTTCGAAGATGATAATATTCTTTTTTGTCCCGGATATTTTATAAAAGTATTAAAACTTTTTAAAAAGTATTTTAAGGAATCATTATTCCTATTAGAAAACGGTATTGATTATACACGTTTAAATAATAATTTGCTGAAGACTCTGATAAGCTTAGGATTAAATAAACTTAACATTTCCCTTGCCTCTACAAGTGAATATATCCTTAAAAAAGAGAACAGAACTTTAAACTTAAGCAAATACGAAAAAATACTTAAAACAGCGAAAGAAAATAATGTGCCGGTTACAAGTTATTTTATCTGCGGATTTAAGCATGATACAAAAGAATCAATTGCAGAGTCACTTGCATACCTTTATAAACTACCTACAGAATTGGGAATATCCATGTTTTATGCGGTACCAGGGCTAAAAGGGTTTACAGATAAAACTTTGTTCAAATCCCCATGTTTATGCGCTGGATCTTCCGCATACCCGTGGAATAATTCTTTGAGTACAAAAACCATGGTTACCGCGTTTAGATTAAGCAGATTTATTAATGAGTTAAAACGAAACACCTCGATATCTGTTCCATTATTACAAAATATTTTAAAAGATAAGGTACTTTATACACTCATAAAGGATAAGAAAAAAAAGAAAATGGTTCCTGTGGAGAATATAGACAGCGAACTTGTAAAGTTATTTTTTACGAGAATGACCACTTAACAGCCTGTTAGTTTGGAAGTAATTCAGGCTTATTCAAATATCTGAATTACCTTGTTACCTCGAGCATTTAATATATCTATAATAGAGCCTTCTCCAGCTAAATGGCCTGCGCCCACAATAACAAAATAGTTTCCACCTGTTTCTAAATAGCTTTCTATTCTATCTGCCATTAAGATATTTCTATCTAAGAAAAATATCTGGAATAATTCCTTGTCCAGCGGAGTACTCCATTTTTCAGGATGCATAAGCAAATACAAGGAGTCTGCATCTCCTGCTTTCCGGAATTCGATAGCCTGCTCTAAAAATATTTCTGAATATGAATCATCCGTAAGTATACTTATTAAATATGCTATCTGCAGCTCCTCGGTCATGTCTGTAAACATATCTAGCTGATACTCCATACTTTCAAGTTCCAGTATTTCTCTATTCCCGGCTTTCTCTAAAAAATACATATCAAGGCCAAAAGCTGCATCATAACCGCCAAAATTATAATTCAGAGACTGGATTGTCATGGCTATAAGCCAGGGCTTAAAAGTTAAAAACGCATCTACAGATAGTTGTAATTCTTCAAGTTTATTTCTTAATAAACCAAAATCTTCATCATTAAGTTTATCCGCTATCGTTGTTCCATCCGTATAAACACCTTTTTGAAAAATCAGCATTAATATTTCTTCCTCTTGCACATTATTAATATCCACTTCTATAACAAGCAAATCAGTTTCTTCAAATGCAGACTCAATTTTTACTGGCAATGGATAGAATTCTCTATTTAAAATATGAATAGAACCAAGTATGTAAATATTTGATATTTCTGTTTCTACGTTCCACAAATATAGCTGATTTTTTTCAAGAGCAAATAAACTACCGCATAATAATAAAAGGATAAATACAATTCTATATCTAATCGTTCCTGTCAAATTAAAATCCTATAATTAAATTTTCTGCTTTTTCTGTATTTTAGACCATTTATCACGAAGAGAAACTATCCTGTTAAAAACAAGAACTCCCCCCGGTTTTAATTCAGTTGATTCAGTAGATTCAGCTGAATCAGCGCAAAAATAGCCCTGTCTTAAAAACTGGTATCTGATTTCCGAAGTTGCGTTTTTAAGAGACGGCTCTACTTTACAATTTTTTAACAGCTTAAGTGATTCCGGATTAATATACTCTGTAAAGTCGGTTTCGTCCTTAGGATCATCCGGATTTTCCTTTGTAAAGAGGTGTTCATAAAGCCTTACTTCCACATCTACTGCATGTTCTGCGGAAACCCAATGAGAGGTTCCTTTAACTTTCCTTCCGTCTTTTGACCATCCTCCCCTTGTTTCCGGGTCATAAGTACAGTGTACTTCTGTAACTTCTCCTGTTTTATCATCTTTTTTAAAATCTACACATTTAATATAATAAGCGTGTTTTAACCTTATCTCTTTCCCGGGAGAGAGCCTGAAATATTTTTTCGGAGGGTCTTCCATAAAATCATCCTGCTCTATAAAAAGCACTCTGGAAAAAGGTATTTTCCTGCTGCCCATTTCCTCGTCCTCAGGATTATTATCAGCATCCAGCTCTTCTATTTTATCAACCGGATAATTGTCAATAATGAGTTTTAACGGATTTAAAACAGCCATTACCCGGCTGGCAGTTTTATTTAATTGTTCTCTAACTATAAACTGTAAAAATGCAATATCCACCATACTCTCTGCTTTTGCTATCCCTATCTGGTTCATGAATTCTTTTATTGCATCCGGTGTATAACCGCGCCTTCTCATACCTGCGAGAGTCGGCATCCTCGGATCGTCCCAACCGGATACATAGTTTCCTTCTACAAGCTGGAGTAATTTTCTTTTGCTCATAACAGTATAATTTAAATTAAGCCTCGCAAACTCTATTTGCTGTGGGTGGCATTCCACTTTTAACTCATCTAAAAACCAGTTATACAACGGCCGGTGATTTTCAAATTCCAGCGTGCACAGGGAATGGGTAATTCCTTCCAGAGAATCGGAAATACAATGAGTATAATCATACATAGGATAAATGCACCATTTATCTCCTGTCCTGTTGTGTTCTATATGTTTTATCCGGTAAATAGCCGGATCCCTCATATTCAGATTAGGGGAGATCATATCAATCTTAGCCCGTAGAACATGCGCGCCTTCTTCAAATTCTCCATTCTTCATCCTTACAAATAAATCAAGATTTTCCTCTACAGAACGGTCTCTGTATGGGCTGTTTTTACCAGGCTCTTTTAAGGTTCCCCTATATTCCCTTGTTTCATCCGGGCTTAAACTGCACACATATGCTTTTCCCATTTTAATAAGTTCTACAGCATATTCATAAAGCTTATCAAAATAATTGGAAGCATAGTAAAGCCTGTCTTCCCAATTGAAACCCAGCCACTTGATGTCCTCTTTTATAGCTTCCTCGTAGCGTATTTCTTCTTTTACCGGATTAGTATCATCAAACCTTAAATTACATAATCCTTTATTCTCTTTTGAAATACTAAAATTAAGGCAGATTGCTTTTGCATGCCCGATATGAAGAAAGCCGTTAGGTTCCGGAGGGAAGCGGGTATGTACCCGTTTATTGTTCTTATTGTTTTTTATATCTTCTGCAATTATGCTTCTAATAAAGTCTTTCTGTACACCATGATTAATGGCTTCATTATCACTCATAAATATTTTCCTTTTATTGATTTTTACTGGTTTTTTTCTGTTTTGCTTTAAGTATCAACATAGAAACCCTGCTTAGTATACTAACTTCATTGTCTCCGCTTGTTTCTATGGATAAAAAGTTTAAATTGGGGTACATGGAAAGTACCTTAGCCTGTACACCGTCCGAAACACCGGATGAAGGCATGCACCCAAAGGGTTTACTTGAAATGAACCCGTCTGTTTTTTCCGCATAGTGTATTGCTTCTGCAACTTCAAGATTACCTTCTCCTCCAAATATTTCCGGATGATAATAATCGTATCCGATCTTAGCCATCTCATCAAGATTTAATATTTTCGATTTCCCTCCGAATTGCGAAGGATTTATTGCCTTTATATATTTCTTATATAACATATTAATTACAGAGGTACTGGTATTTTGTTTCCTTAGAGACTTTTTCCAGAACTTCATCTCCACTTTACTTTCTGCATATTTTATTCCCCGTTTTGCTTCCTGAGACCGGCGCCAGTTATCATAGAGAGTTCTCTGAGTAAATAGCCCCGGATACGGTTCACAACCTTCGTCCATAATAAACCTCCGCAGATTGTAATTACCGTCATTATGCGCAAGGTTTGCAAAGAATTCCCCGGTAATATATATTAGAGGCAGTTCTGTTTTATAACGTTCCACTTCCGCGAACATTTTTCCAACTCTTTTTAGCGCGTGTGGTATTTTAAATAAATACAAACGGCTCATATATGCTTTTAAGATTATTTTCTCTGCTTCCTCTATAACTTTTAAAGCCTTTTGTTTATCCTTTGCATACGGCCTTAACGCGCATTCTGCAATATGAAGAATATCTGCTAATATTATAGAAATAAGAATATTTATCATAAAATTTAAATTAAAATTTAAAGCAGAATTTTTATAAGCAGGATCTTTTACAATGTCCGAAGAAAAAGTAAGAAGCCTGAATCCTTTATATCCTGCATCATTTAATACTTTCAGGTATTCCTGGGGATACATACCATATCTACACGGCCCGCATTGCCCTCCACCGCCAAGAAAAATATATTTTTCTACCATTTCCTCGTTAGAATAGCCTGTCTCTTTTTGTATTTTTACAAGATTTCTAATTATACTTCCAGATGTAAAGTACATCGGATTGCATTCCATCCTGTTTCCGTATTCTTTCCCCCACCTGACATCTTCTTTTATATGATCGCCTAAGTCCTTATATTTAAAACCCGACCTTTTTAAATATGCCTGGAAAAAATATGATTTTCTTCTTTCTACAATATTATAAAGTACCGTCGCTTTTTTCTTGTCCTTTTTAAGCCATACAGGATTTTGATATCCCTTCCACTGGCCCTTCTTAACATATTTTGGAGCTTTAATTATTCCCGGCTCAGGAGTCTGTTTATTTTTCTGTATATTTTTTTTATTCAATCTGTATTCCCGATTTATTTATTGTTAATTTCCAAAACTCTGTCTTTAAGTTTTTCTACTTCAAGATTTAAAAAATACTCTATAGTTTGAATTCTTATTTTAATTGTTGCGCCCGGCTTGTTCTGGTCTATATCGTGAAACAGAAAATGGGGTGTTTCAGATGCATCCAGAATATTATCCACATAAGAATATGTAGGCGCATCATGTCCGCATTTAAAACTACTTAAATCTATTACTGCAATATTAGGATGGCGTGACGCAATTTTAGCTGCCCATATTTTAAGGTTGGTGTTCCTGTTAAAATTTCTGAGCCATACATCAGAAACTTCAAAATGCTTTGAATCTTCCTCAAATAGCGGATCAAGAAAATCATTATCTACAGGTATAGATTCTATACAGAGAATTGGAAATCCTTTAAGTTGAAAACTGTTTAGAATATCATGGTTTAAACCAGGATCATGATGATACGGATGACCTATTAACAGTATACCTATCTTATCATTTTCTATAAGCCAGTTTATTACCTTTTTACCTTCCTGTCTTAACCTGCCAAGGTAAGTCTCCATAGCTTTGTAACCCTGGTCCACAGCCCAGTTATTTTCGTGCTCTGAAAGTCCCAGTCTGTCCTTAAAGTAATCATACAATAATCCCTTTGCCTGAAGAGGCTTGTCCATCCTCACAAGAGGCTTATAAAACTCTACATCTTTTTCTTTAAAATGGTCATAATTTTTAGTAAATGCGGCATGAACAACTTCTGATGTACCCATCTGAATAACACACGCATTTTCTCCAAGTGTATTGTTTAATAGATTCTGAAGGTGTGTAATCATAGGAAAGCAGATATGTGTTACTTCTTTTTTCTCCAGAAGGTTCTGAATGTGCGCCGGTGCTACTTTAGCAGGGAAACATGGATCTATTGCTCCCCATTTGTTTCCTTTTTCCCATAATTTTTTGGATGTATAATCGCTATAAATTATTTTTTCTATACCAAGAGTCTTAAAATATGCATTAAAAAATGGAGCATAATAATATAAGTTAAGAAGTTTGGGAATACCCATTACTATTTTTTTTCGTTTTAATAGAATATTTTTATACTTTTCGGGGCTATGTCCATTGTTCGATGTAAAATCGTAAGGTATATAATCGTACTCTTTAAATACATCCAGAGCTGCCTTGCTCACAAGATTCGGATACTCTTTGGTTAAATGCTGTTTTTCTTTCTGCCTTTCACGCATATCGGATATGTTGTCAGACATACCCTTCTCACAGCCGTATCCTGATATAAATCTTACAGTATTATCCTTAGTTATATTTATATCAATAAAAGTTCTTGGACAATGGTTGTTACAAAAATTACATCTTGTTTTCTTGTTATTGTGTGCATTAAATTTTATATTCCGGGCATACTCTATTCCTATAAATCTGGAAGCCTGCCCCTTATTAGTTTCCATAACTTCCAGTGCAGCGCCAATAGCTCCGCATACATCCGCGTATTTATGCACATAAATTTCCGCATGAGGAACCTTATTTTTTATATAATCCACCTGTGCTTTTACAGCTGCCAGGTTCTTCTGTGTTCCGCCCTGAAGGACTATTCTATGTCCAAACTTTTTTATATTAAATTCCTGGACAACATAGTTCCATATATTAAAAGGGAGCACCAGCGCAAGCCCGGCCATGATTTCTTCTTTTTTCCATCCGAGCTGCTGAAAATTAACCTTATCCTGTTCCATAAATACAGCGCATCCGTAATTAAATGCAGGCGCTTTTTTAGCTTTAAACGCATAGTCCGCGTATTTTTCTACAGGGATATCAAACTGCTCTGCCATTCCCTGCAGAAAATACCCATTGCCCGCACTGCACTGAGTGTTTAATTTAAAGTCTACAACCCTTCCATGCTTCATAAAAAGGATTTTTATATCCTGCCCGCCTATATCGCAGATTATATCTATATCGCCATAGTATGCGTTTGAAGCCTTCATGTGCGCGACAGTCTCTACAACAGCAAGATCTATATTAAAAGCATTATTTAAGATCGATGAAGCATAGCCTGTTACGCCTGTTCCAAGTATTTTTAAAGTTATTTCTTTTTTCTTTACCCAGGTATCAAGATTCGCGAACATCTGTCTTACATCTACAATAGGATTACCTTTTGAAAGAACATAGTCCCTGTAAACCAACTCACCCTGTTCATCTATAAGTACAAGCTTGGAACTTGTAGAGCCCCCGTCTATGCCTGCATATACATTTAGAATTCTGTTTTTATCAAATTCCGGGCTTATAAATTCCGGTATTTTATATTGATTTTCAAATGCTTCTAATTCTTTTTGGGAACTAATAAGGCCATCTTTTATTGAACCATAAGCTTCCAGCTGGGTTATTCTGCCTTTATTTAGATAATCTTCCAGAGGAGCAATACCCGGATAAACATTATCTATTTTTCCATCATCACCCTTAAAGTAGGCAACCAGTTCTCTGGATTTTTTATCAAATAATACCGCGCCAATTGCCGCAAAGTATTGTGAATCCGGGGGAACAAATATAAGTTCATCAATCGGCCTGGATTTAGGAGTCCATTTATGAATCTTCCATGTTTCCGGTATCAGCTTTCTAAAGCATTCTACAAGCGCTTTATAGTAAGTATTAGGGCCTCCGAGCAGCATTATATTTTCAACTAAAACATTACCTCTCACAAGTACTTCGAGGTTCTGCTTGACTATTGCGGTACAGAGTGATGCAACAATCTCTTCATTAGGAACGCCGGCTTTTACAAGGCCGACAACATCCGTTTCTGCAAAAACACCGCACTTTGCCGCTATATGGTGTATTGGCCTGTTTTTTATACTTATATTTGATTCACCGATTATACTCAAACCTATTTTACTGAATATCTTGTCTATAGTTGCGCCTGTTCCTCCCGCGCATTTGTCATTCATAAATGTTGTAGTGGTTTTCTGGCCGGAATGATCTTCTTTCCAGATAATGACCTTCGCATCCTGCCCTCCGAGTTCTATAACAGAACCTGTATCCGGATAAAGCTTTTCTACAGCAAAAGTAACCGCATTAACTTCCTGTATATAATGCGCGTTAATATGCGGCGCAATAGTACGACCGCCACTTCCTGTAATAAAAGTATTAAAACCTGCATCTGGAAAATTTTTTTTTATTTCTATAAGAAATTCGTGTATTAGTTCCGGCTGTTTTGTATTATGCCGCTTGTACTCTTTCCAGAGTATCTTATCATTTGAGTCCATAACCACAGCTTTAACTGTTGTAGACCCTACATCAATTCCTATATTAAAATTATTCATTATACTTTGTTTATATATCCTTATAGACATTAAAATATAGATACTTTATTAAACAATCAAGATTATAATGCACAGTATTGCATCATATGATAAATATTTTAGTTTGTAAATATTAATGTATTGCAAGCAATTTTTGTTAAAGTTTTTGTATTTATCAGGCTGAACCCGACTACTAAAACGGCCTTTTACATATTTTTTTTAGTCAAAATTTACCAAACTATACTACACCCTTTTGTCACCATATAAATTAATATATTTATAGTAGTAGTAATTTCTTTCTTTTTTGCTTCTTTTTGTTGGTCAGGTGAGAATGGATTTTTTAAGTTATTAGTGTTTTTATAATTTCATGTAGATTTAATAAGTCTGCGCATTATTTTTTTTATGAGGATTAAAATTTTAAAACTTCCTTATTAAAAAGATTATATATGTATATCCTCGGTGTTAAATGGTTTTCGAGTTCAGCAAAATCATACTATTTATCGATTTGTGTATACGGATTTGCTTTTATATTTCTTTAAATAGCCAGAAATTACATAAGGACTCCAGGTTTCCTTCAGCATTAAATATATAAATTTTACCAACTTAGAATTTTTAGTTAACTTAAAACCTCTTAACTTTTTCATTCTATCTTTTACTTTTGATTCGGCTTTAACAGGATCGTAAATATTTTCACCTTTATAAATGCAGCTATTTCTTTTTATTTCTCGAGAAATTGATGTGTGACGTATTATAGCAGCTTTTGCTATCTGTCTATAGGAATACTTTTTTTTAATAACATTGATATCTATACTCGAATATGATAATTTATTCTATAGTATGTGTATCCAATTGACACTTTCATTATGGTACCTCCTTAGCAGGTGTATTATAATATATTAGTTGTCAGGTGGTACACTATTAAATTGAAGACAGGTATGATTACAGATTTAAATGAAATTAAAATAATAGCTCAGAAAAAAGAAAAAGAAAATTATGATTTTAGATTATATTTAAAAATGCTTGATATTTCTGATAAAGAATTAGATTTAATTGTACATAAGCTAACAAAAGACTTTATGAGTAAAATTGAATGTAGTAAATGCAATAATTGTTGTAAAGGGCCATCTCCCGAATTATCTAAAGAAGAAATAAATGATATTGCAAAATATAGAAAAATAACTGTAATTGAATTCATGAATAACTTTGTTAAGGATAGAGAAAATCCTTTTGATGAATACTCCTTAAACTCACCTTGTCCATTTTTTAGAACTAATGAGTGTGAAATTAAAGATGTAAAACCACATTTATGCGCTTCATATCCATATTTATTAAATGAAGATTTCAGGAGTAGATTATTTGGTGTGTTAAGTAATTATGAGATATGCCCTATAGTTTTTAATGTATATGAAGAACTAAAAATAATGTTATGGAAAAAGAATTAGTTATAAATACACGGTTTTAGCAACGACGTACAACTAAGCAGTCTGTTGCAAAACTCATTTTAAAATATCTATATATCTTTAAAACAAGTACTTTTAATTAATAATTAAAAATATCGAACCATTTCATAAAATAATCTTAGCATTAAAATTAATCTCCTGGCTAATTTGCTTATCTGGTATATTTTCACCAGTTTTAATAGTTGGTTTCATCTAAATCTACACCTAACTATATTTAAGCTTAAACAAGCGCCTTAAATTAAAAGACGAACAGACCAATAAGTAAACATAATATCAATCCCAACAATACACGTATTATAATACTTGACATTTTTTATACCTGAATTAAATTTTAGATTATATGCATTATTAACATTGACACAAAGTTAACAAACAATTTGTATAAACAATTATACTATATATAAAAAAACAGGCTTATAATGTCCTAGTAAAACTCAAATCCCTATGCCTTAAATATTCAAAACCATACATAAGGCTCGATCTGCCTGACAATACAAAACTTGTAAAAGCAGCAAAAAGCTCAGGAGCAGTTGAAAAATGTGAATGGGCGAGGCAGATGAAAATTGTAAACATACCTATGTTCTTAAAGAAAATTAAGCCGGTATTAAATAAAAGAATTGCATCGAGCAGGTTTAAAAATACTACAAAAAAAATAGGTATTAATCTCTATAAAGAACAATATGAAATGAGTTTTGTTAACGGAGAGCTAAAATCAATTAGAAACTTTATTTCCTCTAACACAAAATCACTTGATATATCTTGCGATTATGCTGTTCAGTTATTATTAGGGTTCAGAAATATAGATGAACTTATGAATATTTCCTTCGACGTAACAGTGGATAAAGACATAAAACCTTTATTAAATACCTTGTTTCCTATTTATTGCATAATTAAATAGGACAAAATTGCAAACAAAATTCCCCACTTTTGCATTAAGAATTCCCCACAATTGCAAGAAGCAATTGCAAGGGAAGAATGTAAAATATATTCTTGTAAATT
>SDBV01005538.1_pt1 | contig 17792 bp, 15 predicted proteins | sample 2277081 | NCBI WGS metagenome assembly SDBV01 (sample SAMN10402039, study PRJNA504765) | marine sediment metagenome | isolation source: marine sediment core GS10_PC15, 223 cmbsf | place: Arctic Ocean: Southern Knipovich Ridge | collected 2010 | reverse complement strand
ACTATGGGCAGATTGTTCCGCCTGAAGATGTTGATGTATATATGGTCGCACCAAAAGGCCCCGGCCATCTCTTGCGCAGGGTATTTGAAAAGGGCGGCGGTGTTCCGAGCCTGATTGCTGTTTATCAGGATTCGACAGGAAAAGCGAAAGACCTTGCCCTTGCCCATGCCTGCGGTATAGGCGCAGGCCGTGCAGGAATAATCGAGACTACATTCAGCGAGGAAACCGAGACCGATCTTTTCGGTGAACAGGTAATACTCTGCGGCGGACTTACAGAATTAATAAGGGCCGGTTTCGAAACTCTCGTCGAAGCAGGCTATCAGCCGGAAATCGCCTATTTTGAATGTCTGCACGAGGTTAAACTTATCGTTGATCTTATCTACGAGGGCGGAATAGCAAACATGCGCAGTTCAATAAGCGATACTGCAGAATACGGCGACCTTGTAACAGGCTCCAGGATAATCACGGAAGAAACCCGTGAAGAAATGAGAAGCATTCTTGCTGAAATTCAAACGGGTGAATTCGCCCGTGAATGGATTCTTGAAAATCAGGCAGGAAGACCTGTTTATACGGCGCTTAAACGGATGGGTGAAGAACATCTGATAGAAGTTGTCGGTAAAAAACTACGTTCGATGATGAGCTGGCTGTAAAAGTAACTTGCAAATTTCGATTGCTCTGGAAATAAAATTGCAAATCCAATAATCCTCTGAGGAGGTGATAGGTGTGGAAAAGCGTTCCGCGGATCTCGATGGAAGTGATCTTAGTGAATTATTCTACAGGATGCAGAATGTAACAGTGGAGCGCTTGTTTGCGCGTTCCGTTTTCTCAGAGGATTAATACCATGAAAAAAAACAGAATCATCATTTTCGATACTACTCTCCGCGATGGTGAACAGTCACCCGGAGCATCGCTGACAATCAAGGAAAAAGTTCAGATTGCAATGCAGCTCGAACGTCTCGGTGTTGATATTATCGAGGCTGGTTTCCCGGTATCTTCCAGAGTACAGTTTGATGCTGTCAAAGCATGCTCTGCGGAAGTGAGAAACGCAATTGTAGCCGGTCTTGCACGGACTGTCGAAAAAGACATAAAAAGTGCTTATGATGCCCTGAAAGATGCGGCTCATCCGAGAATTCACACAGTCATCGCCACTTCTCCAATTCACATGGAACTGAAGCTCTATAAAAAGCCGAATGAAGTGTTGGATATGGCGGTTGAAGCTGTAAAGCTCGCCAGAAGTTATGTTGATGATGTGGAATTCAGCGCTGAAGATGCATTCAGGAGCGATCCCGGATTTTTAAAAGAGGTCATACAGGCCGTTATAGATGCAGGTGCCGGAACGGTAAATATCCCCGACACAGTGGGCTATGCTATGCCTACCGAATTTGGCATATTTATACGTGATATTATCGAGGGTGTCCGCAATATCGGCGATACGGTTATCAGTGTGCACTGCCATAACGATCTTGGACTTGCTGTTGCAAATTCACTGGCTGCTGTCCAGAACGGCGCCCGTCAGGTAGAGGTTGCTGTTAACGGCCTCGGAGAACGTGCCGGAAATGCATCGCTCGAAGAAGTTGTGATGGGTTTCAAGGTTCGAAAGAAATATTTAAAGTTTACAACCGGTATACATACGAAAGAAATTTACCGTACGAGCCGGCTTGTTTCGAACCTGTCCGGTATCCGTGTGCAGCCCAACAAGGCAATTGTGGGAGCAAATGCATTCGCTCATGAGGCGGGAATACATGTCGACGGGCTTTTGAAGTCACGATCTACCTATGAAATAATGACTCCGGAATCCATAGGCCTCACCGATATGAAAATCGTTCTCGGCCGTCACTCGGGAAAACATGGTTTTCAGAAACGGCTTGAGGATATGGGATTTATACTTTCTACCATTGAACTTGAAGCTGCTTTTGAGCGGTTTTTGATAGTTGCGGACAAAAAGAAAGAAGTGTTCGACGAGGATCTTGCCGCTATAGTCGAGGATGAGATTCACAGTGTTCCGGAATATTACAAGCTGGACTACTTTCATATTTCCAGCGGGTCGTCAACGATTCCGACATCTACTGTCAGACTCAATGTCGGAGACAAAATTAAGCAGAAGTCTGCCTGGGGTGATGGTCCTGTCGATGCAACTTTCAAGGCAATAAACTCGATTATCGGAATGCCTATAGAACTCGGTGAATATTCTCTCCGCGCAGTAACGGCAGGAACAGAAGCTATGGGAGATGTTTCGCTTAAGATGACTGTCAACGACAAGTTAACTATTACCGGCCGCGGCGCCTCGACGGACATTCTTGAGGCATCTGCGAAGGCCTATGTGAACGGCCTCAACAAGATAAAGCAGCGTCAGGAAATAAAAGATAAAAGGGATAACGGAGAATAGATATAATGGGAAAGACAATAACAGAAAAAATAATGGCCGCACATTCAGGAAAAAATGTTGTGAGGCCGGGAGAAATAATAAATGCCCGTATCGATACGGTGATGTGCCATGATGTCACTACACCTCCGGCGATAAGCATGCTGGAGAATCTCGATATGGACAGTGTGTTTGATCCGGAAAAAATCGTGGTAATACCGGACCATTTTGTTCCCAACAAGGACATACAAAGCGCAGAGCTTGCAAAACGTTTGAGGGATTGGGTGAATCGTCATGGTTTTAAGAATTATTATGAAGTTGGACAAAACGGTGTCTGCCATGCGGTTCTACCGGAAGACGGATGGGTATTACCGGGCAATGTAATCGTATGCGGCGACTCTCATACCTGCACACATGGGGCGCTTGGAGCATTTTCAACGGGTATTGGTTCTACCGATCTTGCCGCGGCAATTTATGCGGGTGAACTGTGGTTCAAGGTTCCGGATTCGATAAAGTTTATTTTATCGGGATCGCTGCCGAAAGGGGTATATTCAAAGGATATTATCCTCGAGATTATACACCGTATAGGGGTAGACGGCGCACTTTACAAAGCAATGGAATTTACCGGGCCGATTATCGATGAACTTTCGGTGGAAGCGAGGTTTACAATCACTAATATGGCAATTGAAGCCGGCGGAAAATCGGGAATTATCAATCCGGATGAAAAAACTCTCGAGTATGTGCGCGAAAGAACTGATAAACAATTCACGGCATATACTTCAGATTCGGATGCCGTATACTCGGAAGTGGTGGAGATCGACTGTTCGGAACTCGATCCGGTGGTTGCATTCCCGCATTTGCCCTCAAATGTCAAAAGTGCGAAAGATTCAGGAGATGTGACAGTCGATCAGGTTTACATAGGTTCCTGTACAAACGGCCGTATCGAAGATTTACGGGTTGCCGCAGAGATTTTCAAGGGTAATAAAGTGGCTCGCGGAACAAGATGCATTGTTGTGCCCGCATCCACAAAAATCTGGCGTCAGGCAATGGCAGAGGGCTTGTTTGATATTTTCAGCGATGCCAACTGTGTGGTTTCATCGCCTACATGCGGCGCCTGTCTCGGAGGATGGATGGGCGTCCTTGCCTCAGGAGAAAAATGTGTTTCCACAACCAACCGCAATTTTGTGGGGCGGATGGGTTCTCCCGAAAGCGAGGTATACCTTGCCAGCCCGGCAACAGCAGCGGCGACCGCACTGACAGGGCATATAACAGACCCGAGAGAGATGATGTAAATTTATAAAAAAGAGGCAGAAGGCAGAAGATTTTTCTTTAAGATGACAACTAACAGCTGACCGCTGAATGCTGAAAAAAGGGGCAAAGGCACATAGGCACAAAATCTTTTTCTTTAAGCTGATAGCTGATCGCTGAATCTTGACAGCCTCTATAGGAGATAATATATTGAATGGCACAGCTCATGTTTTTAAAAAAGATCATATAAACACCGATGAAATTATTCCTGCACGGTATCTTGTTACAGATGACGAGCGTGAATTAGCGCTTCATGCAATGGAGGATTTTGATTCGGATTTTGTTAAAAAAGTGAAGTCCGGCGATTTTATTGTCGCAGGGCAAGATTTCGGCTGCTGCTCATCCAGGGAACATGCGATATGGGCGCTTAAAGGTGCCGGAGTTGCATGTGTTATTGCCGAAAGTTTTGCGCGGATATTTTACCGTAATGCTGTAAATAACGGTTTTCCGGTTGTAGAGTGCAGCGGGATTTCCGTTGAAGTTTCAACGGGCGATGAGCTTGAGGTATTGCTCCGCAAAGGAATACTCAAGAATCTTTCCAAAGGTAAAGAATACGGATTCATTCCGCTTCCGGAGTTTGCATTTAAAATAGCCGAAGCGGGAGGACTTCTTCAAGCTATCAAAAATAAATGATTTTGAATTATTTTTTAACCGATGAATCTGCTAAAAATACAGAGTGACCGTTTTGGCGCACTCTGTCTTCTCTGTAATAAAATCGATATTTGGAGGAAACTTTGAAAAAGATTGCTGTTCTGGGCGGTGACGGCACCGGTCCCGAAGTAGTTGCCGAGGGATTAAAGTGTTTGAAAGCTGTAGGGGAAAAAGTTGGTTTTAAGTACGAAACTGTTGCGTTTGACTGGGGAGGAGACCGATATCTTAAAACAGGTGAGGTTCTGCCTGAGAATGCTGTCGATACTCTCAAAGGTTTTGACGCTATTCTTCTCGGTGCGATAGGACATCCCGATGTAAAACCCGGTATTCTTGAGAAAGGTATTCTGCTGTCGCTGCGTTTTGCCCTTGACCAGTATATCAACCTTCGGCCCGTAAAGCTTTACGAGGGTGTGAAAACACCACTGGCAGGCAAAGGACCCGAGGATATCGATTTTGTGGTCGTCCGTGAGAACACCGAGGGACTTTATGTGGGATCCGGCGGTTTCATGAAAAAAGGCACTCCTGACGAAATAGCCGTTCAGGAATCGGTGAACACACGCAAGGGAGTCGAACGCTGTATCAGGTTTGCTTTCGAAATTGCGCGTAACAGGAACAAACAAAAAACTTTGACACTGTGCGGGAAAACGAATGTCCTCACATATGCCTGGGATCTATGGGAAAGAACCTTTCATGAGGTAGGTGAAGCGGATTATCCTGATATCAAGCGCGATTACGCCCATGTTGATGCTACATGCATGTGGATGGTCAAAAATCCCGAGTGGTTCGATGTTATCGTAACAGATAATATGTTCGGAGACATCATAACCGACCTTGGAGCGGTTATCCAGGGTGGAATGGGAATAGCTGCAGGCGGCAACCTTAATCCCGAGGGCGTTTCAATGTATGAGCCCATCGGCGGCAGCGCACCCAAGTATACCGGCACCGGAAAAATCAATCCGATGGCTTCAATCTTCAGCGTTCAGATGATGCTTGATCAGATGGGTGAAGCAAAGGCGGCGGACATACTTGAAAGGGCATGTGTAGATGTGCTTTCAAAAAAGATGAAGAGTATGGCTGCCGGCAAGATGGGTATGACCACTTCGGAAGTAGGGGACAGTGTAGTCGAAGAAATTGAAAAGATTCAACTTTAATTTAAGAATCGGTGTATATCTCTCACCTTGGAAGGAAAGCTTGGAAGGAAAGAATTTTTTGACATGATAACAGGATTAATTGGATAATTTTTATTTGGACTATCATGTTATCCTGTCAAAAATGATTTGGTATTTTAGATGTATGAACGCAACTTTTTATATGATATTGGGATAAATAAAATTGCTTAAGGCAGATTTGAAAAATAAACCCGAAAAAATCGATTTATACGATTCGACTCTTAGAGACGGTGCTCAGGCCGAGGCGATAAGTTTCAGTCTTGAGGATAAGCTCATGATAACGGAAAAGCTCGATGAGATTGGAATCCATTATATCGAGGGCGGCTGGCCGAATCACACCAATCCCAAGGATTTGGAGTTTTTTAAACGCAGTAAAAAACTCAATCTGAGTACTTCCAGGATAGTGGCGTTCGGTTCGACAAAAAGGGTATCAAATCCTGCCGACAAGGATCCTACTCTCTTAAATCTTATCGAGGCGGATACAGAGATTGTAACAATTTTCGGAAAAAGCTGGGATTTCCATGTTAAGGAAGTCCTGCGCATTTCACTTGATGACAATCTGAGATTGATAGAGGAGTCGGTTTCATTTCTTATCTCCGAGGGGAGAGAAGTTTTCTTCGATGCGGAGCATTTTTTCGATGGATTTAAAGCCAATCCGGATTATACCATGAAGACGATTAAAGCGGCTCAGGAAGCCGGAGCGAGTATTATCGTGCTGTGCGATACAAACGGCGGTTCCATTCCGCATGAGATCGAGATTATATGCGATAAGGTGAATGAAAACCTGAAATTGCCATTCGGAATACATTGTCATAACGATGCCGGTTTGAGTTCGGCCAATACGATGTGCGGTGTTCTTCATGGAGCAGTGCAGATACAGGGTACGATAAACGGTATAGGCGAACGATGCGGGAATGACAACCTCTGCACAACTATTCCGAATCTCACCCTTAAACTCGGTATTGGAACGCTGCCGAAACAAAAAATGCAGGATCTCATGAGTTTATCACGGTTTTTCTCGGAAATCGCAAACGAAGCTCACAACCACCGTCAGCCCTATGTAGGTGAAAGCGCTTTCGCACACAAGGGCGGTGCGCATATTGACGGTGTGCTCAAGAATAAAAAAACTTTCGAGCATGTCGATCCGGAAATCATTGGTAACCAGCGGCGTTTTCTTCTTTCAGATCAATCTGGAAGAGCGACTGTAATCGCAAAACTGAATAAGATTTACTCTAAACTTGATAAAAAAGGGCCGCGGGTTGAAGCTGTTCTGACAGAACTGAAAATCAAAGAGAACGAAGGTTACCAGTATGAAGCCGCACAGGGCTCTTTTGAGCTGCTCGCCGCAAGGATTATCGAGGATTACACCATGCCGTTTACTCTCTGCGGTTTCAGAGTAATAACAGACCGCCGTGTTGATGTCTCCATGGTAAGCGAGGCAACAATTAAACTTATCGTCGACGGCGCTGAAGAGCATACGGTTTCCGATGGCGACGGCCCTGTCGATGCATTGAACGGCGCTCTTCGTAAAGCGCTCGAACGGTTTTACCCGGATATTTCCACCGTACGGCTCGAAGATTACAAAGTGCGCGTACTCGATACTTCGGAAGGTACAGAGGCAAAAGTCCGTGTTCTGATAGAATCGACCGATGGAGTTAATGTATGGGGGACAGTCGGTGTTTCCGAAAATGTTATCGAGGCATCATACATAGCGCTTATTGAAAGCCTCGCATATAAACTTGTACTGGATAAAAGAAAGTCAGAGCAAAAAAGTGAATAATAACCGTAAACGTACGGCGAGACTTGAAAAACTACCTCCTTATCTGTTCGGCACATTGAACGACCTGAAACTTAAGATGCGTCAGGATGGTGTTGATTTAATCGATTTCGGAATGGGCAACCCGAATATTCCGACTCCTGATCATATAGTCGACAAGTTAATCGAGGTTGTCAAGGATCCTAAAACTCACAGGTATTCAGCAAGCCGCGGTATTCCAAATCTTCGCAAATCGATTTGCAGGAAATATAAAACCCTGTTTGATGTTGATATCGACTGGAAAACGGAGGCCATAGCACTTCTCGGGTCAAAAGAAGGGCTTTCGCATCTTATGCTGGCGCTTCTCGACCCAGGCGATACGATTATGGTTCCAAATCCGACCTTTCCGGTGCACATCTACAGTGCGATTATTGCAGGAGGGAATGTAGTCGCTATACCTTTGACGGAAAAAACCGGATTTCTGCCGGCAATGGAAGATATTATGAAGGATATATGGCCGAGACCGAAAATGATTTTGCTTTCTTTTCCTCATAATCCGACAACCGCATGTGTGGACCTTGATTTCTGGGGTGAGTTAGTCGACTTTGCAAGAAGGTCCGGTACAGTTATCGTTCATGATTTTGCTTATGCGCAGATGGGTTTCGACGGCTATGTTCCGCCGAGCATATTTCAGATTCCGGGGGCAAAGGAAATTGCTGTGGAGTTTACCACGATGTCAAAGGTTTATAATATGGCAGGCTGGCGTGTCGGATACTGCGTAGGTAATCCGGATTTAATTGCCGATCTTTATAGCATAAAGGGTTATTACGATTATGGTATTTTTACGCCTATTCAGGTTGCTGCCATCGCAGGGCTGGACGGTTCTCAGGAATGTGTTGAAGAAACGTTGAAGATTTATAAGAAACGCAGGGATACTTTTGTTAATGGGCTCGCAAAAATCGGCTGGAAGGTTCCGTTGCCAAAAGCTACAATGTATTTATGGTGTCCTATCCCTGATAAATATAAGTCTATGGGCTCAATAAAGTTCTCAATGAAACTGCTGCGTGAGGCAGAAGTTGTAGTATCCCCCGGGCTGGCATTTGGTGAACTGGGAGAGGGATATATTCGCATTTCCCTTGTCGAAAACGAACATAGAATCAACCAGGCAATAAGAAACATAAAAAAATGCCTTTTTTAGGAGGGCGGTGAAAAAGTCCTTTTTCACGCACCCCTGGATGAAAATATATGATTTGCGTTGCTGTCAAGGGCATGTAAATCAGCGCTTCGCACTGTCCCTTGACAGCTTAAATCTGAAGTCCGATAGTTTTTAAAGGACTTTTAAAAGGAGCAAATGTGTGAAAGAAATTGAGGGAGGCATAACTGCTCCATCGGGTTTCAGGGCAGGAGTAGCCGAATGTGGAATTAAATATAATGGCAGGCCTGATGTTACGGTGATTGCATCCGAAGTCCCTGCTTCCTGCGCGGGAGTATTCACATCGAACCGTATCAAGGCAGCGCCTGTTCTTGTCGCAAGAGAGCATGTAGGTAACGGCATCGCACGAGCGATTGTTGCCAACAGCGGGAACGCTAATGCATGTACAGGTGAGGATGGCATCGAAGCCGCTATGGCAATAGCTGCGGAAACTGCACGGTTGATTAAGTGTGATCCCTCCGATATCCTGATTGCTTCAACGGGTGTTATAGGGCAGAAGTTCCCGATACGCAAGGTCTTAAAATCACTCGCAGGGGCAGTTTCAAGTCTTTCTTCCAAAAATGATAACAAGTCGGCGATAGCTATTATGACAACCGATACTGTACCCAAAGAAACAGCAGTATCGGTCGATATCGCCGGAGTAGAAGTGAAAATAGGAGCAATTGCAAAGGGAGCCGGGATGATTTGTCCTGATATGGCCACCATGCTCTGTTTTGTAACAACCGATGCGGATATTGAGATATCAGCCCTTAGAAAAGCTCTTCGGCAGGCAGCAGGAGCGAGTTTTAATTGTATTACTGTCGATGGTGACATGTCGACCAATGATACTGTGCTTATTCTTGCCAACGGTAAAGCCGGAAATCCCACAATTAGAGTCCGCTCAAAGGCATTTGATACTTTTACCGGGGCTCTGACCGAAGTATGCCTCAAACTGGCAAAGGAAATTGTTAAAGACGGTGAAGGCGCCACAAAGTTTATAACCATTAATGTCAAGGGTGCATGTGGCAAAGAAGATGCTCGTAAGGTTGGACTGGCTATAGCGAATTCCCAGCTTGTAAAAACCGCATTTTTCGGCGAGGATCCGAATTGGGGAAGGATCATTTGTGCCGTAGGTTATTCCGGTGTGCATGTTGAAGAATCAAATCTTACCATTATTTTGAACGGCTCAGCAGTATTTGAGAACGGGATTGCTGTAAATTTCGATGAAACGGAATTGAGAAATAATATATCGAAGACTGATATAATACTCGACATAGATTTAAATATGGGAAAAGCCGAAACAACGATTTATACCACAGACATGTCTTATGAATATATTAAAATAAATGCTGAATACACAACATGATACATAGGGATACTTTTCTATGATTTCACAAAATGTTTTAAAAGTAAAGCCTTCGATCACATTGGCAATAAGCGCGAAAGCAAAAGCCATGAAAGCCGAAGGAATCGATGTAGTTGCTCTTAGCGCGGGTGAACCGGATTTTGACACTCCTGCTCACATCTGCGAAGCAGGAATAGCGGCTATTAACGAAGGTTTCACCCGCTATACTCCGGCTTCCGGAATAATCGAGTTGAAAAAAGCGGTATGCGAAAAATTCAGAATTGACAACGGTCTGAATTACAAACCCTCTCAAGTTATCATAAACTGCGGGGCAAAGCACAGCGTTTTTTTAGCGGTTTTTGCCTTGACCGGCAGCGGTGACGAGGTCATTATTCCCTCTCCTTACTGGGTATCTTATCCGGATATGACCAGGCTTGCCGGTGGAACGCCTGTAATTATTGAAGGAAAGCCGGAAAACAATTTGAAAATTACACCGGAACAGCTAAAAAATGCCATCACGAAAAAAACAAAATTGTTAATTCTGAATACGCCCTCGAATCCGACGGGAATGAATTACAGTGCGAAAGAACTGAGGGCTTTGGCAGAAGTTATTGAAGAATCGGGTATATATGTTTTATCGGATGAAATCTATGAAAAGCTGATTTATGACGGTAAAAAGCATGTATCGATAGCATCTTTTTCGGACAAATTGTTTGAAAGAACGATCACGGTCAACGGTGTCTCCAAGACATATTCCATGACAGGATGGCGTATTGGGTACGCGGCAGGTCATGAGGAGATAATTTCCGCAATGGGGAAGGTGCAGAGCCAGGAAACCTCTAATCCCTGTTCGATTTCACAGAAAGCCGCTCTTGCAGCGATTACCGGGCCGCAGGATTTTCTCGAATCGAGGGTAAACGAGTTTTCGAAAAGAAGACTTTATATTGTTGACCGGCTCAATTCGATGGAAGGAGTAAAATGCTTAAAACCCGAAGGAGCTTTTTATGTGTTTCCCGATGTTTCGGCTCATTACGGTAAAAAACACAATGGAGAAGCTATTGAAGGTTCGGCGGCTTTATGCGAATACATGCTGTACCGGCAGCAGATTGCTCTTGTTCCCGGCGAAGGTTTCGGAGCGGATGCGCATGTCCGTATATCTTATGCCGTATCCATGGAAAATATCGAAAAAGCTTTGAACAAATTTGAAAACGGTTTAAAGAAACTGCAATAAAAACATTTTTCCATAAATATTTTTGACAGGATTAAAGGATTTGTATAATTTAAAAAATGTGTCTTTTGTATTTCCACACCATTCAACAATTATGTAAAGGCAATTCATGAATTAATCTTACAATTGCCGCAGGTTACACATATAAAACAAAATGACTGTTTGTATTTATCCTGTAATCCTCTCAAAAAAGTATTTTGCAGAATCTAACTAAATATGAAATATAAGGAGCAAATATTACATGAATACTCTCAAGCTGGGATTACCGAAAGGGAGTCTCCAGGAACCGACATTCGATATATTTAAGAAGGCCGGATACCGTATAAGACTTGGCGAAAGGTCGTATATACCTACAATAGATGATGATGAGATAAAATGTCTTCTCATAAGAGCGCAGGAAATGGGGCGTTATGTCGAAGACGGAGTTCTCGATGCCGGCATTACCGGTAAGGATTGGATATGTGAATATGAGTCCGATGTAGTCGAGGTAACCGATCTCCTTTACGCCAGAGGGGGATTTGTACCGGTTAAATGGGTGGTCGCAGTCCCGGAAGATTCGGATATAACAGATATTTCACAACTCGAAGGGAAAAGAATTGCGACCGAGCTAATAAATTTTTCAACCCGCTATTTTAAAGAACAGGGTATCAATGCCAGATGCGAATTTAGCTGGGGAGCAACCGAGGTAAAGCCTCCCGAACTTGCAGATGCGATTGTCGATGTTACCGTTACCGGATCTTCGCTCAAGGCAAATAATCTCAGGATAATTAAAACAATTCTTGAATCTACCACTGTGCTTGCGATGAACAGGGCTGCTTATGAAGACCCCTGGAAACGTGAGAAAGTGAAAAACATCGCAATGCTTCTGCAGGGGGCGCTCAATGCGGAATCCAGGGTGGGATTGAAGATGAATCTTCCTGAGTCCAGACTCGAGGAGATTTCCTCACTTCTTCCAAGCTTGCACAATCCTACCATATCACATTTAAAGGAAAAAAACTGGATTGCACTCGAAGTGATAATTGAAGAGGCAAGAGTACGTGAATTAATACCGATATTGAGAAATGCAGGTGCCGAGGGTATAATCGAGTATCCTTTAAACAAGGTTATTTATTGAACCGGAATATTTGTTAAAAAGTTATTCGAATTCATAATTAACAGAATAAAAATTATATTATATGAACAAAATAATTCCTTCAAACTATGAACTCATTGCGAGCTCATTTACAGCATGTAGCATTGCTCAACCAATCAAAATGGTTTTTCCACCTGATATTCCTTTAACATCGATTTTTGATGAGTCTTTTAATTATAATGTTTTGGGGGAAGATTGGTGTATTTTAATTCGAGATAATAATACTACTTATGGTTATTTTTATTATACTGATTTAGGAGATTTATATTGTAATAATCAGCCACTTAAAAAGGTTGCTCGTGAAAAAATATTACCAATTAAACCAGAAATCATTGTACCAGAATCATTACCTTTACTTGAACTTGTACCTTTATTTGAAAAATCTAATTTCTTTTTTGTTCTTACTCGTAATGAGATAACTCACGTCGTCTCATTTTATGATCTTGATAAGTTGCCATTTAAAGTTAGTTTGTTTTCATTATTTATGGAATTAGAATCTCAATTTATCGAATTACTCACTATTGATCATTCTAAAATTGAAAAATACTTAAATTTATTATCAGAGCAAAGACTTAATAAAGCTAAAAATTTATGTTTAAAAAAATATAAAAAAGAAACGCCTTATAAATTGTTACTTTGTACAACTTTCATCGATAAAAAAGAAATATTTATAAAATCTCATGATTTAAAGGACAAATCACCTTTTGAAAGTAAAAACAAAGGTAATAAGTTTTTTAAAAAAGTTGAGGATGTTAGAAACCAAATTGCTCACAGTGATTCTTTATTAGAAATTTTAGGAGTTCCAAGTGAACTAAATAAATTTATTAATGACTTATCTAATCTTATTAGCGTTATTGCTAACATGAACACTAAACAAAATAAAAATCTTATTTGAAAGATATTTATGAATTTGAGGTTTTTTATTGATAAGAATCCTGGATTACAGAGATGTGGAAAATAATAACGAACTCAAATCCATCTTTGATCGTGAGCTCACATTTGATGCGCAGACAGAAGCATCTGTGCAGGAAATAATTGAGAATGTGCGAAAACGCGGTGATAAAGCTCTTATCGAATATACCCATCGTTTCGATGGAGTGGTGCTCGAAGCGCTCTACCCTGTTTCCGAGAGTGAACTTCATGAACTTCATGAGCAGGTGAGCGATGAATTTATTGACGCCTTGAAAAAAGCGATAAATAATATACGTGATTTCCACAGGCATCAATACAGGGAAGATATACGAATTGAAAAAGAGGATGGAGTGAAATTGGGACTCCGGTATACTCCTATCGGCACTGTCGGTATTTATGTTCCCGGAGGCACCGGAGCGTATCCGTCCACAATAGTCATGAATACCGTTCCCGCTCAGACAGCCGGTGTGAAACGAATTGTAGCGGTTACTCCGCCGGGGCAGTTCAGGAATAATCCGCATGTAGCAGCGGCTTTTGTCGAGCTTGGGATAACTGAAATTTATACTGTCGGCGGCGCGCAGGCGGTTGCTGCGCTTGCTTACGGAACAGAGAGCATTCCGAGGGTCGATAAAATCGTGGGGCCGGGTAACATGTATGTCGCGGTAGCCAAGAAACAGGTTTACGGTCAGGTTGACATCGATATGATTGCAGGGCCTTCGGAGATAGTTATTTTAGCCGATGAGACGGCTGAGCCGAAATTCGCTGCGGCAGACCTTTTGAGCCAGGCGGAACATGGAAGCGGTTTGGAAATGGCGGTTTTACTGACAACCTCAAGAGAACTCGCTGAAGCGGTGCAAAAGGAACTATATATCCAGATGGATGAACTTAAACATTCTGTAGAAATCAGTAAAGTCCTCGACGCGAATGCACTTATAATAGTAAACAGCCTGAATGAAGCAGTCGAAGCTGTGAACCGTATCGCCCCGGAACATCTTGAGTTGATGGTTGACAATCCCGGCGCATTACTGGATAAAATTGAGAATGCGGGAGCGATTTTTTTAGGCCCATATTCACCGGAACCGATTTCCGACTATTTTGGCGGAACCAATCATGTCCTCCCGACATCAGGTTCGGCAAGATTTGCTTCGCCCCTTGGAGTTTATGATTTTCAAAAGTGTTCGAATGTGGTTGAATACTCAAAAGATGCGGTTTTCAAATGCTGTAACGAGGTGAATATATTAGCCCGTGCAGAGGGTTTTGATGCTCATGCACATGCTGTATCGATAAGATGTAAGGTTAAATAATGATAAAAAAAGGTATAGTTTCAAAAATAAAGCCCAAAATACAGGATCTCGCACCTTACAAAGTAAAAGAACTTGACTTCGAAATAATTCAGGTTGATAAAAATGAGAATCCTTACGATCTTCCTCAGGATTTGAAAAAGGAAATTATTGATTATGCAATGGAAAGAAGCTGGTCAAGGTATCCTCCGATTATTGCGAAGGAGCTTTATAAAAGCATAGCCGATTATGCCGGCTGGACTGCCGATGGGATAGTTGCGGGAAACGGATCGGATGAATTGATACTGACAATGCTGATTTCTTTTCTTGAGCCGGGAATGAAATTAGTGGTTCCGGCGCCTTCTTTTCCCATGTATGCATATATTGCAACACTCATCGGCGTGGATCTTATTAATGTCCCTTTAAAACCGGATTATACTTATGATTGTGATGCGTTGGAAGAAATATTCCTCAAAGATGGGGATATGCTGATAATATGCTCCCCTAACAATCCGACAGGCACACTGTTTCCGCTCGACAGACTCGAGGAAATACTTCAGAAAAGCGACAACCCGGTTATAATTGATGAAGCATATTATGAGTTTTCACGTATAACAGCGCTTAAACTTTTAGAAAAATACGACAATCTCATTATTTTAAGGACATTTTCAAAAGCATTTTCTCTCGCAGGTCTTAGAGTCGGCTATGCTATCATGGTTCCGGAACTTGCACGGGAAGTAGGGAAGGTCAAGCTTCCATTCAATCTCAATTTCTTTTCAATAGCGGCAGCATCCAAGCTGCTTGAAAACCATAAAAAACTCGAAAAAGTACAAAGGGAAATTGTAAAACAAAGGGATACCCTTTTCGATGCTATGAAAGCTATAAAAGGTCTTATCGTTTATCCGAGCAGCGCGAATTTTATCCTGTTCAAAACAGTTTATGATTCGGATATGGTTTTTGAAAAGATCCTCGAAAACGGGGTTTTGATACGTAATCTTTCCGCGAATCCTTTGCTTAAAAATACTCTGAGAGTTACCATTTCAACACAGGAAGATAATAAAATATTTATAGATTCTCTCATCCGCATCATGGGTGAACTTGAACAAGAGGTTTAAAATGCCAAGAACATCGAAACAGGCCCGAAAGACAAAAGAAACCGATATCTCTCTGACTATTAACCTCGACGGTTCCGGTAAATCGCAGATAGATACGGGTATCGGTTTTTTCGATCACATGCTGATACTCTTAGCACGTCATGGATTTTTTGATCTTACTGTAAAATGTGACGGAGATACCGATGTTGATTTTCACCATTCCGTCGAGGATGTGGGGATTACACTTGGTATGGCTTTTTATGATGCGCTCGGAGACAAAACGGGAATTGCCCGGTATGGATTTTCATATGTTCCTATGGAATATGCGCTTGCCAGGGCAGTAGTAGATTTATCGGGACGTATTGCTTTAGATTATAATGTGAAGTCCAAAGTGGAAAAGATTGGTGAATTCGACAGCGAACTTGTTCCGGAATTCTTCAAAGCGTTTGTGGATAATGCCCGTATGAATCTCCATATCGACCTTATAAAGTCTTCCAACGGACATCATGATATCGAGGCGGTTTTCAAAGCAGTTGCAAGAGCTGTTTCGGAAGCTATAAGCTTCGACAGCAGAATAAAAGGGCAGCATACGACAAAAGGTCGGCTGTAAAAAAATCTGCCCGGTATTAATAAATTATTTACATGAGAGCAAATAAAAGATCCTCTGAAATACTTTCAGAGGATCTTTTGTATTTATAATAGATACAGGCGTTCAGCTTGATTTAAGGTCAGCTACTCTCAAACGGTTCAGGGCGCGGAGCAGGGCTAATCTTGCCCGATCTTCATCAATTTTGGGATCATCCTTTGATTCTATTCGTGTATTCGCACGTTTTTTTGCTTCTTCAGCTCTTTCGGTGTCTATTTCCGAAGCATTTTCAGCTGTATGCGCAATAATGACCGCCTTGTTTTCTTTGACTTCACAGAAACCACCCGAAATACTTATGTATTTGCTTTGACCGCCTACAGAATATAAAACATGGCCGGCTCTCAGGCTTGTTAAAAATGGCGTATGACCGGTCAGAATTTGAAACTCGCCATAAGTCCCGGTAGCCTCAAATGAATCAACATCTTCTGAAGCTAATATTATTTCAGGGGTTACGATTTCAAGGTGGAAAGTTTTTTCTGCCATAATTTATTACCGCTCCAATATTTTCTTCCCTTTTTCGGCAGCCATTTCAATTGTACCAACATTAATAAATGACTGTTCGGGGATTTCGTCATGAATACCGTCGATAATTTCCTTGAAACCCTTGATGGTGTCCGAAAGCTTAATATACTGTCCCGCAAGCCCGGTAAACTGTTCGGCAACAAAGAAAGGCTGGCCGAGGAAACGTTCAATTTTACGAGCTCTCTGGACAATGAGCTTGTCATCGTCGGAAAGCTCATCCATCCCGAGAATGTTAATAATGTCCTGCAGATCCTTATAACGCTGAAGTATATTTTGAACTTCACGGGAGGTTTGATAATGCTCATAACCTACAATCCTCGGATCGAGAATACGTGAGGAAGAATCAAGGGGATCGACTGCAGGATAGATACCTTTCTCAACAATAGCCCGGTTGAGAACCGTAGTTGCATCGAGATGTGAGAATGTTGTTGCCGGGGCTGGATCGGTGAGGTCATCAGCCGGAACATAAATTGCCTGTACGGATGTAATCGATCCTTTATGTGTCGAAGTGATTCTTTCCTGAAGCTCACCCATTTCAGTTGCGAGAGTGGGCTGATAACCCACGGCGGAAGGCATCCGTCCGAGAAGAGCCGAAACCTCGGATCCTGCCTGTACGAAACGGAATATGTTATCGATAAACAGAAGAACATCCTTGCCTTCGCCATCACGGAAATACTCGGCAAGAGTAAGAGCGGTCAGGCCTACACGCTGTCGAGCTCCGGGGGGTTCGTTCATTTGCCCGAACACGAGCGCTGTCGAATCAATAACACCGGATTCGTTAAAGTCAAGCCAGAGGTCATTTCCCTCACGTGTTCGTTCACCTACACCGCCGAAAACAGAAATCCCGGAATGCTGTTTTGCAACATTATTGATAAGCTCCATAATCAGCACTGTTTTACCGACTCCGGCGCCGCCGAAAAGCCCGATTTTACCGCCCTTTGGATATGGCTCCAGAAGGTCGATAACCTTAATTCCTGTCTCAAGCAATTCTGTTTCGATATTCTGGTCGACAAAAGGAGGAGGTTCTCTATGGATTGGATAGTGTGTTTTTGATTCGAGAGGTCCTTTTCCATCGATGGGTTCGCCGATAACGTTTATCATACGGCCAAGCGTTTCAGGACCTACCGGAACGGTAATAGGATGCCCGGTGTTTATAACTTTCATCTCGCGAACAAGACCATCAGTTGAATCGATC
>SDBV01005537.1_pt1 | contig 17793 bp, 18 predicted proteins | sample 2277081 | NCBI WGS metagenome assembly SDBV01 (sample SAMN10402039, study PRJNA504765) | marine sediment metagenome | isolation source: marine sediment core GS10_PC15, 223 cmbsf | place: Arctic Ocean: Southern Knipovich Ridge | collected 2010 | reverse complement strand
ATCTATGGATCCTTTCATCCCCTCTTCTGCAGGTGTAAGCACCAGTTCTGCTCCAAGGGTTGTCAGTATCTTTCTTCTTTCAATACTCATGGAGTCAGGCATAGTTAAGATGCATCTGTAGCCCCTGCTTGCTGCAACATATGCAAGTCCCACACCAGTGTTTCCGCTGGTTGCCTCTACTATCAGGTCCCCTTTTTTTAGTTTACCGTTTTTTTCGGCGTCCAGTATCATAGCCAGAGCAATTCTGTCCTTTACGCTGGAAAGAGGATTAAATGATTCCATCTTCCCAAGTATTTCTGCTCCTGTAATTTCTGACAATGACTTAATTCTTAAGAGGGGGGTGTTCCCTATAAGGTCTGTAATATTCTCTGCAACGTTCAACCTATTTTCTCCTTATTTCATCAAATAGAAAAATTTGGACTGTAAAGTTTCTGAGTTTGTTCAACAAGGTCTTTAATTGTAATATCATTCAGAAACTCTTTCTGGACCTCGTGAAGCCTGCTCCATATATCCCTGGTCACACAGATACTGCTTCTTGTACATTCATTACTGTCTTCCAGACGGGGGATCGAATCAGTGGATCCTTCCAGGATCTCGACAATCTGAAATACTGTAATATCTTCAGGATCTTTGACCAGTTCATAGCCTCCCTTCGGGCCCCGGATAGTTCTTATAATACCTTTGGTTTTAAGACTAATAAGTATGTTTTCAAGATAAGAGGAAGGTATTTCCTGATTCTGGCTGATCTGTTTTCTGGTCAGTTTTTCACCGTTTCGATTAAGGGCAATCTCAAGCACGGCTCTTGTCCCATATCTGCTTTTTGTTGAGATTTTCAAAATATATCTCCATAAAATTAAGTTTATCAACTTAGTAAACTATAGGTTCATATATTATTGTTGTCAAGCTGTTTGAGAGTAAAATATAGAAAAAATAAGATTTACAATAATTATAGTTGACAAAGTTTATAAACATAATTATAATTAACATAGTTTGATTATAATGACTAGTAGGAGAGCTATATATGGAATTAACAATTAATGGTGAAGTGAAAGTACTGGATAAAAGCAGCTTAACGGTAATGCAGCTCCTTTCTGTGGAGAGTGTGAAATCTCCGGATATGGTATCTGTACAGCTGAATGGTGAGTTTGTGGAAAGATCCAGGTTTCCGGAAACTATTGTAAAGAACGGTGATGAGCTGGATTTCCTCTATTTTATGGGTGGAGGAAGATAAAATGCCGGGTTTTAATACCAGAGCAGTTAATGTAAAAGGAGCATCGGAAGATGGCCACAATGCCCTCCGACCTCCTTTATATGATAGTGTAGCATTTGAATTTGAGAGCAGCAAAGATCTACAACTTGCCTTTGAAAACCGTAAAAAAGCTCATGCATACACCAGAGTATCAAATCCGACTGTAGCAGAGTTTGAAAACCGTATTCAGGATCTGAGTGGAGGTCTGGGAGTAATTGCTCTTTCATCCGGTATGGCGGCTATCAGTAATACTGTCCTGGCACTTGCGGGATCCGGAACAAATGGGGTGATAGCAAAAACACTTTTTGGCAACACTGTCTCTTTTTTTAAAGAAACACTTGGTCCCTGGGGATTTGAGAGCCGTTTTGTTGATATTATCGATCCGGAAGCTGTTGAAGCTGCCATCGATGATAATACCCGATTCATCTTTCTTGAGATAATAAGTAATCCCCAGATGGAAGTGGCAAATATCAGGAAGCTTGTAGAGCTTGGAGACAAATACGATGTACCTGTAATTCTGGATGGTACTCTTACAACGCCCTATATCTTCAATGCCAAAGAGGCAGGTGTCGCGATAGAAGTCATCAGCAGTACCAAGTATATTTCAGGTGGAGCTACATCAATGGGTGGTCTCATTCTGGATTATGGAAACTTCGATTGGAAAAAGGGCTCCGGTCTGGAGAAATGGGTAAAAGGGTATGGTCCATTTGCCCTGTTGATGAAGTTGAGAAGAGAGGTTTATAGAAACGTCGGGGCCTGTCTTGCACCGCACAACGCCTGGCTGCAAATTCTCGGACTTGAAACTCTGGGACTAAGGATAGACAGATCATGTGAAAATGCATTGCTTATAAGTGAGTGGCTGAGTGGAAACGATAAAGTAAGAAGAGTTGATTATCCGGGGCTTAAAAGCAATAAGTACCACGCCATATCAAAAGAACTGTTCGGCAATAAATATGGAGGGCTTTTAACATTTGATCTTAATGATAAAGAAGCAGCATTCCACTTTATGGATTCTTTAAAGCTTATAAGAAGAGCAACAAATCTTAATGACAATAAATCCCTGATAATTCACCCTGCCTCTACGATATTCAGCGAATACTCAGATGAAGAGTGTGAGGAAATGGGGGTAAGGGAAACACTAATAAGACTGTCTGTCGGCATAGAGGAAAGTGAAGATCTAATAGAAGATATTAAGCAGGCATTGGAGACAATATGAGAGATTATACAGAAGAACAGTTAGAACGTTATTCACGTCATATCCTGTTGAAAGATGTGGGTATAGAAGGTCAGGAAAAGCTGCTTGACGGAAAGGTTCTCATTATAGGTGCAGGTGGTCTTGGTTCACCTGCTGCACTCTATCTTGCTGCTGCCGGGGTTGGAACAATTGGTATTGTTGATGGAGACAGGGTGGATCTTTCAAACCTCCAGAGGCAGATAGCTCATTTTACAAAGGATGTAGGCGTATGGAAAGCAGATTCTGCATCAGAGAAAATGCGTGCTATCAATCCTGATGTGAAGGTTATTCCTTACAATAAATATCTCTTCGCTTCAAACATCAGCGACATTATCAGAGAGTATGATTTTGTGATCGACGGGACCGATAATTTTGCTGCAAAATTTCTGATCAATGACGCCTGTGTTTTTGAGAGAAAGCCATTCAGTCATGGTGGTATTCTCCGTTTTGATGGTCAGACTATAACAATTAATCCAAATGAGAGTGCCTGTTTACGTTGTCTATTCGACAGACCGCCACCTCCGGGTCTTGTCCCCAGCTGTTCTGAAGCAGGGATCCTGGGAGCGATAGCAGGAATGCTCGGAACGATCCAGGCCGCAGAGGCTTTGAAGTTCCTTACCGGTGCAGGTGAACTTCTGAATAATAAACTCTTAACCTTCAGCGCTCTGGACATGAACTTTAGAACAATAGCTGTAAAAAAGAATGAGGACTGCCCCATATGTGGTGAGAATCCGACAATAACAGAGCTTGTGGATGCCGAACAGGCGGTCTGTGATCTGGAGTAGGGACTGAACATGTTCAGCCCGTACGTAAAGACGTAATGCATTGTGTTTCCTGTGAATGGAGAAGATTAATATGTTAAAGATAAAAAAGGATGTGTACGACGACATGATAGCCCATGCAAAAGAGGGTTTTCCTCTTGAGGTATGCGGTTACCTGGGTGAAAAGGACGGTATTGTTTCACGTATCCGTCAAATGAAGAATACAGACGAATCTAACGAACATTTTACCTTTGATCCGGCAGAGCAGTTCGAGGTGATAAAGGAGTTTCGCAAGAATGCCTATATGGCATCCGTTGTCTATCACAGTCATCCTGAAACACCTTCCCGACCATCCGAGGAGGATATTAAGCTTGCTTATGATTCGGAAGTAAGCTACATAATCGTTTCTCTTGCAGACAGCACACCGGTTATTAAATCCTTCAGGATCGAGAATCTGAGTGCCACTCTGGAAGAGATCAGGATAGTTTAAAGGAGAAAGAAGATGGAAAATAAGAAAAAACTTTCAATAATATGTTTCAGCGGAGATTTCGATAAAGCGGTAGCAGCACTGACTATGGCAACAGGAGCAGCTGCGGTAAATTGGGAAGTGAACCTTTTCTTTACTTTCTGGGGGTTTAACATTATTAAGAAAAAAGGCGGACATTCGCCTGTAGGTACAGGGTTCCTTGCAAAGTTTTTTAATTTATTAATGGGCGGGAGAAAGAGTCTGCCTCTAAGTCGGTTGAACTTTGGTGGGATCTCTCCAAAGCTAATGACTGGTATGATGAAAAAGCAGAATGTGGCCACGTTAGAGGAGCTTTATCAGGCAGCCAGGGATCTTGATGTGAATCTTTATGCCTGTGAAATGTCCATGAATATTTTTGGAATTAAAAGGGAGAATCTTGATCCTGCTGTAAAAGAAGTGATAGGAGTACCTACTTTCTTAAAGTATTCAGAAGATGGTCAGACGATCTTTATTTAACAACTCCTGCTTTGCGGGAAAGCCTGGTCGGGACTTCGTCCCTGCTCGGCTATGCAACCTTAGGAGAACAAATGGCTGTACAGACATTGGATATAACAAAAGATCACTGTCCGATGACATTTGTAAAGGCAAAACTTGCTTTAGCAAAAATAAGCAGCGGGGATGTGTTGGAAGTTACTCTTACAGGTGGAGAACCCCTGGAGAATGTGCCGAGAAGTGCCGAAGAAGAGGGGCATGAGATATTAAGTATCAACGAAGCTGGAAATTTTCATATGATCAGGATTAAAAAGAAGTAGGAAGAGGAATAGATATGAATTTTTATGAGATTCCGGATGTACTGGACAATGAAATAGATGATCTGGAAGAGAGTATTGCAAAGTTTAAGGATGGTAAGTTAGCTGCAGAACAGCTGAAGATTCAGCGGGTGCCATTTGGGGTTTACGAGCAGAGAAAAGATGGAACATATATGGTGCGTATCAGATGCAATGCCGGAGCCATAACTCCCACTCAGTATAAAAAAGCTGCGGAACTCTCCATGATTTATGGGAATTCTTCAATCCATGTGACCACCCGTCAGGAAATTCAGATTCATGATGTTGATATTGATAATATTGTTCCTATCATTCGTGGATTGCGTGAAGTTGAGATCTCTTCCCGTGGTGGTGGAGGGAATACAGTACGAAATGTTATGTCTTCATTCGACTCTGGCCTCTTTGATGATGATGTTTTTGATGTAACACCCTATGCTTATGAATTGACAAGCATACTGGTCGCTGATAAGGGATCATGGAATCTTCCCAGAAAGTACAAGATCACTTTCTCCAGTAAAAAAAATAATAATGCAAATGCCCATGTACAGGATCTGGGTTTTATAGCAGATATCAAGGATGGGAAAAAAGGGTTTAGGGTTTATGCTGCCGGCGGTATGGGAGGAGGCCCTGAGTTGGGAATTCTCCTTCATGAATTCGTTCCTGCAGAGGATATCTTTATTATTGCAGAAGCACTTAAAAGAGTTTTTTCTCACTACGGAAATAGGAAAAATAAACATAAGGCGAGACTTCGATGGCTGTTAAAGGATATTGGAGAGGAGAAATTAAGAGAACTTTATAATACAGAAGTGGCAGAGTTAAGAGCTGAAGGTAATCTTCTGACTTTCAATGAAGATCTCTTTCTGAATATATCGGATGTGTCAAAAAGCGCTCCCGGATCTATCTTGAATAATTCTGAAGATTATAGAATATGGTTTAATAGAAATGTAAAAGCTCAGAAGCAGGATAACCTTTATGGGGTTTCTATACCCCTTGTGCTTGGTAATGTTGATTCCGACAAGGCTGTTGCACTTGCAGAGCTTCTGGAGAATCTTGGTGATAATACACTTCGTTTCACAATGAATCAGAATTTCTATTTAAGAAATATACCAGGAGAATATTTAGGGAATGTTTATGAACTCGCCATAGAGCTAAGTTCTCTTTCATCAAAAAGTTCAATATTTGGCAATTCAATTACCTGTACTGGAGCAGATACTTGCAGGCTCGGAATTTGTCTTCCTAAAGGTTTGAATAAGGCTGTAATAAGACGGCTTGAAAAAGGACGTATTGATCTTGATAAACTGGCTGATTTTAATATCAATATTTCAGGATGTCCGAATGGATGCGGTCAGCATCTGGTCGCTGATCTGGGATTTTTCGGGAAGGTCGGTAGAAATGGTCAGAATAGTTACCCTGCATACAACGTAGTGGCTGGAGCAGTGTCTCTTGAAGGGAAGGAGAGACTTGCCGGAATAATTACAGATATCAATGCCCGTGATCTGCCGAATTTCCTTGAAGAGGTTCTGTTTGATTTTCAGAGTAAAGAAGATAAGTATTCTACATTCGCGGAATATGTTGATGGTGAAGGGGAAAAGGAAATAAAGAATCTCGCAGATAATTACAGGGATGTACCTGCTTTCGAAGAGGACAAAAACTACTATTATGATTGGGGGGCTGATGAGGTATTCTCACTTGTCGGAAGAGGGCAGGGGGAGTGTTCTGCCGGTCTTTTCGATCTTATAGATTTTGATCTGAAACAGTCTGATTATTTAATTAAGGAGAATAATGAAAAGAGTAATGTTGCCGGTGAAGATGTATACAGACTGCTTATCCATGTAGCAAGAGCTCTTCTTATAACAAAGGGGATTGAAGCTCCTACTGAGAAGGATATCTTTAAGTCATTTATTAAACAGTTTATTGGTGAGGGTCATATTTCAGATAGCTATAAAGATCTGGTTACTCTGGGAGCAGAAAAAGATCTAAATGAGTTGTCGAAACATTATAGTGATGTAAAGAATCTATTGAAAGCGGTTAAAGACCTTTATCAGTCCATGGATAACTCTCTGAAGTTTCCTGAGGATAAAACAAAAAAAGAGAAAACTGTTGTAAAGGTTGACGTGGAACCATTTCTGAATATTCGAAAAAAGGATCTTCGGGGAGTAGCCTGTCCGATGAACTTTGTAAAGACAAAAATAGAGCTTTCTCAGATTGCTGCAGGAGATCTTCTTGAAATACTGCTTGATGACGGAGAGCCTATTGCGAATGTTCCAAGATCAGCTGAAGGTGAAGGGCATAAGGTTCTTTCTCAGGATAGAATTGAGGATTACTGGAAGGTGATCATTGAGAAGGCAGGATAATTAAAGATGGAAAAGTTGGAGGAGTATAGCCGTATCACAAAAGATATGGATGCCGAAGAACTTATGACATGGGGTGTAAGTGAATTTGGTATTGATAATATCGTTCTGGCATCAAGTTTTTCGATCGAGGACCAGGTGCTTACCTATCTTATGCATGAGATTGATAAAAAGGGGAGGATCTTCACTCTTGATACAGGTCGTCTTTTCAATGAAACCTATGATGTGATGCAGTGTACACAGGATAAATATGATATTCACTATGAGATCTGTTTTCCAGACAGAAAGGAAATTGAAAAAATCGTATCGGAAAAGGGGCCGAACTTTTTCATGGACAGTGTGGCTGACAGGAAGGAGTGCTGCAGGATCAGAAAAATGGAGCCTCTCGGCCGGATTCTGAAAACTGCTGACAGCTGGATATGCGGACTTCGAAGAGAGCAGTCTGTTACCAGGACCCTGATCAATAAGGTAGAGTGGGATTCCGGGTGGGGCATATATAAACTGAATCCTCTGGCAGAATGGAGTGAGCAGGGTGTGTGGGATTTTGTTGAAGTTCATGAGATTCCCTATAATCCTCTTCAGAAGAAAGGTTTTCTGAGTATTGGGTGTGCCTGCTGTACGAGGGCTGTTGAGACCGGAGATGACCTTCGTGCAGGTAGGTGGTGGTGGGAAGATCCTGAACATAAAGAGTGCGGACTGCATCGTTCACCCAATGTAATAGTAAATAGCAGGCACCTGAGAGGATATTGATGTCAGAACAAAAATTAAGTCAGCTGAAACAACTTGAAGCTGAGAGTATACATATAATTAGAGATGCCTTAAGCCAGTTTGAGAATCCGGTAATGCTTTACTCTATCGGTAAAGACTCTTCAGTTATGGTACGACTTGCACAAAAGGCTTTTTACCCGGGAAGGATTCCATTTAAACTGCTTCATATAAATTCTACCTGGAAATTCAGGGAGATGCTTGAATTCAGAGACAAATTCTGTAAAAAAAATAATTTGGACCTTATTGTTTATCATAACAGAGAGGGTTTTAAAAAGGGTGTTAATCCTTTTGATTATGGTAGTAGGAAATATACTGATATAATGAAAACCCAGGCACTTCTTCAGGCTCTTGAAGAGGGTGGATATGACTGTGCTTTTGGTGGAGCAAGAAGAGATGAGGAAAAGTCCCGCGCCAAGGAACGAATATACTCCTTTCGTGATAGTCATCACCAGTGGGATCCGAAAAATCAGCGGCCGGAGCTATGGTCTCTATTCAATGGAAAGCTTAATCCGGGTGAGACTGTGCGTTGTTTTCCTATTTCAAACTGGACCGAACTTGATATCTGGCAGTATATACGCCTTGAAAATATTCCAATTGTTCCTCTCTACTTTGCAGCAGAGAGACCCGTTGTAGAGAGAAACGGAACACTGATCATGGTTGATGATAATCGTATGCGTCTTGAGCCCGGTGAAAAACCAAAGATGAAACGGGTGCGATTCAGAACTTTGGGCTGTTATCCTCTAACAGGAGCAATAGAGTCCGATGCTGACACTGTAGAGAAAATCGTAGCGGAAATGATGCAGACAAGAGAGAGTGAGAGGTCTACGCGTGTGATAGATCATGACGGTGATTCATCGATGGAGCAGAAAAAGAGAGAAGGATACTTTTAAAATGGATATAGCAAAATATCTGGATGAGCATGAAAAAAAAGATCTCCTGCGCTTTCTAACCTGTGGATCGGTAGATGATGGTAAGTCCACACTTATTGGAAGGTTACTTTATGACAGTAAGCTAATTTATGATGATCAATTGAGTAAGCTCAGGCAGGAAAGTAAAAAAAGTGGAAATAAAGGCGACGAGGAAATAGATTACTCGCTGCTTCTCGATGGACTCAAAGCTGAACGTGAGCAGGGAATTACTATTGATGTTGCCTATAGATACTTTTCTACACCAAACAGAAAATTTATAATTGCAGATACTCCCGGACATGAGCAGTACACCAGGAATATGGCTACCGGTGCATCTACTGCTGATTGTGCAGTAATTCTTATTGATGCCCGAAAGGGAGTAATTACTCAAACAAGGCGCCATTCGTTTATAGTTTCGCTTTTAGGGATCAGGCATGCAGTCATTGCGGTAAATAAGATGGATCTTGTGGATTATGATCAGGATACATTTGATAAGATCAGAATCGGCTTTGAAGAATTTTCAAAAAAGCTTGATTTTGAACATAAATATTACATTCCTCTTTCCGCGCTTAAAGGTGACAATGTAGTAGATCGTTCAGATAAAACACCATGGTATAATGAAAAAACATTGCTGGACCTTCTTGAATCAATAAATATTTGTGATAATGTAAATCTTGATAGTTTTCGTTTTCCTGTTCAATATGTTAATCGTCCCAATCTTGATTTTAGAGGGTTTTCCGGTAGTGTAGTTTCCGGAATTGCTAAAGTTGGTGATTCTATAAAAGTTTTGCCTTCAAAAAAAGAATCTCGGATTAAACGGATTGTGACATATGATGGTGATCTTAACGAGGCTTTTGCTCCCCAGGCAGTAACTCTCGTTCTTGAGGATGAGATTGATATCAGCAGCGGTGATATGATCGTGCAGTCCAATGGCACACCCCTTGTGGCTAAAAGTTTTGAGGCCATGATTGTTTGGATGAATGAAAATGTGATGAAAAAGGGTGCTAATTATCTTATTAGACAGGGAAGCCAAAACATTAAGGTACGAGTTGATTCAATAGAATACAATATTGATGTGAATACCCTGAAAAAAGATAAATCAGATTCGCTTTCTCTTAATGAAATTGGAAAAGTAATACTTTCTGCAACAGCTAATTTCCCTTTTGATCCTTATACGTCAAATAAAGCCACTGGTTCTCTTATACTCATTGATCCAGTCTCTAATAATACTGTAGGGGCAGGAATGATTATTGATGCACTCTCGTCAGATAGATTGAAGAGTCTGGCTCACAACCGGGGCATCAAGGCTCATGTAGAACAACGTGAGTTTTTATGGGAATCGGGGTTGATTACTGAAAAAGACAGAGCGGCACGAAATCACCATAAAGGGAAAACCATTCTTATAGTCGGAGCCGTTGGTGTCGGCAAACGGGAGTTGGCCTCAAATCTGGAGAAGAGTCTCTTTGATCTGAATTTGCGAACCTACTATCTGGGTATGGTAAATGTAAAGAGCGGCCTTGATTCCGATATTGGTGACCAGTTTCTTAACAGGGATGAGCATATCAGGCGTTTGGGAGAACTTTCCCGCATCATGACTGACGCAGGGCTCATTTTTATCTCTACTCTTGACGATGCTGACGAATATAATCTTGAAAGGATAAGGCAGCTAAACTCACCTAATGAGCTTATCGTGGTGAGTGTCGGAAAAAACAATCTTGATGAAAATAGTGTAACATTGAATCTTGTTGCGAATCCTGACATGGATGTATCTGTTAAGGAAATTCTCAACCTGCTCTCTGTTTATCAGGTGATTCCGGATTATTGTATTTGATTACGGATAGTACTTTCATGTCCATGATTATTAAAGAATCCTGTGTCAGCATGCCAACCAGATTCCCAATGCTGATGGTCAAGACTCCCTTTTGTTTGACCAATATGTAGATAGAATGTATCATTGGATCAGCATCCATAAAAGGAGCTCCGGGCATGATAAAAAAAGTGTATATATTCTATTAATTCTTCTGGTCTGCATATCTTCAGTTTTTTCTTTGAGTATCGAGGGAGCAACAGTTAAGTTGTTTCTGGAATTAATCGAAATGAAATCCGGACTTGTTTTGAGGAAAGTTAATTATGTGATAGCAAAATCAAGTATTTCTGTCGGTGTTTCCATTCTCCCTGATAATTACAAAAATGCACTCTATATTCTGGAAGAGCTCTAAGACATGACCGGTACCGGCCGGGAAGAGCTGGAGGTCCGCGCCTGGAGTGTCAGGGGGGTTGCTTAAATTCTGGCAATTCCCAGGAATGATGCATGTACATCTGCAATTATCACTGTAAATAAGACTTTGGATTTCTCCGGCGACAGTCTGAAAAACCTGTAGTTGATTGAGTGACTGCTGCAGGAATCAATACAATCCCCGCACAGGGTGCAGTTAAATCCCGGGCTGCCTGAAGTGATGCTTTTGGCTGAAAGAGCATTATATCTGCAGGCAGGGATACATGCCATACAGTTATTACAGTTGTCGTCTATTTTTATTCTGAAAGGGGAGATCTTTCCCATAAGGTTACTTAATAATCCAATAGGACAGTAGTATGAACAGTGCCCCATTATGCCCTTTTTTCGGGAAATAAAGATCGATATAAGGATACCGGCAATACCGAAAGAGATGGCCCCGGCGATTGCAAAAAGGGGAGTTGTACCAAGAATCCTTAAAATGATTGCAGCTGCCGCTGTCAGCAGTGTTAAAAGAAAACGAAGGGCTTTCCATCTCTCTTTCGGGAATAGCGGTTTCTTTTTTTTAGAAGCTGCGAGACCGTCCAAGGCCCCAAAATAGCAGAGATAGCTGCACCATGCAGGTCCTGTCACCAGAATTGTTGACAGAAAGAGAATGGGCATGAACAGGCCTTCTCCTCTGTATATAGGACCTGCAAGGATCACAACGGGAACAGGGATATGAAGTTTTCCTGACATCAGGAATATATCAGAAATAAAGATACCCGCTGCAAACTGAGAAAAAAATACTACCGAGAAGAGAGTCCATATTCTTATTCTTATTTTCCCAATCTGGTTTTGTTTTAATAAAAGTTGTGTGATAATTCCGGCATATACGGCGATGACAACAATTTGCAGCCATCCCAGACCGGGAAAGAGTCTGTCAAAAAGAAGAATGCCCTCCGGGCCTTTGAATCTGGCCATGAACATTATGACACTCGCAAGAAATGCTGAAATAAAAGGCGCTGTTCCGGGCTTTATTGGTGTTTTTTCCATCAATTCTGTATATCAGGAAGCTGTAAATACTGTCAATGATGTATCAGTAATTCTCATTTGTGAAGCTGAATAAATTGTTGAGGTCGTATAGTAAAATCTGATATAGTACATTCAATGATAAAATCCAAAAAAAAACCTGTTAAAAGTCAATCCTCTAATATTCTTATAGGTCTCAAGGATGCATTCCCGATTATGATTGGCTACTTCTCTGTAGCCATGGCATTCGGATTGATGGTTAAAAATGCAGATCTTTTATTAATGGATGCGATGCTGTTTTCTACAGTAGTTTTTGCAGGTGCAAGTCAGTTTATGGCGCTGAATATGATTATAAGCGGAACTCCATGGATGAGCATTGTAGCAGCAACATTTCTTGTCAACTTCAGACACTTTATAATGAGTGCCTCACTTGGGAGCAGGTTAGTGAAACCCCGAAGATGGCAGGTACCTTTTATAGCCTTTGGTGTAACAGATGAAACTTTCTCTGTTGTCATGGCCAGAGAGGGGAAGTTGCCTCCTGTTTATGTTTGGGTAGTCAGTTCCTGTGCATATATATCCTGGGGCAGCGGTACAGCAGCAGGTTTTCTCCTTGGGGCTTTCATCCCTGGTGCACTGGGATCCAGTCTTGGAATGGGACTATATGTCCTTTTCATATCACTTCTGGTGCCTGAGATCAAAAAGACAAGGAAAGCTTTGTGGGTGGCACTCATGGCAGCTGTATTAAATACATTATTTGGATATGTGCCTTTTATTGGAAAAAGTTGGTCCCTTGTGAGCGCCGTTGTGGTATCTTCCCTGATGTTTACGTTTATGAATACTCCTGTAAAGAAAGTTTCCCATGAATAGTATTTTAGTGCTAGTGATTTTGATGGCTATAGTAACATTTATACCAAGACTTATCCCTCTTGTTTTTATACGTGTAGATAATATACCAAAGAGACTAAAGACCTTTCTGTCATATATTCCCTATGCAGTTTTGGGTGCCCTTATTATTCCCGACGGCATTTTCGGAATTCCTGACAGACCATGGATTTCGATAATTGTTCTTGCAGCCGCGGCACTTATTTCATGGATAAAAAACAGTATTATTATCACTCTCATTCTTTGTGTAGTATTGGCCTGGGGGCTTCAAATATTTTAAACCAGCAATTAAAATAATATCCTGGAGATTACTGTGACAGAAGAAGAACTTGAAATATTGAGTGAGTCTGAACTATTTTCCGGCCTGCATGCCAGTGAGATAAGTAATCTCTTATCCGATTTCTTATTTAAAACCAGAAAATATGACAGGTATGACGTGATTGCAATTCAGGGGGATCCCTATAATAATCTCTACTTGGTTATGGATGGCACAGTTTCATCAGAAATCAGCGATCCTGCCGGAAAAAGAGTTAAACTGGAGATTTTTGCAAGATCATCAATAATCGCTCCGGGTATTATTTTTGCCCTCGATAATACCCTGCCTGTAACAATTACTGCTGAGACGGATTGCCTGCTGCTGTCTCTTTCGAAAGAGATGGTTGTCTCCATTCTCCAGACTAACCGTACATGTATGATTAATTACCTTACAACACTTGGAAATAAAATAAATATACTTGCAGAGAAGATTAGACTGTTCCAGTTTAGTTCACTTCAACAGAAGATTGCCGGTTATCTGTTAAATCTGTATGAAAAACAAGGTAGTAACAGTCTTGTTATTCCTTATACAAGGGAAAATCTTGCTGATTTTTTTGGAGTTGCCAGACCTTCACTGTCCAGAGAATTATCCAGAATGTCAGAGGCCGGAATTATTGCAATTGATGGTAAAAAAATCCAATTACTAAAAAAAACAGCATTAAAATACCTGTTGGATGGTCAGATCCTGGATTAGCAAGCTATTGCACTCCAAGCATCCACTTCCATACAGGAACAACTTCTATGGTATTATCTATCGTCTTTTCGTCATCCCATGTGATAATTGTCCCTTTCTCAAAATTATATTCTTTTATAGCACTTCTCAGCCCTCTGATTTCACGATTAAAAGTTGTTTCATTTGTCAAATCAAAGCAAACCTGTATCAACAGCGTTTCCCCTGTTACAGGATGTCTGGCGTAAAAATCAGTTTCAAAATTTTCCAGGGTTCTGATAAACTCAATATCATATTTTTTTTGGCGGAGATGCATAAAGACCATATTCTCCAGTAAATAACTATTATCTTCTGAGTTTCTAAAAGACATTGCATTGATTAGCCCTGCATCGATTGTATAGATTTTTGGAGGATTAACTATTCTTACTTTTTCTGAGCGTGTATGTATAGGAACCCTATAGAATAGATAAGCATCAACCAGATAACCCAGGTATTCATAAAGAGTATTTTTTGTGCATTTTATTGACATGCTTTTCATCGTGTTGTAAAATTTGTTAATACTGAACTGCTGTCCCGGGGAGGCAATAATTATTCTAACAAGATGTTTCAATACAAGTACATTTGAAACACTATATCGCTCAATGATATCCTTCAATAAAACAGAATCGATATAACCCTGAAGGATCTCAATTCTATAATTTTTATCAATATTTTGAATTTCCGGGAATCCTCCAATTTCAAAATAATCAGAAAACGCCTTTCTTAATATAGAAGAAGTTTTTGAACTAAAAGATACTGGTGGTAAATCGAAAATTTTATGATACTTCAGAAATTCAATGAAACTAAAGGGAAATATTTCTGTGATAATCGACCTTCCCCGGAGGCCTGTTGCTATCTCCGAACTTAATAGTTTTGAAGATGAGCCTGTAATGTATATCTGGGTCTTTTCAGTATCAAGTAATCGTCGGATGAAAATTTCCCAGTTTTCAATTCGTTGAATTTCATCGAAGAAGAAATATGTTTTATTGTTATGGGTTTCTGGAAATTTACTATGATAGACATCGAGAATAAGTTGAAAATCTGATACTGTAAAGGGAAGTAACCGATCATCTTCGAAATTTATATATAAAATATGAGATTTTAAAATTCCTGCTGATAATAGGCTTTTAATTTTTTGGTAGCAGAAGTATGTCTTTCCTGACCGACGCATTCCTATAACTACAATGGCTTTTCCCGTTATTTCAGGAAACTTCTTTGTCCGTTTTACAAGTTCAGGAAGTTCACGTTCATGGAAGTCGTCAATTATCCGGGATAAAATCGATTTCATATATACTATTCTATCTCTTTATTAGAGATAAAACAACAAGAAACTTACATTAATTAAAAGAAAGAATAAATTTTTGCTAATCCCTCAAAGTCCATCGCCAGTATATCCATAGAATATTAAATGCTGTAAAAATAAGAAGAAGACCGATTCCAACTGCCGGATAACCAAAAAGCCCCTGTATCAGACCAATTACAAAACCTGTTATAGCGGCGAAGGACCATATTATCTTTAGGTTAAGCATTGCAATGAATGCATCTTTTTCCAGTTTAATACATAACAAAGATTCTATCCCGATGCCGAAGAGGGCCGCTGCCACCATTCTTGCCATAAGTGGATCAATACTTTTCCAGTTCAGTAATTCCAACAGGAAAACCGGAGCTATAAAAAGTGGAACTGCGAATAGTGTGTCGGCTATAAAGTGTACTATAAACCATCCTTTTAATGATCGTGATATTTCAGTTTTGCTATTCATAGGATCTCCTTTGGTCGCATTTGTGAGATCGTTCCTCAGGACTTCGTCCTTCCGGTACGACTCATTGGCGAGCAGCCAGGGAAGCATAGCCGAGCAGGGACGAAGTCCCGACCAGGCAACTTGTTGGCGACCAGCCTTTTTGTATATAATACTACCGGAAGAGAAAATTATGAAGAATAAATTAATTATTGTATTACTCATATTTATAATATTACCATTAACCTCATGTAGTGGGGAATCAGATAAAGAAATACCTGATTCTGTCCCGGCTCAGGTTCCTTCAAAAGAGGATAGTCGAATGGAACAATTAAAAAGTATAACTCTGGATCTACCGGAAGGAATCAGAAATGTCATAATGGCTGATACAGCTGGCTTCCTGGATCAGATCTCCCTGGTTCTGGAATTACCGGCCGGTACATTTATACAGGCAGATAAACAGCATTTTCTTGGAGCTGACTACAAACCGGTTGATATTGTAATGCTAACAGATTATTCAGAGTTAACGTTGTCGAGGGATAACCTGTCTCTGCGTGAAGTACTCATACCGGATTTGCTTCGGATGGTAGAAGATGCCCGCAGGGAAGGACTTACACTGGTTATTTCATCTACCTACAGAAGTTATGAATATCAGGACAAAGTATTTAAATGGAATGTGGAGCAGAATGGTCTTGAAACAGCAGAACGGGAATCCGCCCGCCAGGGCACCAGCCAGCACCAGCTTGGTACAGCTATCGATTTTGGCACTATTACAGATGATTACGCGTTTACACCTGCCGGAGAGTGGCTGATTGAAAATGCCTGGAAATATGGTTTCTCCCTATCCTATCCGGATGGTTACGAGGATCTGACTGGGTATAGATATGAGTGCTGGCATTTTCGATATATTACTCCAGCCGGAACAGAACTTCAGAGAGAGTATTTTGGTGACATACAGCATTATATGATTTCATTTTTGAATGATCACCGGGAAGAACTTAAGAGTTTGCTGTAGTATACACTGTTATTTTGTAGAAATAATTTACAAATAAACCTTCTTTACCTCATCCAGAAGTCTGCTCTCTTCTGAACTTAAATCGTTATCTACCATTGCAGCCTTGAACATCAGGCTATATATTTTTGCCCGCTTTTTTCTGTCTTCCGGCATCTTGATTGAGAGCCTTCCGGATGCAGCCTGCTTAAAGAGAGGATCAATAATTGCCGTCTTATAGCCAAATTTCTTTGCTGCGGCTTCGGCAAGCTCTCTTTCTTTTGTCTCAAAGACTCCATCGGCTGCAATAATCATCATTATATTGTTCAGAGCATAATCCCTAATATCATAAACACCGTCTATTACACTCGATTTTACTGAACTTGTCATCTGTTTGCTGGAGATTAAGGCATAGTCCTCCATAGAAATTATATCTTCTACAACCCAGTCTTTGCTTCCCCTGTTGTAAAGGGTGCCGCAGTAGGAGCATTTTACTGCCAGCTCATCTTCCACTGAACCACCGCAGGCAGGACATGAACCGGCATAAAGTGATCCTTTAGGCTTGCCGGCGTCCAGGGATTTCTTAAAAATCAATACTTCTGTTTTTGAAACTACAAAGGGGTCAATCTTTGAAATACGGTTTTTCGCAAGGACCTTTATCCTCTGGAAAGAAGATCGGATTGATATATAGAGCAGATTATCAGTTTCTGTTTTACCGGCACCTATAAGAGAGACATCGTTAAGAAACAGTCGATTGTAAGCAATAGAATCATTTGTTTTTAATGAGCTTATCTTTTTATTATAGCTGTCACTTATAAATCTTCTGACCTTGTTCGTGGAGTTTGTTGCAACGGCAGATATGATCTGCAGATATGCATTGCTTGCTTTGTCCTCTATCAGCTGTACCGAAGACTCGCCGTCAAAAGCGGTCTTTGTAATTTCTGATGCAACATGATCAAGTTTACGTTGACTGGTACGGGATGCTGCATAATCATTTGCCTGGGTTATTTCCGACAGTATCCAGTCGTATTCACCATTGTTAAGAAGTGTTCCGCAAAATGTACATTTTACAACATCTGAGTTTTTTCCATCCAGGGGTGCCTTACAATTTGGACATTCAACGGTTCCGTAAAGGTCTGCATTATTACTGTGTTCCCTGTTGCTGGTTTTCTTACGTATAAATGACCAGTATTCAACAAAATCTTCCGAAACATCAGTGTTCAGGCTTCTTGAAAGTTCAGATTTAAAAGTATCATCTGCATAGGCACTTATTCCGGCATGAATAATATCAAAATCACCATCACTCTCTACCTTGTCTATCCAGATATTATCGATCTCAATATTACTGATAT
>SDBV01005536.1_pt1 | contig 17797 bp, 14 predicted proteins | sample 2277081 | NCBI WGS metagenome assembly SDBV01 (sample SAMN10402039, study PRJNA504765) | marine sediment metagenome | isolation source: marine sediment core GS10_PC15, 223 cmbsf | place: Arctic Ocean: Southern Knipovich Ridge | collected 2010 | reverse complement strand
CCTCTGTTCTTCTAACGAGTTTGCTGATTCGAGTTTGCCGGTAAGGGCCGCGGAGAGGGTGCTCCCGTCGTGACTCAGGTATCTGGATCTGGTCTGAGGGTCAAGAAGAGGAAGGATGGTCTCATACTGCCCTCTGATAAAGTCCTCCCAGAGAAAGTCGCTGGCACCGAGAAGCCGGGACAGATCCTGGAGAAAATCCGGGTCAGAAAGAAGCGGATCCCAAGAGTTTTCGGCCGGAAGACGTGCGAGGTCCTTCGAGATGGTCTCGAAACGCACGAGTGCGGCGTATGGGTCGGGGGCGGTGCCGAGAAAATAGGTGAATTGCTTTGTGAAAATCACCGACATTTTTGCCTGATTCAGATGAGTTTCATTTCGGATCGGATTTCCATCTGTGTCGGTAATCTCGATATCATCCTCGATTCTGTTGCCGACCGTCCTAATGGCCACGCTTTCGATCGAGAATCCGTAGAGTGCAAGAGCGTTGCTGACGGAAAATAGAAAAAACGGCGTGTCTTCGGAGAGGATTGTGAGATGAGTTCGGAGGCCTGAGTCCACCCTTATTTCGGCTGGAAACAGCACTTTGGCAGTTTCTATCCGCCATTCCGATAAAGCCTGCGAGACTGCTTCGTACACGTACTGCCTTGCATCTGTTATCGGTTTCAGCCTGTCAGCGGGTAATAGGCTGAACAGCCTTTCGAGATGGATGGAAATATCAGAACGCCACTTGCTGAAACTTGTGTCATTTCGCAGCGATCCTGAAAACCGGTCGATGATCAACCGTGGTTTTTCTCGTGCGTAAACGAGTTCGCGAGTCTTTCCTCTTCTTCTTATGGTAGAGATCTCTTCAGTCGACTCCCGCGCGTAGGTGTGGATAGAACCCGACCTGATATTGAATCCCGATGCCGAAAGGAGGCCGGTAATCAAAGAAAAGATTCCTGGAATATCGAAGGCATACACGACACAGCTGATCGTGCCGGCTCCGTGATCCTGGGTATCGATTTGGAAAGAGTTTGGGCGGTCTATCGTTGCGAGTTTTTCGGCATCACGGACGACTGAGTCGAGATCCAGGCTATCAAAATATCGATTCGGCAGCCGAGAAACAAAATCATCGACATGAGCATCCGGCAATCCAGGCGCCTGCGCGAGGATATCCCGTATATAGTCAGGCTTCGCCATCGATCAATGTCTACCTTTGAAGTGCTTGGAGTCGAGACCGTGTTTGCTCACACGAAGTCCCATAATTCGTTCCGTTAGGCCGAGAAATCGGGCCGCCTTCGCCATGTTACCTTGCGTGGATTTCAACGCATCAAGGATAAGTTCCCTTTCCAGATCGTCGATCGCTTCTTCCAGAGTGCTGTGCAGCTGAGTGCCCGTGGATTCCGCGGACTGCAGGGTCGGCGGTAGAAGGTGTCCGTGAATCACCCGGTCACTACTCACGAGCACGCCCCGCTCGATACAATTCTCAAGCTCTCTGACGTTGCCGGGCCAGTGGTAGTTCGTGATCAGATCGATGGCAGAAGTAGTTATTCTCTTGACGGATATTCCATTCTGGCTGCCATATTTCTCGGTGAAAAAGTCCGCAAGCAATGTAATATCGCTCTTACGGTCCCGAAGGGCTGGAATATGAATCGGAAACACATTCAGCCGGTAGTAGAGGTCTTCGCGGAACACTGAGGTCTCTAGAAGTTCCTCTAGATTTTTGTTGGTTGCAGCAATTATCCGGACATTTGTACGGATTGTAGCGTTACCGCCCACACGTTCAAACTCCTTTTCCTGCAAGACCCGCAGCAGCTTGACCTGGGTTGTCGGCGAAAGATCTCCGATCTCGTCGAGGAATATTGTGCCGCCGTTGGCAATCTCAAAACGTCCCTTTCTTGTGGATATCGCCCCGGTAAAAGCCCCTTTTTCGTGACCGAACAGCTCACTCTCGATTACTGTTTCCGGCAGGGCGGCGCAATTCACTTTGATAAACGGTTTGTCGGCCCTCCGGCTGTTGTAATGAAGAGCGTGGGCGACTAGTTCTTTTCCTGTACCACTTTCTCCGCGTATCAGCACCGTCGCGCTGCTCTTTGAGACCTGTGCGATGAGGTCGAACACCTCCTGCATTGCTTTGGAGTTTCCGATTATGTTCGAAGGGCGAAACCGGTCCTTCAATTTGGCCTGCAGACGGTCGTTCTCTTCGACGAGATGCTGACGCTCTTCCTGCACATGCTGCCGCAGTTTTACCGCCTGAGCGATCATGGACACGAGGATGGATAGTAGCCTGACATCTTCATCCAGGTCCATCTGGCTCGAGAATACCCTGTCGCAGCTTAGAGCCCCGATCGTTTCGTTGCCGATTTTGATCGGCACGCAGATAAAAGAGATATTTCGCTTTGCGCTAGTTTTCCTCGCGCCGGTTCTGTTTAGAAATGTCGGTTCATCGGCGATGTTGGGAATAACCATTGGCTTGCCGGATTGCACGACTTTCCCGGTTATTCCTTCACCGAGTAGGTAACGGCCTCGCTCCCGCTGGCTATTTGAGAGTCCATATGCGGCTTCGATTGAGATCTCTCCGGATTTTCTGTTTAGGAGGGTGATTGTTCCCCGCTCAAGACCCATTTGATCGGCAATTGCCTTCAATACCGGACTGATCACCTGTTTCAGGTCTATGCTGTCATCGAGAAGTTGGCTTACCTCGAAGAGGAGCGATACTTCCTCTATTTTCCGTCTATAGTGAATCCGATCTTCGCTAACGCCCTGTTCGCTCATCTGGGGCACCCCTGTTGTAAAGCTCTCTGGCGACAGACAGGACTTTCATTCTGTCTGTCCGGACTAGCATGGAGAACGCTGCATAAACGTGCCATGTTCTCCGTCGCTTCAGTTGGCTTGCGTAATCTGTCGCCGCAAGGTATCCTGTTTTCTGCCTGTATCGGATGGAGCGGTTGGTCGCAATAGCCCACGCGGTGCAGGACCCGTAAAATACTACATAATCGTAGGCCTTTGAACAAGATTCGATTCTTGTAGAGCAGATTACCTGCAAAGAGTGCTGGATGAGGTGAGATGGATCCGGTCCAGGTCTAAAAAAACCGTGCCAACATGCAAACACTATTGACAATTCCGGGTAATTTTGCTAATTTGGCTCCTCTATTTTGTGGCCGCCCTTGTAGCTCAGCTGGCAGAGCACCTCCATGGTAAGGAGGGGGTCATCGGTTCGAGTCCGATCGAGGGCTTATCTGTTCAGAAATCGAAAGGAGAGCGTTTGCAATGGCGAAATCAAAAAAGGGAAACATTGAGAATGTTGCGCTGAAGTGTTCCGAATGTAGTCAGCAGAATTATGTTACCAAAAAGAACCGACGGAACACCGAGGGTAAGCTTGAGTTCAAGAAGTACTGCAAATTCGACAGAAAGCACACTCTGCACGTAGAGACCAAGCTTAAGTGAGAACATAGGCCAGTAGCTCCAACGGCTAGAGCGCCGGTCTCCAAAACCGGATGTTGTAGGTTCGAATCCTACCTGGCCTGAACACTATTCGGGAGAATGTGATGAAAAAGATCTTTCAGTTTTTCTCTGAAAGTTACGCAGAATTAAGAAAAGTAGTGTGGCCGAGCCGCGAAGAGGTCGCGACGTCAACCAAGGTTGTTCTAGTTTCGACTCTCATTTTTGCGGCTGTTCTGGGGTTGGTGGACTTTCTGCTTCTGTCCGGAATCGATCTGATTTTCTGATAAAGGGGTTCTATGGCCAAGGGCTGGTACGTTGTTCATACCTATTCGGGGTATGAGAATAAGGTTGAGAAACACATTCGCATACTTATGGCGAGAGATGCCCTGAGCGGCGCGGTTGCAGACGTGAAGGTCCCCTCGGAAGAAGTCGTCGAGATCAAAGACGGCAAGAAGAAATTTACCAATAGGAAGTTTCTTCCCGGGTACATACTCCTCGAAATGGAACTGCCCGATGACAATTGGAAAGCAATCTGTTCCGAGATAAGAAAGATTCAGGGTGTTACCGGTTTTGTCGGTTCATCCCGAGGAATCAAGCCGCAGCCTATATCAGCTGAGGAGGCGCGCTCGATCCTGCAGAAAGCCGGCGAAATTAAGTCTGAGAGGCACCTTGCTCCAAAACAGTCGTTCACGCTGGACGAGTCCGTCCGCATAGTGGAAGGTCCATTCGATACATTCACCGGCACTGTAGAGGAGATAAATCTCGAAAAGGGCCGGCTTCGCGTAATGGTTGGTATCTTCGGTAGGGCTACCCCCGTCGAGGTTGATTTCACTCAGGTCGAAAAGATCTGATTTAGTTAGTGGGAATTTGGACCCATAAACCGGGCCAATTCGCATCACCTGTTGGGAGCCGCCAGTAGGGACGGCGCTCGTACCACAAAGGAGAATTACATGGCCAAAAAAAAGGTTGCCGCAGTAGTTAAGCTGCAGGTGCCTGCAGGGCGAGCGACGCCCGCGCCGCCTGTCGGACCTGCTCTCGGACCCCATGGCGTCAGCGCGCCGCAGTTCGTGCAGCAGTTCAACGATCGTACAAAGAACATGGAGCCCGGGCTAACCGTACCCGTCGTGATTACGGTTTTCGCGGATCGAAGTTTTGCTTTTATCACGAAGACACCTCCCGCTGCGGTACTCATCAAGAAGGCCTGCCAGCTTGATAAGGGCTCGTCTGAACCCAATAAAGATAAGGTGTCGACCATTACCAGAAAGCAGTTGGAAGAAATTGCCAAATTAAAGATGGAAGATCTAAACGCCAATGACGTGGATGCCGCGGTGAAGATCATTGCAGGTACCGCGCGCAGCATGGGCGTCGTGGTGGAGGGCTAGTCGACGTGAAACACGGAAAAAAATACCAGGAAGCTGTCGCAAAATACGACAGGCTTGAGTTCTATACCGTAGAGAAGGGTGTTGAGTTGGTGAAGGAGCTGGCATATGCCAAGTTCGACGAAAGCATCGAGGTTTCGGTCAAACTCAACCTCAAGAAGAGTCAAACAGTTAGAGATACTTTGGTCTTGCCCAATCAATTCACCGAAGGCAAGAAGATATTAGTGTTTGCGAAAGGTGAGAAGGCGGACGAAGCGAGAGAAGCCGGTGCCCAGTTTGTTGGCGACGCGGATCTTGTCCAAAAGATCCAGGATGGATGGCTCGATTTCGATGTTGCGGTCGCCACGCCTGACATGATGAAAGATGTCGGGCGTCTGGGTCCAATTCTGGGTCGTCGGGGGCTCATGCCGAACCCAAAAACGCGGACGGTGACCTTTGATATCAAGGCGGCCATTGCCGAGCTTCTGCGGGGGCGAACCGAGTTTCGTTCCGACAAGACGAACATCGTGCACTGTGCCGTTGGCCGCCTAACCATGGATAATGAAAAGGTCGTCGAGAACCTCCGTTTGCTGATTGGCGAAGTAAACCGAAAACGTCCCGCTGATGCAAAGGGGATCTTTGTCAATTCGGTTGCGATATCATCGACGATGGGCCCCGGAGTGCGTCTAGAGCTTAAAGACGCCGGTATCTCGTAGAAAAGGTTTGAGGCAAACATATGGCAGAATATTCTACTAAACTACAACAGTACAAAGTCGATGCAATCGATGAATTGAAGCAGAGCTTCCAGAAGGCCGGCACTTTTATCTTTACCGATTATCGCGGCCTGAATGTCGAACAGATCACTGCGCTTCGGGACAGGTTGCGAGACAGTGATGCTGTGTTCAAAGTGATCAAGAACCGATTTGCCAAAATCGCCATGAGAGAGTTGGAGCTGCCCGAAGTGTCAGACAAGCTCGTCGGACCGACGGCCCTTACTATGACCGCCGCGGAAGCCGGCCCGGCTGCAAAGGTGTTGGTCGAGTTCACAAGTACTACGTCGCTGAAACTCAAAGGCGGAATAATCGACGGGAAAGTGTTTGATAGCGATCAGGTCGTTCATTTTTCGAAACTTCCGACAAAGAACGAGCTTATCGCAATGCTGATGAGTGCTATGAACGGACCGATTCGGGGAATCATGCACGCACTCCAGGGTGTACCCCAGAAACTGGTTCGGACTCTCCAGGCCGTCGCCGACAAAAAGGCGGAAGAGGGCAATTAATTGGGTTTGTGCCGACGGCGGGATTTGCATGGCATCGACCGCCGTCTGTGGAAATATAGCAAAATAAGGCGGCATTAGTCTTCTATGTAGACATGCTACTGTCGTCTAAACAAAGAGGAGAAGGTAATATGGCTACATTAACGAAGGATGATATTCTGGAAGCGATTGCCGGGATGAGTGTGCTCGAAGTCTCTGAACTTGTGTCTGCAATGGAAGAGAAATTCGGTGTAACTGCGGCCGGACCTGTTGCAGCCGTTGCTGTTGCAGCCGTTGCTGAGGCCGAAGAGGAGCAAACAGAGTTCGAAGTAATACTCAAGGGCTTCGCGGATGGTAAAAAGATTCCGGTAATAAAAGAAGTTCGATCCATCACCGGGCTCGGCCTCAAAGAAGCGAAGGAATTGGTCGAGAGCGGCGAGAAGTCTCTCAAAGAGGGAATCTCAAAGGATGAGGCCGGTGCAATGAAGGAAAAGCTGGAAGCTGCAGGCGCAACGGTCGAAGTGAAATAATTCAAGCCTTATGGCGGAATTGAAGCGGCTGCAGAGCTAAAAGGGATTTCAAAATAGAGTATTTGGCGTTACGAAAATCAGAATTCAATCGCGTGCTCAAGGACACCAGCGGAGATCTCTGTTCCGCCGGTGTCTTTGTGCTTTGATCGAATCCTACCGGACCATTGAAAGAGATGGTTGATGCAGGGGGCATACATGGAGAACGTTGGCCGCGTAAAGCGGGTGTACATCGGTAAAGAGTATAACGAGGTTATGGAGCTGCCGAATCTGGTGGATATCCAGCTGTTGTCCTATGAAAAATTTCTTCAGCGCGAAAAACTTCGTGATGGTGTACCGATTAATGTTCAAGGCCTTGAAGAAGTCTTTCAGACGGTATTTCCCGTGGAGAGTCCAAACGGCGATATGATCCTTGAATATACCCATTTCACGCTCGATGAAGAAAATATCAAGTTTACCGAATCGGAGAGTAAGCAGAAAGGCCTTACCTATGCGATCCCTGTAAAAGCACGAATCAATCTGATTTTTCAAGAAACCGGCGAAATTCGGCAGAAGGACATCTACATCGGCGACATACCGCTGATGACCGAGCGTGGAACATTTATCATTAATGGCGCCGAGCGGGTGGTTGTGAGCCAGATACACCGCTCACCTGGAGTCATTTTTTCTCATGAGAAGGGAGTGTATTCTTCACGCATCATACCTTATCGGGGCTCTTGGCTCGAGTTCGAGATAGATCAGAAGAAAGAACTCATTTACGCCAAAATCGACAGGAAAAAACGCATTCTTGGGACTCTGTTTTTGAGAGCTCTGGGTTTTCACGAAAAAGAAAAGATTATCGATATCTTCTATAAAACGATGAAGATTTCGTTCTCCGACAGCCGCAAGGAGAAGGAGCGGCTTGTCGGGAAAGTTTTTGCCAAAGCAATTCTCGTTGGGGATGGCGAGAAAGCGAAGAAGCTCTACAGCGCCGGTATGAAGATCCATCCTCACGATGTCGATGAGCTTTTACATTCCGGAATCCGGGAAGTCGAGGTAATCGATTTCGATCACCCAGAATCGCTGCATTCACCGATAATCCTCAACTGCTTTGAGCGCGAAGACGTGAAGTTTTCGAAGGACGATCCAGGCGTCGACGAGCCGACCAAGGAAGAGGCGCTGTCGGCGGTCTATTCAGTGCTGATGCCCGGCGAACCGATTACTCTGGAGAGTGCGGAGAAGGATCTGACGTCGATGTTCTACGCCACGAGACGATACGATCTTGGACGCGTCGGCCGGTACAAGCTCAACAAGAAATTCGATTACGATCCCCCATTGGATGCTCAGACTCTGTCATCCGATGATATCATCAATACCATGGTCTATCTGATAAAGGTTTACATCGGAGAGGCGAATGTGGACGACATAGATCATCTGGGAAATCGACGAATACGATCGGTGGGCGAGCTTCTGGCCAACCAGCTCAAAACGGCATTCAGCCGGATGGAGCGCATAGCGAAAGAACGGATGTCGCTCAAGGAAACTGACACCGTGAAGCCGCAGGATCTGATCTCCATAAAGCCGATCGTTGCAGCCATTAAGGAATTTTTCGGTTCAAGTCAGTTATCCCAGTTCATGGACCAGGTGAACCCGCTTTCTGAGCTGACCCACAAAAGGCGATTGAATGCGTTAGGACCGGGCGGACTGTCCCGCGACCGAGCCGGATTTGAAGTCCGAGACGTTCACTACACCCATTACGGGAGAATGTGTCCCATCGAAACGCCGGAAGGACCGAACATCGGTCTGATCGTCTCGCTGGCGAACTATACCAGGGTGAACGAGTACGGGTTTCTTGAGAGCCCGTATCGCCTGGTTAAGGATGGGCAGGCCTTGTCTGATATTGAGTATTTGTCCGCGATGGACGAAGAGAAGTACTTTATTGCTCAGGCAAATGCGCACATCGATGTCGCCGGCACGTTTCTGGACGACTTGGTTTCCTGCCGCAAAGGAGGAGACTATACCAGCAAAACGCCGGAAGAAATTCAGTATATGGATGTTTCTCCCAAACAGGTTATTTCGGTAGCCACTTCGCTCATTCCTTTCTTGGAGCACGACGACGCGAACCGCGCTCTGATGGGATCGAATATGCAGCGCCAGGCGGTTCCGCTGGTCTTTCCAGATGCCCCGATCGTCGGTACGGGAATGGAAGCGAAGACTGCTTACGACTCGGGTGTACTGGCAAAAGCCTATCGCGGCGGCGAGATAGAGACGGTAAACTCAGAACAGATTGTCATAATTCCCGAGGATTCTTCTGATCCGACCGATCGGGACGTATACGATCTCGTGAAATATCAACGTACCAACCAAGATACCTGCTTCAATCAGCGCCCTATTGTGTCGGAGGGACAGCACGTGGAGGCGGGGGCAGTTCTTGCCGACGGCCCGGCCACCAACCAAGGCGAACTCGCATTGGGAAAAAACGTACTTGTCGGTTTTGTGCCTTGGAACGGGTACAATTTTGAGGATGCGATCCTCATCTCTGAACGACTCGTGAAAGATGACGTTTTCACATCAATTCACATCAAGGAATTCAGTATCGAGGTGCGCGAAACCAAATTGGGACCGGAGAAAATAACTCGTGATATACCGAATACCAATGAGCATGCCATCGAGCAGCTTGATGAGGAAGGCATAATCAGGATCGGTGCGAAGGTCAAATCAAGTTATATCCTGGTGGGCAAGGTGACACCGAAGTCGGAAACCGAAACGACTCCGGAGTTCAAGCTCCTAAATTCGATTTTTGGTGAGAAGGCAAAGGAAGTGAGAGACACTTCCCTCAGGGTCCCTCACGGGGTGGAAGGAACGGTAATAGACATTCAACGGCTCAAGAGGTCCGAAGGGGACGATCTTGCGCCGGGAGTGGATGAGGTGGTCAAAGTGCTCATCGCTACGAAGCGGAAGCTTCGCGAAGGCGACAAGATGGCTGGGCGTCACGGCAACAAGGGTGTCATTGCCCGTGTGCTCCCCGAAGAAGATATGCCTTACCTGGCCGATGGCACCTGCCTCGATATATGCCTCAATCCTTTGGGTGTGCCCTCACGCATGAACCTGGGACAGATTCTTGAAACTGAGCTTGGGTGGGCTGGGTACGCCCTCAGCGAATCGTATGCCACGCCTGTTTTCCAGAGCGCCGACGGCGGAATGATCGAAGCAAAGCTTGCGGAGGCCGGTTTGCCGATCAATTCCAAGACCACGCTCTGTGACGGCAGAACGGGGGAGCCTTTTGAGAACGAGGTCCTTGTCGGCGTTGTGTACATGCTCAAGCTCCATCACCTGGTGGACGACAAGATGCACGCACGATCGACGGGGCCGTATTCTCTCGTCACACAACAGCCCCTCGGCGGTAAAGCTCAGTTTGGTGGACAGCGTCTTGGAGAAATGGAGGTTTGGGCCCTCGAAGCATATGGTGCGGCAAATACACTTCAAGAACTGCTTACAATCAAGTCGGATGACATGACCGGAAGAGCCAAGATCTACGAAAGCATAGTGAAAGGTGAGCCGTCCTCTTCTGCGGGAATACCGGAATCGTTCAATGTACTTGTTCAGGAGCTTCGAGGCCTCGCCCTCGATATCTCAATCTGGGATTCGCGTGGGAAGAGGGTCGCTCTTACCGAACGCGACGCAGAACTGATCAATCGTCAGGGAAGCCAGTTTTAGGGAGTATTACAGTATGAGAGATATTCAGGACTTTGATAATATCATGATCAAGCTCGCCTCGCCGGAGCAGATCAGGGCTTGGTCGTACGGCGAGGTAAAGAAGCCCGAAACTATCAATTACCGAACCCTCCGCCCCGAGAAGGACGGCTTGTTTTGCGAGCGGATATTTGGCACAACCAAGGAATGGGAGTGTTATTGCGGCAAGTTCAAGTCCATCCGCTATAAAGGGGTCATATGTGACCGGTGTGGAGTCGAAGTTACTCATTTCAAAGTACGACGGGAGAGGATGGGACACATAGAGCTGGCCTCGCCGGTATCGCACATCTGGTACTATCGATCGGTGCCGTCCCGTATGGGGCTCCTACTGGATCTGTCCATTGCTGCGCTGCGGTCGATCCTCTACTACGAAAAATACATTGTAATCGATCCGGGCGACACCGATCTCAAGAAGATGCAGCTTCTCACTGAGGAAGAGTACAATGAGGCCCGAGAGCGCTTCGGAATGGGATTTACCGCCGGCATAGGTGCAGAGGCGATTCGCACTCTTCTTGAAGGCCTTGATCTCGATATGTTGAGCACTCGGCTCCGAAAGAGGATGGTGGAGAAAGGGCTCAAGTCGGATAAACGTCTACTCAAGCGAATTGAGATTGTGGAGAACTTTAGGGATTCGGGCAACCAACCAGAGTGGATGATTCTCGACGTCATTCCGGTAATCCCGCCGGAGCTCAGGCCGATGGTGCAGCTCGACGGCGGGCGTTTTGCCACCTCCGATCTGAATGACCTGTACCGAAGAGTAATCAACAGAAATAATCGCCTGAAACGACTCATGGCCCTGAACGCGCCAGACATCATTATTCGAAACGAAAAAAGAATGCTTCAGGAGGCTGTCGACGCGTTATTCGATAATTCAAAGAAGAAGCGTGTGGTCAAAGGCGCCTCAAACCGCCCGCTGAAGTCGCTCTCCGATATGCTCAAAGGTAAGCAGGGCAGGTTTAGGCAGAATCTGCTTGGCAAACGTGTCGACTATTCAGGACGTTCGGTAATCGTTGTGGGACCAGAGCTGCAACTGCATCAGTGTGGTTTGCCGACCAAAATGGCCTTGGAGCTTTTCAAGCCGTTTATCATGAAAAAGCTCGTGGAAAAAGACGTTGTTTACAACATAAAGAAGGCCAAAACCGTGGTCGAGCAGGAAACACCAGAGGTGTTCGCTGTGCTTGACGAAGTGGTAAGGGAACATCCCATTCTTCTCAACCGCGCTCCTACGCTTCATCGCCTTGGAATCCAGGCGTTTGAGCCTGTTTTGGTCGAGGGCAAGGCCATCAAACTTCATCCCCTCGTGTGCCATGCTTACAATGCCGACTTCGACGGCGACCAGATGGCAGTGCATGTGCCCCTAACTCAGGCCGCTCAGATCGAATGCTGGTCTCTGATGCTTTCCTCCAAAAACCTCTTGAATCCCGCCGACGGAAGCCCCATCGTGTTTCCGTCGCAGGACATGGTCCTCGGGATTTATTATTTGACGATGGAGAAGCCGGGCGCGAAGGGAGAGGGCAAGCACTTCAGTAGTTCCGACGAGGTAATCTTGGCGTTGGAAGCCAAATCTATAGGCTACAACAGCTTGTGCAAGGTGGAGATTGATGGAGAGATCATGACCACTACCCCCGGCCGGATAATTCTTAACGAAGAGCTTCCCGGTCAGATAGATTTTATCAACGACGTGTTGGGCGATAAAGAACTCAAGAGTTTGGTAGCCAGGTGCTACAAAGACTACGGTCCGTTCGTTACCGTTCAGATGCTCGACAAAATCAAGGATCTTGGATTTAGATATGCGACTCTGTTCGGCGCGACCATCGGTATGGATGATATCGTTATTCCGGAAGAAAAGCGGGATATGATGGAAGTTGCCAACACTGAGGTGTTGAAGATTCAGAATCAGTACCTTCAGGGACATATCACTCAGGAAGAGCGCTACAACAGGGTAGTCGAGGTCTGGAGCAAAACCAACGAAGATCTTACCGGTCAGGTCATGAAAACGCTCAAGGCCGACCGAGACGGCTTCAACCCCATGTATATGATGGCGATCTCCAACGCACGGGGTAGCCGGTCGCAGATCAGGCAGCTTGCCGGAATGCGCGGGCTCATGGCGAAGCCCTCCGGAGAGATTATCGAACTACCTATTCGTTCCAGTTTTAAGGAGGGACTGTCCATTATCGAGTTCTTCATCTCGACAAACGGTGCCCGCAAAGGTCTCGCTGACACCGCTCTCAAGACAGCGGACGCAGGCTATCTCACCAGGCGCCTTGTCGACATAGCGCAGGATGTGGTTGTTAACGAGGAAGACTGCGGTACGATCAACGGTATCGAAACCAGGGCTCTAAAAGATGGAGAGGAAATCGTCGAATCTCTTAGGGACAGGATACAGGGACGTTTTACTCTCGAGCGGGTGAAGCACCCGATAACCGGAGAAGTCATTATCGATGTGAATGAGGAGACTACGGACGAACTGGCGGCACACCTCGAAGAGGTCGGTATCGAGAGCGTCCGAATTCGCACGGTACTCACGTGTGAGGCGAAGCACGGAGTGTGTCGAAAATGCTACGGCCGAAACCTTGCATCCAGCGCCACCGTAAATATTGGAGAGGCCGTTGGGATCATAGCCGCGCAATCGATCGGGCAGCCCGGTACACAGCTGACTATGCGTACCTTCCATATTGGTGGCACGGCGACAAAAGTGAGTGAGGAGAACAGAATTTATCTCAATTACCCGGTGCTTGTTAAGGAAGTGCACGGGACCACCGTTGAGCTTGAAAACAAGAATATCCTTTTCACCAGGAAAGGAAATGTCGTGGTGTCGAAGATTCTTGATAGCGTCAAACTGAAAAAGGGTGACGAGGTGCTTGTCGAGGACGGCCAAAAAGTCATCAGCGGGCAGCCCCTCATCACACGTGGGAAACAAGAGGTTAGCTCCGCAGAGATAGCATACGTACGGCTGACGGAAAACGAATTATTGCTTATCGCACAGGAGCAGAAGGTCGAGGTCAGAAGCGGCGCAGAGCTTATGGTACACGAAGGCGATATGATCGAGAAAGAGGAATCCATAGCCGTCTTTGACCCTTTCTCGGAGCCGATCATCGCCGAAATCGGAGGTATCGTTCGATTTCTGGACATCGTTCTCGGCACGACTCTGAAAGAGGAAATCAACGAAGACACCGGTAATATCGAGAAGAAAATAACAGAGTTTACCCTCGAGAGCCTTCAGCCGCGGATAGTTATTGAAGGTGCGGATGAAGAAGAGCTAGCGGTGTATTACTTGCCCGGAAATGCATACCTGAACATTGACGACGGTGCCAGGGTCAAGCCCGGTCGAACGCTGGCGAAGATCCTAAAGGAAAGTGTTAAGACCAGAGATATTACTGGTGGCCTGCCCAGGGTTGGTGAGCTTTTCGAGGCCAGAAGACCGAAGAGTCCAGCTGTACTCGCTCGGATCGGCGGGGTAGTGCATTTCAGAGGCATCGTAAAGGCAAAGCGTGTAATAAACGTGGCCGATGAATACGGAGTGGAGTACAAACATCAGGTTCCGATGGGTAAGCACCTTCTTGTTCGCGAAGGCGGCGAAGTTGCAGCGGGGGAACAGCTCTGCGACGGAAATACAGATCCACATGACATTCTGGATATCCTAGGCGAAAACGCTCTTCAGTCATTCCTTGTAAATGAAATTCAGGAAGTGTACAGGCTGCAGGGTGTTAGTATCAATGATAAACATATTGGTGTCATTATCAGGCAGATGATGCGCAAGGTAGAGATTGAGGCGGTGGGCGACACGAACTTCATTTACGGCCAGCAGGTAGACAAGTACAAGTTCCATGAAGAGAATTACAAGGTCGAGCGAGAGGGTGGTCAACCGGCGGTTGCCAAGCCATTACTTCTGGGTATAACCAGAGCATCGCTCAACATCGATTCCTTTATCTCCGCTGCGTCTTTCCAGGAAACTACAAAGGTGCTGACGAATGCAGCCATCGCCGGGAGCAACGATAGCCTCCGTGGCCTGAAGGAGAATGTCATCATCGGTCATCTGATTCCTGCCGGTACAGGCATGAGACACTATCAGAATGTGAAGTTATTCGATGACAAGAGCGAGGATCTCGATGCATATGTGCAGACGATAATCGAACAGCGCCGCCTCGAAGAGCAGCTCAGGACAGACGCCGACGATGATGACGAGGTGACAAGGGCAGAGACACCGGAGCCTGCCACGGCGGAGTAGCATCAGTCTCATAGTAGTAGACGCTTGCGGCAGAACTTGTTTTGTTGCAAGCAAATACTTGACATTTCGAAGGCATCTTGTTAGATTCGGTGGTCACGCGGTCATCGAGTATCTGTACGATAAGGAAAGGTTTGTTATATGCCAACAGTTAATCAACTAGTAAGAAAGGGACGGAAGAAGATTATCAGGAAGACAAAATCACCCGCTCTCACTTCGTGTCCGCAACGACGTGGTGTGTGTACAAGGGTGTTTACGATGACCCCCAAAAAGCCAAACTCAGCTCTTCGTAAGGTCGCTCGTGTCCGACTAAGCAATGGAATTGAAGCTAATGCTTATATTCCAGGTATCGGCCACAATCTGCAGGAGCACTCAGTTGTGCTTATCCGCGGAGGCAGGATCAAGGATCTGCCGGGCGTGCGTTACCATATAGTGCGCGGCGCAAAAGATACACTAGGTGTGGACGACAGGAAAAAGTCGAGGTCCAAGTACGGCACGAAAAAGCCGCGGGCGTAGAGGAAAAATATAGATGAGTAGAAGACAGGTTGTACAGGTAAGACAGACACTACCGGACCCTATGTTCGGCAGTAAAGTTGTTGAGAAATTTATTAACAGAATGATGCTTCAGGGCAAAAAACAGGTTGCTAGAAAGATTCTCTACCAAGCAATGGGGACTATCAAAGCAAAGACAGATGAGGAGCCTCTCACGGTGTTTCTCAAAGCGCTCGAGAACGTAAAGCCGGCCGTCGAGGTGAAATCGAGGCGTGTTGGTGGATCGACTTATCAAGTGCCAGTGGAAATTCAGGACAAGCGACGCGAAGCATTGGCAATGCGATGGATAATCACTGCTGCGCGGTCACGATCCGGGTCTGCAATGTCTACTCGTCTCGGCACGGAACTGCTGGATGCCTTTAACACGACCGGAACCGCATTCAAAAAGAAAGAGGATACCCACAGGATGGCAGAGGCTAACAAAGCTTTTTCTCATTATCGTTGGTAAACCCCTTGTCACTCGCCCGGTTTTTTTGTTAGTATTGGGAGCTTCGTTTAGGTTATTGCAGCCAAACCAGGCATCTATCTTAAATGGTCGAACCAGGATCTAGGAATGTGGTGCCGATCAGTTCGGAAATGGATGGCTAGGTGGTGCATGTCGAACAGCCGCCCCTTGTGGGTCGGCCTGTCGTTAGTCGTCTTCGGGCTACAGCATCATCATGGCATACCCACACATGATCGCCCCCGTGGGCAAGGCGTCTTGAGCTAAGGCGCGGCAACGCTGCAACATGGAGGATGTTACTTCCATGCTTAAGTGAATCACAAGGAGGAAGTGATGGCCAAAGAAAAGTTTGCGAGAACAAAACCACATATTAATGTGGGCACTATCGGTCACGTCGACCATGGCAAGACCACTCTCACCGCCGCTCTCACCATGTACTGTGCGAAGCTGCACGGTGATAAGATTATGAATTACGATGACATCGACAATGCGCCGGAAGAGAAGGCTCGTGGCATTACGATCAATACCAGACATGTAGAATATCAAACTGTCAACCGGCACTACGCCCATGTGGACTGTCCCGGGCACGCCGACTACATCAAGAACATGATTACCGGCGCGGCTCAGATGGATGGTGCGGTTGTCGTAGTTTCCGCTCCAGACTCCGTCATGCCTCAGACGAGGGAACATATACTGCTTGCTCGTCAGGTCGGTGTTCCGGGGATTATCGTTTTTCTCAACAAGATTGATCAGGTAGACGATGAAGAACTCATCGAGCTTGTCGAGGAGGAAATTCGAGAGGTCCTCACAGAGTACCAATTCCCCGGGGATGAAATACCTATCATCAAGGGCTCTGCCTTTGATGCGATGGAGAATCCGGATGATCCAGAGAAGACGGCTTGTATAGGCGAGCTTTTGACTGCCATGGATGAGTATTTTCCGGTGCCGGAAAGGGCGATCGATCAGCCGTTTCTTATGCATATTGAAGATATTTTCTCAATCCAAGGGCGTGGCACTGTCGTTACCGGTAGAATCGATCGCGGAATTGTCAAGGTTGGCGAGGATATAGAAATCGTAGGGATCCGTGAAACTCAGAAGACTGTGTGCACCGGCGTTGAGATGTTTAACAAGCTTCTTGACGAGGGGCAAGCAGGGGACAATATTGGAGCTCTTCTCCGTGGTATTGATAAGGATTCCGTCCAGCGTGGACAGGTCCTGGCAAAACCAGGAAGCATCACTCCCCATGCGAAGTTCAAGGGCCAAGTGTATGTCCTGAGTAAAGAAGAGGGTGGGCGTCACTCACCGTTTTTCAACGGATACAGACCCCAGTTCTATTTTCAGACCACGGACATTACAGGCACCGTGCAGCTTCCGGAAGAGAAGCAAATGATTATGCCTGGAGACAATACAGAGATCAACGTAGATCTGATTCACCCTGTTGCAATGGAGAGGGGCCTTCGTTTTGCTATCCGAGAGGGTGGTAGGACGGTTGCGAGCGGTCAGGTAACCGAGATTATTGAGTAAGTAAAAGGGGTCCTGTTGCCTCCGGCGACGGGGCCTTCTTTTTCGTGGAGGAAGAATGGCGAACGATAAGATTCGGGTGCGGCTTCGGGGATTTGACATTGAGCTCATCGATCAGAGTTCAAAAGCTATTGCTGAAACGGTTGCGAAGGCGGGAGCTAGGGTCGCGGGTCCAATTCCGCTTCCGACACGCATCAACAAATATACCGTTCTGAGATCTCCTCACGTCAACAAGAAGTCACGAGAACAATTTGAGATGAGGACCCACAAACGTCTGATAGATATTATCAGTCCGTCGTCAGAAGTTATGGATGCTCTTATGCGGCTAGAACTTCCGGCTGGCGTGGACGTCGAGATAAAACAATAAAGCAGCGCACGGTTCGGTACGATCCTCAAGAGTCATTATGAATCATTTTGTTTGATGGACAGCCTTCTTTGGGGAGAATTGAGTGCGGTTTGAATGGTACGGGGTATCAAGATGATAGGGCTAATTGGCAGAAAGATCGGTATGACCCAGGTGTTTGACGAGAGTGGCGTACTCACGCCTGTTACGGTTATTAAAATCGACGACAACGTAGTCGTGGGTAAGCGGCTCGTCGAGCGGGATGGGTATAGTGCCTGTCTTCTCGGGGCCGAAGAGATAATAAAGAAGAATGGCGTATCGAAGCCATATGCCGGCCAGTTCAAGGGTGACGTGAAGCCCCAGCGTTACTTATATGAGATTCGGGATTTCGGCCTCGATTATGAAGTTGGGCAGAAATTTGG
>SDBV01005535.1_pt1 | contig 17797 bp, 20 predicted proteins | sample 2277081 | NCBI WGS metagenome assembly SDBV01 (sample SAMN10402039, study PRJNA504765) | marine sediment metagenome | isolation source: marine sediment core GS10_PC15, 223 cmbsf | place: Arctic Ocean: Southern Knipovich Ridge | collected 2010 | reverse complement strand
TGGCTTTTTTCGAGGAATTTATGGATGCGTCCGGGGGTGAATGTGATTCTAGGCATATTCTTGCCGTCTCCAAATCAGGGCGCATCTTCCAGTTTCAATATCTGCCCGACTATCGACAGCTTCTCATCTACGATTACAGCACTCTTCCACTGAGCCCTATAATCCGGGGAAGGTGATGGCTCAGGGGCGATGAATTGGTCTCCGTCCCATGTATCTCCCGGAGAACCACTTGTCACTGCATCAACGAGTGTGCACCCTGCTGGTATAGGCCATATGCTGTTTCCCTCAATCTCAATGACATTAAGAACTAACCCGTCACCGTCTCGTACTACCGCTCTTCTCATTGTCTACCAACTCCAAACCCTGACCTCGCCACGACCACCATCTCCACCTATGCCACCACCGACGGGGTCAACCCCTGAACCTCCTCCACCTCCCCCGCCCCCAGGTGTTCCACCGTTTCCTCCATCACCCGCTTTGTCAACATTATCCGCTGCCCCTCCACCGCCACCGCTTCCCAATGTTCCCGGATCAGAGGTTCCCGCAGTTCCGTTTCCACCCTGAATCGCTCCTGCTGCCCCACCCGGAGTATTACCGCTGGCTCCACCAGCCGCTCCGGCAAAGGCGACAGGGTTGTCTATTCCACCGCCACCGCCTCCACCTCCACCCGCATAAGAGGAATCGCCGCCAACCCTACCAGCGAGAATGACACCACCACCGCCACCAGAGCTTCCACCATATTCAGAGTGATACCCGTCTTCACCTACATTACAGGCTCCTCCACCACGACCTCCGACTCCATGTATCGCCCTTCTAACTGCCGGTGCTAAAAAGTTCAGGAGACTTCCACCACTACCTTCACCCCATCCCGCCGAGGCCCCCGCACCACCTTGCTTTCCCCCACCCCCTCCACCTGCCCAAACGATTTTATCAGCACCGAACCAAGTGTCACCGCCATCACTACCGTCATCGCTATCGGTTCCTCCTATCCCCGCAGCTCCGATGGTGCAAGCCTCAGTCGCCCCGAGGTCATCTGCGTCAAGCATCATACACTCTATAGCACCTCCTCCACCGCCTTCCGAACCACTCATATCAGCCAAAGTTCTACCTTCACCCCCCCCACCGCCTCCGCCAGCCCCGATACACATAACAAATACTGCTGTGACCCCCGGGGGTTTAGTCCAAGGATTCGAGGTAGTTAAAATCTGGAGGTCTACTGCAACAGCCGCCGCCGCTGCTCCCGGTGTGAACCGTGTCCTAGGGCTCATCTTACTTCACCACGCCTATTACCAGCACCTCGTCCCCGGATATCGCTGCGAAGGCGTATATTCTGTTGAAGTTGTCTATGTCCATTGATTGTGCATCACCAGGTTCCAGCTGCATACCTACTCCGCTATAAGGCCTGTACCCTGCCGCTAGGTTAGATCCTCCAAGGTAAATGTCCCCGGAGTTCCAGGTTGGGGCTCTAACCGTCGCGGAGATAGTAATACCACTTGTTATCTGGATTCCTCCGCTGATTGCGCCGACTATGTTCTTTGCCCTGAGTACACTCGTCGGTGTGCCGATGTCCACTGTCTGCCCGCTGATCAGGACACCCAGCCCGCTGATGAGATCCGTGACCCCGGACATCTGAACGAAGAGTGCCTGACCGGACTGAGTCTCAGTGTAGACTTTCTGCCCGCTGACCTCTGCCGTAATTGTTTCTCCAGATTGCAGATTCACGGTGGTCCCTGATTCAAGCACCACAGATAGGCCGCTTAGGGCCTCAATCAAACCAGATTGAATAACCCACAGCGCCTGCCCCGATTGATTCTCTGCGTAAACCTTCTCACCTGAAATCTTGGAGATAATCGGTCCTCCGGCCACTAGGAGGTAATTTGTCCCAGACTGTTGCTGTAGAAAGGCGTCTCTGCTTCCCGTTGGTTTACCTAAGCTCATCAGTCAGCCCCCGTAGCGTTTCCTGCGATCCATAGTCTTATTGTGCCTGTAGCCATTCCTGCGGTTATGTCATAGTAGAATGTGATTGCATAGCCGTAGCTGGGGTAGAACGGCATAAGCGAGTTTGCTAGAATATACTGCGGCTCTTCCGTGATCGTAAACGGTATTCCCTCCGCAGCCAGTTGACCTATTGCATCAGCGGAGGGGACCCGTGTGGCAATTTTTTTGATATAGTCATGAATCCATCGGGGGTTCAGAGCGCTTATGACTATCCATACATCCGATGTGCAATGCACCCGTATAAGTCTCGCATAGGCGGTTCTGGCTGAGTCGAAGTCTCCGGTGTTAGGCCAGTTTCGTGCGTTCGTGGCTCTTGCGTTTGTGCCGAAGACATACGAAGCGGCAGTGGCGAGGGGATTGAATCCTGTAGCGGCGGTGTGAAAATCTCTGAAGGAATAATGCGTGGCAAAGAACCGTTTTTCCCAGGTGGCTCTAGGAGCCTCCTCGAACTGCTTGATGTCAACACCCGCAACAGTTGACATCTAGGCGACCCCTCTCTGTTCTAATATGTCTCGATGAGCGGTTAACCGCTTGAGCAGTGTATTATCATCGAATTCCATCAGTTTCTCGGTTAGTTTCGCTCTGAATGCTGGGTCTATCTGAGCTTTCATTTCCATTACTTCTAGGCACTCGATGAAGTCGGGGTGTCTGGGCTTTAGAAGAACGGCTAGGACATAGAAGAAGTTGAAAGCTACATGGTCTTCACTGCCTGTATTGATTAGGTAGAGTTTGCACCAATCAGTCCAAACCCATTCCTTGTAATTTGCAACATAATGGACACCCTGAACATTCTGTGGAGGCTGCGATGCAAATATGAAGAAAGGATCATTAAGGGTTCCAAGGGATGTGACATTATCAACGGTTATCACGTCTCTCGTATCAAGCCCCTCCGTCTCGTATTGAATTCCACAGTCTGAACTATCGAAGCTGGCGCCAAACGCCATGACAATTCCCTCGGGATAAGTAAATGCGAATTGCCCTAGCGGAATTTGTAAACGATCATTGGCGGGGATCGTTAAGGGTATGTATGTGGGTTGCCAGATGTATCGCCAGGGCAACTTGCGCCGAACCCAGTCGGCTATAAGAGGTGATGTAGCTGTAAGACTCATTCTTATTCAATTGATATATTGAATAACCATATTTATAGACTTGTTTTAAATAAGAGGCTATAAAACCCTTTAATATCATAAAAAAGGCGCAAATGTTCCAGATTCTCCGTCCCCCCACTTCCGAAACGGAACGAGCTACCCACGCCTTCCCAGATAGAACAGGGCTGCTGCACCCACGACTATCGCGGGGATAATCATCGATCCGAGATCTAGGATTCCCACTCTTGTGCTGATGCGTGCACTGCTCGGACCGAATGTCAAGCCCGCGACAGTTGCTCCCTGAAATCTCGCTTCGTAGGTGTGTGACCCTGGGGTCATAGCACCTAGCCCCTGCCTGACGTTTCCATTACTATCGGTTGTCCTTGGAGGCATCAAACCTCCATCCCTGTAACCAAGAATGGTTACACCGGGGATGCCTGCTCCAGTGTCGGCCCTGCTTAGATTCACATGGATTGCAACGCCTACCCCTGAGGGTACGTCTCCTGGGGGATCCTGAGTGAGGGTGATAATTGTGTTGACGCTGACATCTAGAACGTTAACCGTTATGGCTTGTGACGACGGGTTAAATATGACCATTTTCTAATATACCATAGAACTCTTAGAGGGTTCAAGACATTAAGTTTTCCTCTATGATAATCCTTTCTTTTCCATTAATAGCCTAAAATAAGGGATTATTTCATGTTGCTCGTTTAGATCGTTTGTATATGAGGGCTGCGGCCACTACTACTCCAATGACGGCTAGTATGGGCAGTATGTCTTTTGTAGGTGGAATCTCTGGTGGGGGTGGCTCAACAGCAGTCAGATTTATGTTGAAGGTTATATCATCTTGTGTGAAGAAATCCCCAGTTCGGGCTTCTTGATATGTTACTCCATTGATTGTTTGCTCGGGAAATATAATGCGGTGTGGGGAAAGGCGGGCTCCATCTGCATAGCCGAAGTCCATGACCCCATCTACTGAGGGAGGGACATCCATTATGTAGTACCAGACAATTTCTCCCCCGACTAGGAAGCCCACCCATATTTCACCTTTGATTCCTGTGAGGGTGGGAGTAAAGTTGACTCTGATGTTGACCATTTCTCCGCCTCTTTCATTGGATTCCTAAGTTCATGCTGATATTTAACAATTATAAAGGGGTGATTATTGGTGCGCCTTTTATAGGATATTAAAGGTGTTAGTCAGATAATGAATAAACATATGAATATAATAAGTAATTAAACTGTGTAACAGTGGGATGATATGGTTGTCAAGAGCCCGTCTGTCACGATCACCGTTGAGGAGGTAACCAGAGTATATGCCGCGCGCGCTGATTAGATTCCTGAGGGTGGCGTGGTCGAGGATATTCGGAAGAGGCATGGAACGTGCAAACAAGATAACTGACGCTCCCTCAACTACGACAGAGGTGGGCAACATAGAAGATGTCGAACCAAACAGGAGGAATCTGTAAAAATGGATAGCCTACAGATGGCAAACTATGTAACCCCCTGGAGAGAGAGCCAAGAACCCCTAGCAACTACACCCATAGTTTCATTACTGACATACAGTTTCACGGTTACTGACGCCGCCACAGGAGTCCCCATCGCGGGGGCTCTCTGCGTACTTTATAGCTCAACAGGCGGCACAGGAGAGGGAGCAGGAGAGTACACCAATAGCCAGGGAAAAGTCAGTATCACTCCAGAGTGGTTTTCCCCTAGGTCTTGGGGTGTTACGAAAGCAGGGTACATTTCGCAAGGTGCTGACGGTGTGCCCTTCGATATAGTGGTGGCACTCAGATCCACCACGGTGATGTATACGGTTCGCGTCAATGCGGGAGTAGGTGGAAATACCACCCCCAGGGGGACAATTACCCGGGCTCCGGGTACGGAACTGACGGTTACAGCTATTCCAGATAGTGGTTATGAATTCAGTCACTGGTTGAAAAATGGACAAACAGTTGAGAGCCGAAACAATCCCCTTGGTTTCCTCATTAACCAGGATAACATATCGATCAACGCCATTTTCAGTGAAGAGGTTCCACCCACGGATAACTTCATTGAGACTTATCGAGGCATAGATATTTGGAGAGAGGCGGCAACTTCAAAGCTTTACTTCACATATCAGGGATCTCGATATGTGTTTCCAGTTAATACATCAATCGGAACCGTGAGACGAAGCATAGACGAGTTGCTAGAAGAGGCCCCCCCAAATGGGGAACCTCCAAACGGGGAAGTATGGCCCATAGTGAAAACCGAGCAGGTTTTCGATAACACGAGACTTGCACCCGGAATTATGCCTGAGACGCTTAAACATAAGACGAAAAATGTAGACACGTCCATTGTTCTCGGGGGTCAGATATCATACACGGTTGAACTGGTCTCCTCGATACTCACAGGGTGCACGTTCGGGATCGCCTGGAATGGTCAGATACTGGAAGAGCGGGGGTTCCTCATAACGGACCCATATGGTAAGGTTAAGACTGGCGTTGTGGATATTCCCCTGGGTTGGATTCAGCCCAACAACGTTCTGACAATTGGGCTATCGCACGTTCCCGCGATGATGAATGTAGTTGTCGCCAATGTCTCTGTCACTCTCGGATATAGCAGCGAGCCAGATGAAGATCCTCCCTGGGGAACGGACTGGAAGGAATGGCTTAGAAAGAATTGGAAATGGATCGCTTTAGGCGTCACAGGCCTGACGGTATTAATTGTGATGAGACCAGGAAGACAGCCCATCATAGTGATCCCAGGCGGCGGTAAATGACAAAGAATTTATCCAACAACGGCTTAGAACTCTCGGGTCAGGGGTGCGATTTGATTGTGATGTTCATTTAGCCCCTGATCCAACCTGATCCCCGTTGAATTGGTTTCCTCAGCTTTTATGAACGAGTTCAGTCGCAGGCTTAGGCTCGACCTCGCGCGCGCTTATTTCCTGAAAAAAAGAAAAGATTTAAACCAGTAATATCTATGAAGTCTGGGGAAAGGGGTAATTCTAGTGGTTAGGCTCATTCGTTTTCTCCTTTCCCCAAACATTCCTTAATGCGCGCGCGATAAGCGCCCAGCCAATGATACCATTTTAATCGTCTCCTCACGCGCTCGCCAACCCAATCTCCATGCCCATAAAGACAAACCTAGGATCCCCGCGGAGGGCCTGATTCGCTTGGGAGGAATGATATCCAAGTTTGAGGAGGGCCTGGAATAGCCACTGTTGCTGCATGTGACCACCATGATCATTGATGATGTCGATAGCGTCTTTGAGTAGGAGCCCCTCAGAGGGTTCAGGTATTTGTGAAGCCTGCACAACCTGCACAACCTGCACAGGCTTCACTACCGTGGGTTGTAGTGTCCCCACAAACGGGGGTATAGTACCCTGTGCAGGTTGTGTACCCTGTGCAGATCCTATCAGTTTTATGCCTAACATGAATCTGATTCGTTGTTTTTTCACGGTTTTCTGAGTTTCGCGGTAATATACTTGATTCCTAAATTCTTTGATGAATTTCATGTCGCTGGGGGGCACGAATCCGTTGTCTTTGCAGTATTGATTGAAGGCTCTCAGAACATTCTGTTTATCCTCCCGTGCCTGTGGGTCTTCGATGATGCAGTCGTTAATGAATCCAGTGATGGGGTCGCTCATTCGTTTGTAGAGTTCTCGTCTCTCTTCGATTGTGCTCGGTTCCGTGAAGCCTTGATTTTCCATGAGTCTCGTTAGGCCCGCTAAGGCCCAGTTGAGTAATCCACTGAGTTCCTCGGGGGTGGTGAGTTTTTTGATAAGGACGGGATCCTGTTCCTCTTTGGGTATGATAACTTCCCATGGAAGCACGATAAACCGTTTATGGAAAGCCAGACTCTCATCGGGTGTACGGGGGACTCTGTTGCAGCTGAAGTTGAGTTTTGCGTGGTTAATATAGTTGAAGGGGTCGCGTCCTTTTCTTTCTGCGGCGATTATGTCGCCACCTGTCAGCATTTTGAGTATGCCTGTGCGTCGTAGCTCGTCGTGGCCTATGTCTGCGGCGATGTTCGCGAGTTTTCCGTATAGTTCTGCTGGGGCGAAGCGGTTCACGGTAAGGCGGTACATGGTTTGTCCAGACACGTTTTCAGAACCTAAGAGGGCTTTCAGGAGTGATAGGTAGGTGCTTTTTCCGTTGTCGCCGTCGCCGACTAGGACCACTGCTCTCTGATATCTGTAGTCTTTGAGGAAATGGTATCCTGTCCACTCCTGGAGGAAGGTGATGTATTCGGGTGCAACTTTTTCGAGGAATTTGAGAATTAGTGGGCACTCTGCTTCGGGGTTGTACACGACGGGGAGGGCCGCCTTTGCGTAATCCATGTGGTTGTGTTTGGTGAACTCGCGGGTGTCGAGGTGGAGGACACCGTTCTTTACGACGAGGAGGTTGGGGTCCTCGATGAACTCGTCGGGCTGGATGTAGGTGTCGATCAGTGACAGGAAGACGACCTCGTTGACGTGTGAAGTCTTGCAGCGCTTCCCGAGTGCCCTCTTGGCTTCCTCCTTGACGTATGCGATGCCGTTGGGTCGATAGATACCGATCTCGTGTTTGTAGTGCCACATAACGTCGCCTCCCCCTATAGTGATGGGGGTCACTAGGCGGTTGTCTAGTTCGTCGCCTGTGATGAACTTCACGAGTTTCATCGGTGTGAAGTTTCCCTTATGGTCGAAGAAGTCGTTAGGGATGCTCATTATTGCTCCTCCAGGAGGGTTACGAACGCGTGAAACCCTGTGGGTTCACTTCTTAGAATCGGGCTGAGATAAACGCGGTTGCCGTAGGCCTCAACGAGGAGATCCTGTATCTCCGCGACGACGTTAAGCTCCTCCCCGACGATTTTAATCGTGACTAGTTTATTATCGCCCCTATTATCCGGGGTTCTTTTTCGTGTTGCTCTATTGTCCATTATCCATTCTCCCGCGTGTCGCTCCGAGCGGCGCGCATGTTTACGCTATTGTTATGTTTAGTAAGCGCCCGTCTCGTCCGGCGAGTTTTATCTTGTATCGCCCGCATTGAACAACTTCATATTGTAGAATTGCATAAACTAAATCGGCGCATTCTGGCCTCGGGTTGGGGTTTTGAGCGTCAGGATACCCGTATGTCCACGCCCACGGATCATTAGGGCCAGCCGCTCCACCGCCAGCCTTATTACTTCTTGTCCAAGCTATGCTCAGAACGTCAAAGTCCAACGGCATCGCCTCCGCGTCCGATTTCTGAGGCTGAGGCTTCGGTGTCGGGGGTCGAGTCGTAAACCCGTTGAGACCCAGTTTTCTAAGATCAGCTTCTACGCGCTTCAACTGATCAGCGATCTCTAAGAGTCGATCCGCGCTGATCGAGACCACGCCTTCCCGACTCATGCGAGATCACCCTTTTTCGCGAGCGCCCGAGTTTTTAGCGCCTCCCGGAGAAGTCGCCTAACGGTGTGAGCTGGTCGTTCGTCGCCGTGCTCTAGTTGAATGCGTTTAACTTCGCTAAGAAGATCATCGGTTAGCCAGAATTGGCGGGATTCCGTTTTTGTAATCTTCATGATCGTATAAAAACTGTTTCTCCTTTGGTTTAAGTATTCCTACGGTGTTTCAGCCTTATTTCCTAAAATAAGCGAGAATAGTAGGGAATGGGGACAATTGGGGATAAAATAGGGGCGCTCTAAATACGCATAACAATATTTACGTGTGCTTTTTGTATATTGATAAGGCGTGCCTACATTCACACCGGACGAGCTTAAGCGCCTCGAACTGAGGAATATAGAAAATATGCTAATCTACTATAAACCAGAACTGCGCTTGATCGCAGAGGGAGCACGCCCCAACCGACTCTTAGGTCGTAAATTGATAAAACGTCTCTTAATCCTAAAAATTTTAGAAGAGCGCTCTGGCTTCGGCTCAGGACGCCTAGTAACCCTAAGCAATAAAGGGCGACAGCTAATAGGGCTACCTGGAATCGAATCTAGTTAACCAGACCAGCCTTTCCCTACCCCGGGGTGTGAGTGTGTAGCCCTTTGTTTTTCCAGAGAGCGTTCGGCGACTTAGTAGGCCCTGAAGGTGATATCGGTAGAGGCCCATGGAGGCGCATTCGGGGGTTCTACCCGTGATAAGTCCGATCTCCCATGATGTAGCCGTTCCGAGTTGGGCGACCGTGTCCAGGATCTCCCGTTTCGCCATATTGTATGATGCACGTTCTCCGTTCCGTTTTTCATACATTTGAACAACTAACACCTAGCAGGACGTTTTCATTTTCCCCGTTTTTTCGTTAGAACGTACGTCGCGGCGATCCCTCCCCCAGCTACACCAAGAATCTTCCAGTTTTTTCGTATGAACGTTTCAAGATCAAAAGAAGAACCGTGGGGATTTCCTGGTTCATGACGCTCTCCTTGCACGATTTCCCCACTCGTGTATAGTGTGATTATTTCATCGCTGTCCAGTTCAACTTTCAATCCCATAGGCTCAAATTCCACTCTTTTAGGAGTAAAGCTTCCGTCCTCTACATAGCCCGAGCCGTTGATGCTCACCGAGTTATGCCCTGTGGGAAGCCTCAGGGTCAATCGCCCCAGCTTGTCTGTGTATCCCTTCGTAAGCCCCGATTTTACCTCGACAGCGCGAACGGGTCTTTTTGACTGAGAATCGAGGACATTAACTTCCAAATCGAACTCTGATCCGGCAGTCGTGAGATAGCGACTCCCTCCCTGTGTCCCGTAGCCATGATCAGGAGGAGCTTCGGGGGGCATACCCCTAAGAATGACATCAGCTTCGGGTGAAATGGCATAGGGTGTGCCTCCCGGGGATAGTGATTCGGGCTTTCTCGGGGGGGTGGCCTTGTAGATTTTGGTCATGAAATCAATAATTTAAAGGGGTAGAGCCTCATAAATAATACGCCTCAATACACCTTTTAACGCCTTTATTCCCCTATTCCTGTGCTTTTTTCATCTCATTAAGCGAAAGGCATAAGGGAGAACACTGTTTTTAGATTGTATTATGAGTGAGGACGAGCAGGCCATGGAAGCCGCGAGCTTGTATGCTGAGGATAAAACCTTTAGTGATATCGCGGATACGCTGGGAATTGCTAAAAGTTTCGCGCAGGTTCTTGTTAGGCGCGGGATCTCCCTCATGGCCGAAGAGTCGAACGCTGAGGAGCTAGCGCCCGAGACTCCCCCTGAGCAGAGCACGGAGATCCAGCCACTCCCGAGCCTCGAAACGGCGCGCTACGAGTCACCCGAGACGGGTATTCAACCTGAAATATATATGCTAGAAACTTCGGGAATTCCTAAAAGAATCGTGCTAACGCCCAAGGCCATAATGATCTTTGATCTTTGGAAAGGAGCGGGCTTCGACGGTGACTTATCCGATTTTCTTGAGGACTCAGTAAATTATCTTTATCAGAGTAAGAGGCCCGCGGATAGGAATTTTGAGTAGGTGTGAAAAATGCCGAGAAAAAAGAGCCCCTTAGAACCTACAGTGAGACGGAAACGCGCTTATGAGCTGGGTGGACTTACGAACGTGCAAGCCGCCCCCGACCCGATAAGAGATATTGAGAATGAGGCGATCCGCGACCTGAGCAACGAGTACAGGATGCTCAGGATAGAAGAGATGATCACTAAAAAAAAGCGCCAACTCGGGGCCATAGCTAATCCCTCCTCTAATATCCAGCTTCAAAAAGATAACCTAGCCCTCTTCAAAGGCATGATAGACATAGCGAAAAGCGCCCAGCCAGCATCAGGGCCTGATAAGTCGATTGAATTCGCCAAGCTGATCACGACGATTTACGGGGAGATCATAAAAAATCAGAATCGGGGGAGTCCCTCGTTTTTCGAGAATTTATTGATGGACCCGAACTTGTATAACAGGGCGCAGTCGCTGGGAATCTTCGGAAATCGGGGAGAGGGAAAAGACATGAACGCTTTCAGCGTTGAAATCGAAAAGTTGCGCGGCGAGCGCGATCTACAAAACAGACGATTCGACTTAGAAATCCAGAAAAGCCGACTACAACATGAGGACAGTCGGTATAAAATGGATTTGGCGCTCAGAGCGATAGGACCCATGTTGAATATAGCCGGTAACAGCCTCGCGAAAGACGCTTACGCGACGGGGAGAAACATTGCAGGCCATATAAACCCAAATCAGACCCAAGCCCAGAACTCTTACGCCTCAGGGGAATTGGCAACCATCGAAATTGTCTGTGATTGTGGCTTCTCCAAATCGATGTTGCTCCCGGATCCCCCACCCGGACAAGTCCCATGCCCAGGGTGCGGTACCCTCCTCAACGTTGGCACGGAGATACCTAGCGACGAGGAGTCCGCGAGCGTATGGAGAAACGAGCCAGAGTCCGGGGGAAGGCAATGATACCCGAAAGAGTAGGACGCTGGGCCACGAAAGATGTATATGATCAGTATTTTCCTTATCTGTTTTACCTAGAATATCTGGAAGAGGAGATTGAGAAGGTCCATGGAGAGATCCACGATTTCATGGAAAAGGAATCTGATAGGCGTTTGGAATTGATTAGACAGCTTTATACTTCTCCTAAAACGCGGCACTATACGACTGTGAATAGGCCCCCTAAACTGAGCGATCTTATCGACGATGTTCTTGAAGAGAATAAATAGATTCTATTCGCCCGCCCCAGAGAACCAGAACTCATAAAGTAGCCCCTCCTCTCTCTCCCCCGTAAAACCCCCCACCCCCCCTAAACTCATAATGAGTTTTATTCCTGTAGGGAGCGCCGAATATTGTGAAAAGGGCGATCAATTCAATTACTGGGGATTGATTCTAAGTCCTGGATCGAGCCGGGATCAGCGTGAGTAAATCGGATATTCAGGAAACAATGTCGGATCTTCGGGGATACATGACCCCAATAGAGGCCATGAGGGTAATTAACGCCACTAAGTCTCTGCGCGATAAGTGCATTTTATGGCTCCTTTTCGCTACAGGTTGCCGTTTAGGGGAGCTTCTATTACTCAATATCGAGGACATTGACTTCGAGAAAAAAATCTTATACATGGTGACGCTGAAAAGAAAAAAGAAGAGTCCTCCCGAGAGAATGGTGCATGTGGACAATTCCACACTAGAAATTATCCGGGAATACATGGACGTTTACGGGGTAAAAAACGGTGTTCTGATAAGGCTTTCAGCGAGAAGGATTAGGGAAATTGTGCTCGAAGCCGGTATACGGGCCGGGATTCCTAGAGTAGGAAAAAAGCAGACGCATCCCCACCATTTTAGACATAGCCATTGTGTGGCTTGGGTGAGGCGTCATCCTACTATGGAGGGACTTAAGGCGCTACAGGTAAGGCTGGGTCATGCAAGTTTCGCGACAACGGCCTTTTATTTACAGTTCTCCTTTGACGATCAAAAATCCGAAGTGGAATCCACCTTAAGCGAAATGTTAGCACCAGTACCCAGTGATACATAGACGCGGTCCACATAGTACCCCTTTCACTATTTTGTCCGTTCGACGCTCGAACGATCCGGGTGCGCGCGCGTGGTGGGTAATGGACCATTATAGTGTTTTGTGTTTTGTAAAACCATTATGGTTCAAACAACTCCCCGTCGCGAGAAATCAGCCAAAAATTGTTTCCTTTAAATGTCTCAGTTATCTACCTTGTCCCTGATAGGGAACCTCGCATAACTGTTTTATAGGTAGGAAACAATCTAGGGATGACCCAAAATGGAAGAAACGAAGAGAAAGAGCAGGGTGGGCTATCAATCCGTGGAAAATTGGATTGGGCGTCTGTCCTCATCAACAGAGAGACAAAATCGGAGCTGCATCAATAGGTTCATGACGTGGCTTGCTGAGAACGGCGGGACGTTCTCTGACTATGCCCCCGATCAGCTAGTCCTTTATCAGAAGGAGGCTGATAATAACCATCAGTATGAGATCCTCGACCTCATCCAGCGCTATGTAGGAAATCTAGATCTACGCGCGTCAAGCAAGCAACGGCAATATGTGGGCCTCCGCAGTTTATTCGCCCACAACCGGGCCATTCTCCCAAAGGACCCCACCTTCACGGTAAAAAGCAATCACTTACCCGTCGAGGGCACACTCACGGCAGAGGAGATCAGGGACATGATCTTGAGTTGCAACAAACTCTACCGGGCTGTATTCCTATGTATGTTCCAAGGGGGAATGGGACTTGATGAACTCAAACACTGGAACCACAATGGATTAAGCAAACTCCAGGATGCCCTCCGCGGAAACCCCGAAGTCATAAGGGTGAATTTATCTGGGAGAAAGAGGAAAAAGAACATTAAACCATTCTATACACTCATCGGACCCGACGCCACCAAAGCCCTTAAAGAATGGATGAACGTTCGACCCCCCCACACCGATTTCATATTCACCAACCAGCACGGAGACCCCCTCAGTGGACAGAGCATCCGATACTACTGGACACGTCACCTAGAGAAACTGGGCTTCATCCAGCGCGTGCGTGACGGGAAGAACACGCACCGCTACGGGAAGAATCCCCATGAGATACGGGATGTGTTCCGCAGCCTGTGGGAGAAGACCCCGGCGAAGGGGAGCGTCGCAGAGTTCATGATGGGGCACACCGTGGACCCCCTGTTCTATAACAAGGCCTTCCGTGACGAGGATTGGGTTATGGAGCAGTACAACTTGGCGCTGCCAATGCTCCAGATCATGAGCAGCGACACACCATTCGGCAGAGTGAACGGGAAGACTGTTACTGAGTTACTGGAGAGGATAGAACAATTGGAGAAAAAACTGAGGCGAGCTAACGGCATGGAAGAGCGGCTTATGCGAATAGAGAAAGCGTTAGCAGAAAGTTATCCAGAACTACTCGCGCGTACAAGCCCCTGACTTATGAAGGGGGCTGTCATGCTTGCCCCTGTAAAACACCCCAAACCCCTTTTAAAAGCATTTAAAGGGGTTTTACCCCTTTTAAAGGCGTAATATGCCCTAAACAACGTCAAAGCCTAAAAACAGCCATTACCAATATTGAATAAGAGAGCGGTGACGATAACAGATGAAAAAAACGGATAATCTTCCCACGGATGAATGGCTGGACAACATCGAGGCGCGAATAGAGAAGGTAGAGAGGATCCTTGATAAGAGGACGAGGGCGCGCGCGCATTTTGTGGAAGTCCTAGAACGCGATATTCATTAAGATAAATAGCATAGCAGATAAAAATAATAAAAAAGGGGGGGGGTGTTTATGGGTAGATTGTGCCGGTGTCGTCCATCGCTATCCAGTAACCCATTCCTGGGTTCAGATTAGCGCCTAGCGCTACTCCCGTGTAGGTTTCATCAGCGTATCCGTAGATTCTGATGGTGTCTGCTGCCACGCTTGTACCCAGGTAAGAGGAAGCGTTCATTGCCTCAAGCGATTTGAAGCCTATGAGGTTCCAACCTGCGACCAGACTATAGGTCGGTGGCAAAGCCGGTGGAGCGGGCATCTCTACGCCGTGAACCGTCAGGGTAACATTGTCTGACATCTCAATCCAGTAGCCCTCACCATCTTCCATAGTGGTCAAGCTGGGAGGTCCTCCTGGTACGTATGAGAGCCATGTTCCTGTTGATTCGACGTAGGACCAGACTTTGTCTACATCAGTCAAAACGTCCGCTAGTACAGCTGAGATAGATGTGTTGTCGGGTATCAGAGGCAGGCTGATCAGGTTCCATCCCGAAACGAGGGATATATTCCACTCAGTTACGTCCCCGAGCACGAATTCAACTTCCAGCTCGCTGGAGTTATATTCGTTTCCGGCGAGGTCAACGGCCTCTACTATGTAATCTAATGTGGCAGACGCCGTTAGCCCGGAATCCGTATAGGTCAATGTCGGGTGAGGGACGTTTCCAAGCAGTGCATCGCCCTTGTAGATGTTGTAGGATGCCATTCCTGAGCCCAAGTCGCTGGACGCGGTCCAGGTTAGGGTTACAGAGTTTACGCCAGCTGTCGATGCGAGGCTTCCTGGTGCGGTCGGGTCTTCGGTGTCTATATAGAATGTCCTGTTGGCTGCAACCATCTCGTTTCCAGCCATGTCCACTGCCTCACTGATATCCATCAGAACAGATCCGTTAAAGGCTGTTTCTGAGTTTACCGTATAGTTGGCAGAGTATGTTCTTGCGTCTATCCAATCTTGCCCGTCAGTAACTGCGGTCATGTAAGTGGTTGCATTTCCATCTATTGTTGGTTCGGGTGAAGATCGCATGTCCTCGTTGAAGGTGAAGAGGAACTCTACGGCTATTGCGTTGAGTGGTGATGTCACATTCTTTGTGATTTCACCAGTTGGATCGGTAATGTCTACTGTGAAGGTCCAGCTTGTCTGGTTTGTGTTGCCTGCAATGTCTGTAGCGTAGACGAAAACTTCATGGAGACCCTCCGTTAGAGGATCTACCTCTAGAACTGTGTAATCAAGAGTTATTGGACCTGATCCTGTATCCGAGTCTCGTACAATGCCATCCAAGGTCATCCATGCCATTTCAATACCTGAAGTATCGGTGACAGTCACCTCAACTATGGGGGTTGCATCGGTTGTGTTTGCATCCTTTCCAGGGTTTAAATCGGTCATCACGGGTAACTGAGCATCGACAAGTGACTGAACCTGAATGGCGATTATAGCTCCTTCACGGTCATATGACGCAGTCGTTTGATTTGCATGTCCTGTGCGTAGTTCATTTGCTCCTGGAACCTCATCTACCAGTGTGAATGTTCCCTCGAAGACTGAAGTATAGAACCCTGTCTCCAACAAATCGACGGTGATCTGGTCGATGGCGCTTGCTGCGATGAATTCTCCGCTGTCCTTAATCAGAATCCTCGTGTTGAGTCCTATGTCGAAGACCGTCAATATGGGAGTATCATCAATCTTGTAGTCTAAGTAGTTTAGTGCAATACTTGGCTCGAAATCGTAGATGTCTCCGTTTATCTCGATATCGTCGATGTAAGCCACAGATTTGTCCCCCCAGTTGTCAACCTCGAACTCTAATCTCAGAACATGAGAATCTGCATTGATTGTCTTTTCGGCTTGATCAGCTGCTGTATATGTTATACCTGCTTCCCATTCTGCTAGAGTCCCCTCATTCCATAAAGGGGGACCTGGAGAACCCAGCGTTGCCCAAGCCGATGTGGTGGAAGTTATTACGGCGGGTCCATCACCATCGTCGTCGAAGGTTTTGAACCAAGCACCATGTATAACACCATAGTCGCCCGTCCCAGCACCTTCATCATAGTGAGCCATACCGTTGTAGGCATATTGAATTACCAGAGCATCATCAGGAGCATTAGGTAGTGTTCTTTCATAAACACCATCTTCGTCGAGATCCAAAATGATATCAACAGACATGGTTGAACCCTCAACCACCCATATCCACCAAGATATAGTATCAAGGTCACTTAGAGTGAATCCTTCAATCATCTGTATTACAATTCTGCCCTCATCTCCTGAACCAGTAGGTGTACCAGTATCAAGTTTAACTCCGTATAGAAGGCCGCCATCGCCGTCCGTATGCGCGTCTGGTACCTCAGTTCCGCTATCAGTATCCCATGTCGCCCATGTGGCTTCGGCTGCTACTCCAGTAGCTCCAAGCGTCGGATAGGTTGTTAACACCTTATTGCCTGCTGAGATTACCAGAGGTATTGCTAGTGCGAGTGTTGATAGTATGAATATTGCTATCAGTAGTGTTGCTTTCGTTTTCCTTTTGTACATATTTTTTCACTTTTCCTTTTATGCTCGCTTTCAGGCAGCCTTATCCTGCCTCCGGGGTTTGCTCCCGACCATGCGGTTCAAGGCCTCATGGTTTCCCCATACGCGCGTGTTTTTATCCTTTTTTATCCCCAATTAGTGCCATCCCTTGGTATTCCTGCTATGTCGTAATCGTATATATGGTTAATGGGGCGGTTGTCTGCAATTTTCGGTTTTTTAGGTGTTTTTTTGTTTGGGGAGTGTGGCTGGCCCTGGAGCAAGGGGTGATTTACCCCGGGAGCAGGAAACCCGCCTGGCCGAGTTTGAAACAGGGCTCAAAGCAGGCCCCTCCCTGCCACGATTTCCCCGATATCCAGGATCCCACGGTCTCCATTAGGCCCTTAGCCCTCCCCACCATTTTATGGGGTGTATCACCGCTTAAAACTTACTAGAGGGGACGTATAACTGCTTAAGGCGCGCGCTTGGTTAGCGGATGATGGCGTTGTAAAGTAGTTGGATGCATACTAGGTGTGGATCGGCTGTCAGGGCTCCGCCTGCTGGTGTCACGAAGGAGATCTTCATGGTTATTCCGTGTTTTCCGGCGAAGTCTGCGGCGGCTATGGTCATTAGTCCTGTCACGTTGAATATCCACCCGGATGCGCTGGTGTAGGTGTCTTCGATGGATTTGGGGCTGTTTGCGTGGCTTCCTGAAAGGGGATCTCCAGTATCATAGGTCTGGTAGTCTATCTGGACCTTAACGTCTAAGCCGTTGTCGTCTACGCCTCCGTCGTTGGTCCACTCAGCCTGTATCTGAAGATCTCCTCCATCATAATCGGGGGGAACATCCCAGGCGTAGAAAACCCGGTCGGTGCCCACGGTGAATGCAAGCAACTCAACATTATCCTGAATCACGATATTGGGAGGATTGACGTTGGGTCTTCCAAGGGCTGCGGCGGGTATGTGGCTTTTTTCGAGGAATTTATGGATGCGTCCGGGGGTGAATGTGATTCTAGGCATATTCTTGCCGTCTCCAAATCAGGGCGCATCTTCCAGTTTCAATATCTGCCCGACTATCGACAGCTTC
>SDBV01005534.1_pt1 | contig 17799 bp, 36 predicted proteins | sample 2277081 | NCBI WGS metagenome assembly SDBV01 (sample SAMN10402039, study PRJNA504765) | marine sediment metagenome | isolation source: marine sediment core GS10_PC15, 223 cmbsf | place: Arctic Ocean: Southern Knipovich Ridge | collected 2010 | reverse complement strand
ATGGAAGTGGCTTGACCACTACATGTAGTAGGTAGTGTAATAGTAGCACACTACATCTAGTATGTGGATACCCACACACACTACATCTAGTAGCCTACACACATGGGACATACAAGATATAGCGTGTCATCACACTGACTACATAATGCTAACCCTTGATATTCCTGGCATATACATAACTCAACAACCAACGCCACGCATCGTTATAAAACTTAAACTTCTTTTCTCTGTTCCCATTAGTATCGCATACTTGTGCATACCAATGAATACCATCGCACCACTTACTGATACTTCCCTTAGCTCGCATTTTATCTCGTGCGTTCATTGCATCACTTTCCCTTTCAATTCAAGTATACGGTGCAACACTAGGCATACACCATGCAACACCACGTTACACACCATACATGGGTAGTGTATCATTACAATACACAATAGGGTACGATAGCCATTGTACTGCCAATATGGCAGCTGTAGTATGCCCTGTGTTGCGTTCCAAGAGGTCAAGTGGTACTCAGATACCCCTAATTAACTTCCGCCAATCCCTACGTCCTTCGGGACACTGTGAATCATAATACATCCCCCTGAACCTTATGACCTTGTGTCTACCGAAACTATCATCACCAGCTAACTCATCATCCCACCATGCTTTAGCACCCGATATTAGGCAACATACGTCCTCTGCAAAATCCTCACATAGCCCATGGTTGACTTGTTCGGCATTGCTGACTAATCCATCGGCAATATATCCTGCAAGTACACGTTCAATAGCTTGTGCGATAGTCATAGTTGCACCTCCATTGCAAACCTACAACGCAATTCAAGGTTGTCAAATAGAAATCTGAGAATTAACTCTGACTACTACATTAGATATCATCTATGTTACGTGCATAGACATAGTATAGCAACCAAGTCCTCACGCATAATAACACCCATTACCTAGTCACGATGTTAGCAGCGTACACATAACGCAAGGCGTACTTGCGTGCATCATCGGACTCCATGTACTTACGCCACCGATCAGGCTTAGACTTGTCCTTAACAATAGCGTACCAGTGTATCCCGGGGACATACTTAATGATCGTAGCTGCTGCGGTCTTGCTCTTCATTGCATCACACCCCACACACTAGCGTACCATTAAGTCACTGTCGTTGTCTATTCGCCTAAAGCCCAATGATTCGTAGAATGACACTAAGTACTTGTGATTCAAAGCTGATGTGTACTTAAATAGGGGATAAGCACATAATCTACAATGCTTCGGTAAGTGACTAGCTAACTGCCGGGCCACTCCCTTGCCTCTAAAGCGATCATTCACCACAAACTTAGTAATGAAGATAACTCCATCGCCAAGGGTGTATCCCTCTATAAAACCAGTATCGTCGTGATAGTCGAATAACTCGCCCATACTGTCACCTCACCCTTCAGTCCACGCGTCAAACCACTCACCATTGCGTCGCGTGATGGCCCTCGCCCGGGAGGTCCTACACGTCGAGCTAGACGTCTCAGGATCATTACAGTGGGCTTGTGCTTGCTCTAGCGTCAAACCAGTCTTAATTGTCCGCCAATAGCCGGGGCGGTCAAAGTACAGTCGTTGGATTTTGTACGTGTCACTCATCTTGTACCCCATCAGTAGTAGGTTACAGCCTAATTCAACCTAATCTGCCATAATGGCAGTCGCCACCGTTGTCTGTGTTGCGTCCCAATGAGTCAAGGGGTACTCTGATACCCTTAATATCGGTACGTTCATGGAACCAATAAACACCATGCTCTTTTCGTAAGTGGTTAGTAATAGCTACGAAATTACGACTGAATCTCTTTTCGCAATACACGCAAACTATACTGTCAACATAATGTCTATGTTCCCCAGTGAGTCTATTGAAGTTAGTTTTAATACCTACTGCCAAATGTCCATTGGACATATTAACACAGTGAAGCCGCCTTTTCTCGTGTTTATTCATTCTATCACCTTAGCCCTCCACTACAAGCATACAATGCAATGCGTCAAAGTCAAGTGGAAATAAAAAGAAGGCCAGAGCAAGGATCATTAGGCTTATGATAAGTAAGCCTCTCTTGCTCTGGCCTGATAAGAGGCACGGATAGACGGGTCACAGTGTGGAGGGGATACCCGCCAATAGCCTCTTATTGAGTTAGTTCCCTGCCGCGTCGGCGACGGTCCCTAGGGCGTACTTATACGCATCGAGTGCGATTTCCCTAGTTTCCTCTGTCTCGAAATCATAATGGTCCTTAAACCAGTCGTGAAATCGATCCCATTCAGGTATCGACAAGTAGCCTGCCTCAGCGGGTTTGTCTGGAGTGTTCAGGATGTACCTTTCCTTCGGGGAGTTAAGCTACACGGTAATGTTTTTTCTGAGTTGTCAAGTAAAAATAATTGCCAGGACGGGTAGGCGGCAACGTTTCTGACGAAACCTTTCCCCTACTGTCTGTTGAACCGTGAGGCCCTTTCGAGTTATATCTAACCTCGCCTTCTGGCTTATCAATTCAAGCCTACCACGAAAATCCAGATTGTCAAGTAGAAAATAAAAGAATAATTCCGCTTGACAACTTGGCTTTGTGGTGTAGACTTCACTCGAAAGCAGGTGACGTTATGGAAAAGCAAACTTACGTTTTTGTTCATGGCCCGCGTGGACCTGTAAAAGTTACGGTAGCACGTAGGGCCGGACAAGTAGTGTATCGTATTTACAAGAAACTATAGAATAGGGGGTTATTATGTGGAAAGAGAAACTACAATCCGTTTATGCTAGTGAAGGAGAATGGTTGGCTTATGACAATATTTATGGGTTAGCCGAACGGCTAGGATATTCCGATCCCCATCAGGCATGGCGAGAAAACCCCAGAATACAAGGTTCAACTAATCCGCGAGATTACCGTGTTCTTTTAAGTAGGTGACATAATGAAGAGCTGTAGTTACGATGCTTGTGTTTTCTATGGAGAAATATATTGTGTGGGGTGTTTACCATCCTACTTATCACCAAATAGTTTAGGGGTTCAGCCTATTTTCGCCAATAGTGAATGGGGTCATTACCCCATTTGTTGTGAATGCGGTGAGGTTCACGATTATGTGGTACTGCTTACCAAAGAGGTGACATAATGTACAAAACAACACCACCGGCGACATGCGTACTGAAACTTGACGCAGTAGGGATAACCATAGAAACTGTCGATGGTTTCACTCTTTGGCGCGGCTTGTCTGCTGACGCCGCGAGAAACCTAGCCCTAAAGTCCCTCTTCTGCGAGTTGGCATTCGTAGAAAATCAACTCGAAAAACTATCATCCTCTTGACAACGGAAGAAAACGTGCTAGACTTCATTATGGCGACTGTATTTTTCGCTGTGGCAATTTTTATTCAATTGTTTTTTGGAAGATAAAATGATAAAAATCACGATTCTGATACCTACGGCATATAACGACAAAACGCCGGTTGCGTTTAGTAAGCTTGCTAAATACACATACGACATAGAGAAACTTGTCAGCGGATGTACTATTGATGGCAAGGTATATGGATTTTCCGAGACAGATGATGGAACAGCTCAAAACGATGATTTCATTAAGGTGTGGGTTGTCGGCTCATGTAATGAGCTACTGAGTCCCATGCGGGCAATCGCCTGCTGGATTGCGACTGATCTAAACCGAGAATCAGTATATCTCGAATGGCACGATGTAAATGTCGAGTTTATCACACCACCCGAGGCATAATAATGATCGAAAGTGTATTCTGCAATATCTGCCTCATTAAAATGGAAGTAAAGCCGGGGGCGTCAAAGAATTATTGTTCTCCCCAATGTCGGGAATACAGTAAAGGGCAGACACCCAAAGGGGCAATGCAACACTTCGCCAAGTTTACTTCCGCGGCGAAACTCCCACCTGCAATTCGGATGTCTATGCAATCCGAGTGCCCAGTGCCGAAGATTGCCAAGCAGAGTTATCACCCCAGCCGCGTGTTGCGAGTCCGGGGATTGCGGCAAAATCGTCTCACCACGAAAAGGATAAGACAATGAGCAGGAAACATTTTGTTAAGTTTGCGGAACATATTAGCTGTATCATTGACGAGAAGGAGCGAAAAAGTACGGCGGAATTAGTCGCTCGTGTGTGTAGCGGTTTTAATTATTATTTCGATTACGCTAAGTTTATGCGAGCTTGTTGTGTCGATGCCACATAACACCCTAGTCAGAAGGTGAATTATGACACCCGAAATCGGTCCACACGGCTACTTAGTTTTACGTCGCCACAACCTTGATGACCTCCCAGTGAGGTTTTTCTGGGATCGTGATGATGCAATCGAATACTGCGACAACCTATTACCTAGCGAAATGGAAGGTATCTTGGGTGTTCTCAGTATAGACCCTACTGCGGCGATTTCCGTTACCGTTATTCATTTTGTAAACGGAAAACCCCTGGAAATCATATACGATAAGATATATTGTTAGCATGAAAAAAGAAAAACTTACTCCAGTTGTGTTTCGCGTATGGAATGCCCGTCCACGTGATGTTATAGCCCTTTTCCCTGCTCTCGCGGCTGGTAATCTGAGGTATCTTTGTGAAAGCTACGAGCATTTCGGGCAGCATGGACCTGCCGATTACATAAACTGCATTCGGAAGAGTAAGTTAGCAGCTAGAAAAGAATCAGCCTCATTATTGGCTGAATTGCGGCGAATCGGCTATAAACTACGCATAGTTAAGCGAGCAACTCGGGCAATGGTTGCTCGACGATCCCGGCCGGAAGGATTAGTGGTATGAAAGCAATACAACGCGACAACGTATGGTGGATCGCAGACATGCCGGATCGCGGCGAAAACTGCGGTCCATACAGCAGTGAGAAAGAAGCCAATGAGAGCATTGGTCGCTTAGAGCAATTTTACAAACATCACGACGAACCAGGTTTTATGACAACAGAGGAAAAACCATGAGATATAATGTAACATTTACACTTGGCGGCTGTGTTACTGTTAATGTTGATTCCAAAGACGCAGCAAAGGATTTCGTAGAACAAATGAGCGGTGATGAATTATGGAATTATGCTCAAGATGGTTTTGAGATTCAGACAGTCGAAGAGGTGACGGAATGAAAACTAAACTATGCAGCCGATGCAAAATCACTCGGCCTTTAAGTGAGTTTGGGAATAGGCAAAACCACGGCAAAACTGTAGGACATACACAATGTAAGAAATGTAGGGTTGAAATACATTTTCAATGGTTACGTGCTAGAAATGAAGCAAATGGAAAACTATTCGCAAGCACTCGCCTCCATGATTCCGCCCGTGCAGACCGTCTGGATCGTTTTCGTGGTATGGTAAAACAAGAGCTTCCATTAACCGCCGAAAAGGTAATTGCAAGAGATGAGACTGATGAATATCACCTTTTTTATCGGCGAAACAGAATAGTTTAATGTCTCATCCGCGACAAATTATGCTTGAGGGCGGTCCAATGGATGGGGTGTGCCATGAGTTGTGGCTTGAAAATAATGTCATGCCAGAGCGGGTAGGGTTACCAGTGGATGAGATGGTACCAGAACATGAACGTAAGATTGCATGGTACAAAGTTTCACCCGGAAAAGGTGTTTATCTCTATACGAAATACGAAAGATGAAAAATGAGACAAGCAATTATCTACTGCCGGTTTTCTCCGCGTCCCGACGCGAAAGAAAGTAAGAGTAATAAACATCAAAGAATAAGATGCAATAATTATTGCACGTTCAAGAAGTATGATGTAATTCATACATTCGAGGATGCTGCAATATCCGGCAAGACTATCGACCGCCCGCAATTGACTGTGGCGATTGAGTCATTGCAACCCGGTATGGTTCTCGTGGTCGATACCCGCGACCGCCTTGCTCGTGATATGCTAGTTAGTTTAACAATACACCAGCAAGTTAAGGATCGCGGTGCTACCGTCGAAGTAGCCGATGGTTCGCCGTCACGAGATACTCCAGAAGGCAATTTGATGGCTAATATATTAGATGCTTTCGCTCAATATGAAAGAGAGAGGTTTGCACGTCGTACTAAAGCGGGGCTTGCTAAAAAGAGGAAAGAGGGTGTCTGGCTCGGAAAGCCGCCTGTCGGATGGAAATTAAATAAGGATACAAAACAACTAGAAAAGTGCCCTAGGGAACAGGATGTTATTGTTAGTATAATGTTATTTCATAGGCGGGGTGATAAGTCAACAGAAATAGCATCTTGTCTTGTCAGGCAAGGGGCAGCTTGTCGCGGTAAACCTTGGAGTGCCAGGACAGTAAGGAAGATAATAGCAAGAGAAAAACAAAAATCCTCTTGACATTAGTTCGCAATCACATTACAATAGGAAAATTGAGGTACGGAAATGGATCAAAGCATTTACATCGTAACGCCAGATAGCGAAACGTATATAGGTAAGGTTAGCGATTTACTTGATTCGAGTAAAAATCTATCGGGAGGCAGAATAGACTGCCTGTTGCTTGCCCTGCGTGACGTAGTGGATGATCTTGTTTTTGGTGACGAAAATAAAAACTACGCCGTTTTCACAATTGAGTTGAGGTAACGAGAATACAACCTAGCGGCGGCGGAGCGGATGTTTTACCAACTTTATTATGATCCCTGGCGTTCTATATGGATGTCAGTCAATAATAATTTAAGCCGCTAGGTTGTATTTATAAAAAGGTTCCATTATGGCATTTGATCTCAGAACAATAACCAACAGCACTACCAATAGGGCACCTAAGGGAATCGTCTACGGCCCTCCTGGTATTGGAAAAACTACATTTGGGGCCTGTGGGTTGATAATCAACGCAGAAAACGGAATACCCCAGGGACTTGTTGTTGACCGCACGGAGTATTTTTCTGATTGGCCACAGATGAAACAATGCCTAGATTGGCTGGGTTGTATGAATCACAGTTATGGCGTAGTGGCAATTGATACTGTTGATTGGATGCTTCGTCGCCTAGAGGAGTATGTTAGCGGAGTAGATGGAACTACGCAAAAAATGACTTCTACGTTAAATAAATCGCAAGGCGGATATGGTAACGGTAAACTGGTTCTCAGGAATCATGTCTATCAGTACCTACTCCCGCTGCTGGATAAATTAGTGAATAACGGAGTGGCGGTTTTATTGTTAGCTCACACGACAAGGCGTGAGTTAACGACACAAGATGGTGCAACATATGAGAAATCAATGCCAAAGATACATGCTGACTTAGCTGATGTATTTATCGAGTGGTCTGATTTTGTTGGTGCTGCGTGTATGTTGGGCAGTGATCGGGCGTTGGTTTTGCAAGAGACAGGACAGCTTGTCGCTAAGAATCGTTATGGTATTACTAATCCGATTTCACTTTCGTGGGATACTTTAGTTAGCGCTATTACATCAAAGGTGTAGAATGTCATTATTGCAGGAATACATAGGAAAAAGATATAAAAAAGAGATAAAAAAAGTACGTATTCCGATTTTCTTTTATAAAGAAAAATCAGAAATTCTTGAAGTGTCAATAGGAGTTTACTTACTTCCTAACATTAACGAGAACAAAGCTAAATGACTACCGCTGATTTAATTAACAAAGAAGATAAGAAGTTATACATTCCGTTTTTTTCTCCAACTGGAGAAATTACGGGGTTTTTCGAGATATTGCTAGAGGATTATTTACTTTCTATGAGTGGGAGCGGTGATTATGAACATGATTGATTTAATTGTCGCCACTGTTATCATTTCTATCCTAGGAGTCTTAAGTGGCATTCTTGCTGTATGTTTAGTTTGGAAATGTGTTTCTTATTTTCTTTAACAAGAAGAGGTTTATGATGTCGAGTAAAAAGGGCTATTCCCTAGAGCAAGTTGATGATTGTGATTGCGACGTGGCTGTTGCTACTCCTAATCAAACAGAGGAGTATCCTACAGATTTATCAACATTTACCCCCCCTAAGAAAACGAAAGTTTCCAATGAGGAATTCGTAGCGAAATGGCTTCTCTGTGATTCGTATACTGTCATGGCTTTTAATACCGACATGACAGTTTCCGCTGTACAGGCTCGTGCAACTCGCCTTCGTAAGGCTGGTGTTCAATTGCCTTCGTTTACTCGTGCCACACGAAAAACAAAGGCAATTGATGTTGTAGGTCTCAATAGCACGATTGATTCTAATACCACAGGAGAAACCACGAATGAGTAATTTAGCTGCTATTTTTGGTCCTGGCTTTGACACTAATACCGTCGAGCCGCAAGGCGACTTTGATGTTTTGCCACCAGGTAAGTATCCAGTGGTAATTGACAAAGCCGAGGTTAAGCAAACCAAGAAAATGGACGGACATTACCTCTCGTTGACAATGACTGTAGCGGATGGTGGGTATAAAGGTCGTAAACTATGGCCTAAGATACAAATCCAAAACCCGTCTCAAGAATGTGTCAAAATTGGTTTGCGTACACTATCTGCCCTCGGGAAAGCTACTGGAGTGACGTATATTTCAGACGCGAATCAGTTTCTCGGAAAAACATGCATAGCACACGTCAAGGTTAAGGATGAACAGAATGAAATTAGGACGTATTCCGCAATGGAGGGCCCTGTCGCTACCCAACCAGTAGCCCCAGCGCCTACAACGCAGTACGCTGTACCACCACAGACACCGCCTTATGCTCAGGAGCAAGCTCCCCAGTGTCCTGCTGCGGCCCCGCAGGGAGCCGCTGTAGGTCCAATAGGGCAACCTACTACTGCCGGGAAAGCACCTTGGCAGCGATAAGCTGCGTACCGCCTAAACGGATGTGGGCGGGGCGTTCCCTTTGTCACGCGGCTGATATGTACATATCTTTAGTACGCCACTTAGGTAGCGCCTCACCCCCATCCTATCGAAACTAAATTTAAGGAGCTAGAACGATGAAAGCTGAAATCATCACCGTACCTAGAGAGGCAGACCCCGTAGTGGTACTTTTTGCCACTGGATTGAAATTTCGGGAACAAGAAATTTACCTAGAATCGAGCGGAAATAGCTTACTTGATGAAGCTAGGAAGAAATCATTTCATTATCACGTTTCTAATAGGACATTCCCCGTATGAAAATCATAATTATTATCTCGTCGTTGTTATCTGTTATCCCGACGATTACAAACTACCCGCCAATTCGTAATGTCGGTAATCTCGATCCTACCGTTGCGGATATTGAAAGTCACCTACCCGCCGGGCATCCATACCGAGACGCCGATAAGATTACATGGGTACATGAAGGAACACACGGCATAAATGCTCAATTACGAAATGAGTTTCATTGCCCTGGTTTCTACATCCTAGACAATAGGGCTGTACTATTAAAAGAGGAACCTCGAACGACCTTGACGCAAGTAGCAAAGCGGGTTCCGGTGTCTCTTCGCGGCGATGTATACAATCTCTACCTCCTTCAGTCACGGCAATGGTGGGAAAATGAACCGAGTTATGTCTTTGACGAATTCGTGGCTTATACTAATGGAGCAGACGCCAGGAGATTACTGGCTATACATATTAGACAAGAAACCGTTCGATACATGGTTGAATTCTGCGTTTATTCCACTTGCGTACCGTGGTCAGCCAAGTCTAATGATCCCCAGGTACGTGCTTTCATCATGTGGCAAATAGAGCGATCCATGAAGGTGCATAAAGCATCTGGCATTAAGAGTCAATACCTAGACCGCCTACGCAATTCATCTGATGCGACGGAACTTCGCGTTTACATGAGAGATTATTTCGGTCCTCATTTCACAAGAGAGGTATTAGGATTCTGATGGAAACAACTGAACCTTGCGATATTGTAGAGCATGTTCATAGAATGCACCATATTAAAATGGATGAATTAAAGGAACTTGCTTATGTACTTAAAAATGCGAAGGTGGCGGAAGCGCTCGCTCGAAGTGGCCGTATTGACGCAGAGGAGCAAATTGCGTCTCTTATTCCTACGGAGGATATTGGCCAAAAGACAGTAACTTTAAGTGACGGTACTAAGATCACAGTGAAGCGTGGATTGAATTATAAGGCTAACTTAGAACAGATTCAAGATTACTATTTCGATTTGCCGGATAAACATTCCCCCGTTAAAATGAAAACAGTAAAAGAATTAGACAGTAAGGGATATGAGTGGATTAAACAAAATGACCCTGAATCTTTTACGTATATCTCAAACTTCGTTACAGTCACACCCAAGAAAGTGGCGGTAACGCTGGTGGTGAAATAATGTATGCTGATGAGTGGAAACGAACAACACTAATAGAAATAGAGGATTTCATAACATACTGGAAGAAACGTGCTGGTAATGTAAAATTCCCGATAGAAATGTCATATTCTGATTGGGTTAAAGAATTCAACAGTTTCAACGAAGATAGACAATGACCAGCCTTGGAGACGTACTGCCGAGCGAATCTGAAACCGTAAGGGCAATCTACGCCCACTATAAAAAAGTTGGCGACGCCGAGCCTACTCGTGGATACCTCGGGGCGTCGAGTATTGGACATCACTGCGAACGATACCTCTGGTATCAGTTCCGCTATTGCTGTAAACCTGAATTCGATGGCCGTATGCGACGCCTCTTTGCCACAGGTGATCTTGAGGAAGCTCGTTTCGTAAAAGATTTAAGGGATATTGGGTGTACCGTCCATGAGGTGAATGAAAATGGAGAGCAATTCGAGGTTTCTGCAATTGGCGGTCACTTCTCGGGTCACATGGATGGTTGCGCCCTCGGTATACCCGAAGCACCTAAGTCCTGGCATGTACTTGAATTCAAGACGCATAACGCGAAGTCGTTTATTAAACTCAAGAAGGAGGGCGTAAGGGAATCGAAGCCGCAACATTATGCACAATGCCAAATTTACATGCTTTTAACTGGCATGAAAAGGGCGCTGTATATCGCACGGAATAAAGACACGGATGAACTCTATTCCGAAAGAATTCATCATGATCCTGCTGTGTGCGCATGTTTAATGGAGCGTGCTGAGCGTATCATTACTTCCACTTCACTGCCCGAAAGATCATCGAGGCGACCTGACTTCTATTTATGCAAATGGTGTGACGCAAGAGCAATTTGCTGGGGAATTCAAGAGGAGGGTAAATATCAAGCACTGCCTGTCCCGGCGATCTCGTGCCGTCAGTGTTGTCACGCCACACCCAAAATGGACGGCAGCGCCCGCTGGGAATGCGAGAAGCATAAGCGGAGTTTATCCGAAGCAGACCAATCGAGGGCGTGCGACGATCATTTGTGTTTGCCGGGGTTATTTGCGTTCGCTAAGCCAGTTGAAAGCGGTCCTGATTTCATAGAATTTGAGCATATAGAATTCAGTAAGCGATGGAAACACGGCAAGGAAACTGATTGTTTCTCCACGAAAGAACTAATGCGACTTTCGCAGCAGCAGCTTAGTATTGGCATGATAGGTGATGCTAAAAATCTTTATCAAGCTGAAGTAACTGGCGTATGCCACGATGATATTCTACTCAGGTATCCTGCTGAGGATTCTGAAATCGTATGGAACGGACGTGCCAGTCAATTAGTTGGAGCGTGGCATGATATATACAGAGAAGATTTAGGATCACTAGAGCTGATTGCTACAAGTGACAATTTTGAGTGTCGTGTAGGCGAGTATAGTAATAGCCGAATAGCTATCGTGTGGCCTGATACTAAGGGAGCTGAAATCAGGAAGGGAAAAGAATAACGGAGGTACTATTCTTAATAACACTTATGTATCTGATTCCCGCGTTATTATTTATATTTGCAGGTATATCCAACAGGGACACAGAAGAAGTTATTTCCAGTGTGATATGGCCTGTGGGGTTAATTTCTTGTCTATGTGGAAATAAATGATCTTTCAGCCACGCCAATATCAATTTGACGCAGTAGAGGCCACACACAGACATATTTGCACGAAAGAAACGAGTCCGTGCAATGTTATCCCTACTGGTGGTGGCAAGTCTGTAATAATGGCTATGCTTATCCAGAAATGGAAAGAAGAGTCGCCTTGGGTACGTGGTTGTATTTTAGCACATAGAAGAGAACTGGTGGTACAAAATGCAGACAAACTTAGAGCCTCTTATGGAGAGGATGATATTGGAATCTTTAGCGCCGGACTCGGTAAAAGGGATTACGATTCGAGCATCCTCTTCGCTTCAATTGATTCGATTTACAAAAAGTCGGGGGAATTTCCACCATTCGATTTTCTATTCATTGACGAGTCTCACAGAATCCCGCCTTCCGGTGAAGGAAAGTATCGAACTTTTATTACGGGATGCAAACGATTTAATCCCGCCCTGCAGATTATAGGCTGGACGGCGACGGCGTTTAGGATGGGATGCGGGCCAATCTGCCATAAAGACCATATCTTAAATGAAATTTGTTACGAAGCTAAAATCACGGATTTAATAAATGACGGATACCTCTGTAAACTGCGATCTAAAATTGGAGAATGTCAACCTGCACTTAATGAAGTCAGGAGAAATAGTGGCGGGGATTACATCGTCGCTTCTCTCTCGAAGGCGACAAATAGGCAGAACATTATATCAGGAGCTATCGGAGAATCAGTTAGAATTATTAGATCGGAAGCTAGAAAATCTATCATGTTTTTCTGTGTCGATGTTGAACATTGTGAAAGAGTTTCGGACGAATTGCGAAAACATGGAATTTATGCTCCGTACATCACCGGAAAAACCAGACCCCTTGAACGAGATCGAATAATTAGTGATTTCAAGGATGGCAGAATACATGCTATCTGTAATGTAAATGTTTTAACGGAGGGGTTCAATGCGCCACGTATCGACTGTATCGTTTTATTGCGACCGACGCTTTCACCGGGCTTGTTCTCTCAGATGGTCGGACGGGGATTACGCATACATCCGACTAAACAATACTGTCTCGTACTGGATTTTGCGAATTGTATTGACGAGCATGGCCCAATTGATCTATTGGGCGAGGGCCAGCAAGTCGTCATGGCAACCTGCCAAAAATGTCGAGAATCGTTTAGTCGAGCCATACGAAATTGTCCAGCCTGCGGATGGGAAATACCCAAACAAGAAATAGAGCGCTTAGAGATCGTAGAACGTGAGCGAGGGATGCACAGCGATAAAGCATCAGGTAAATCAATTCTTTCTGATGAACCACAAACGCTCAAAGTTGATACTGTTTATGTAGCTCGTCACACTAAAACTGGGTCGCCGGATTCACTGAGGGTTCAGTACAGATGCGGTGCCGGGATGTATCGTGAGTGGGTTCGCTTAGACCACGAAGGATTCGCTGGTGTAAAAGCAAAGAAGTGGTGGAGAGAGAGAGTTGGTGATTCAGCTAAAGTAACAGTTAATGATGCACTTAATAATATGTTCCTTTCGCAGTCGATTCTGGAATACACGAAAACAATTACGATCAAGAAAACCGGCAAACATTACGAGATCATTGCGTACAATAAGGTTGATCGGATGTTCTACCAATGTCCAAACTGTAATTTCAGTGGCAATGATTTAGCGTATGACGCAGATTCGCAAGGCATTGGTCGATGTCCTGAGTGCGGATGGGAGGGATACATTCCTTGTCTTTCGTTTGTAATATACGAAGATATTTAGTAGCAGGAAGCTAAGATGAATGAATTCCTGCAAGCAGCACTGCGATATGCGGAGCTTGGTTGGCATGTGTTCCCACTTGTCCCGGGTCAGAAAATTCCCGCAACTAAACATGGAGTAAAAGATGCAACAACAGACAGAAAACAAATCGGAGAGTGGTGGTTTAAGTGGCCGAACGCAAATATTGCTCTCGCGTGTGGACAAGAAAGTGGAGTTTATATTATTGACATTGACGTTTCTGAGGCAGGAGATTTCAATGGAATCGTGTCGCTCCGAGAATTTGCCAACTTGCCAATTACTATTCGACAAAATACTCCACGCAGAGGATTTCATGCGTTCTTTAAGACAGGAAATCCTCCAGCTAATAGAAACAGATTCAGACCCGGAATTGACGTTAGGTCGAATGGATACTATGTTGTATTAGCTCCTAGTATTCTGGAACGGAGAAAGGAACACCCAAACGGAGGAAAATACACCTGGGTAGATGGGTGTTCTCCGTGGGATATCCTCCCGGCTGAATACCCAGATTTTATGCGGCCCGTCGTGAAGGCCCCACAAGCCGCGCTTGTAGCCCCTGCTGCTCTACCCACTCGGTACAGCGATGACACGCTACGACGTGCCTCGCTGTACCTGGCGACCTGTGAGCCTGCTATTCAGGGACAAGCTGGGCACGACAAGCTATTATATGCTGCCGGACGGATGGTTCATGGTTTCCTCTTGACAGATACGCAAGCATACGATATACTAGCTAAAGAATACAATCCGCGGTGTATCCCGCCCTGGGATTTAACGAGTCAAAAAGATGAAAAAGACTTTCGACGTAAGATTTCAGAAGCACGAAGATTGCCGTCGCGAGACCCCCCCGGATGGCTTGTCAATTCGGATATCAATTCCACTTCAGGTTTGGCAGTCGATATTGATATCAATAGTCTCATCGGAAATAGCGAAAAATGTGAATCCAATCAACTTAGACGAAATGATTTAGAACTGGACTTCCTCTGCAAACCAACAGGACTCCTGGGTGAATTATGTTCATGGTTGAACGCCACGTCATTACGATCACAGCCATTTCTTTCGCTTGCAGCATCACTGACATTTTTGGGTGCATTATTTGGAAGAAAGATTAAAGATGAGCTTGGTAGCCGGACCAACTTGTATTGCATGGGAGTCGCTCCATCCAGTGCCGGAAAACAACACGCCCTTAATCAAATCAGAAATTTGTGTTCTTCAAGTGGCTGCGTGGATTTGCTTGGTGGAGATTACATCGCTTCCGATTCCGCCATTGAAGAACGAATATCGCGTTCTCCCGTCACGCTTTTTTTGTGGGATGAGATTGGTCATTTGTTAGCTCATATCAGATCGGGAGCTAGTAGAAATCACGCACAGGTCGTCTCGCTTTTAATGAAACTTTATTCAGCCGCCGGGAGTATGTACCTTGGACGAGAATACGCAGAAGAAGAACGCCAACGATCTATTATTCAGCCATGCTGCTGCATATATGGCACTTCGACACCTGAGAGATTTACGAGCGGAATCAGTCCAGAGGAGCTTCAGGACGGGTGGCTATCTCGATGTCTTGTTTTCAACTCCTCGTCAACACCGAGAAAGAGTAGAAATAGGAATCCGCATAAAGAAGCTACTGAGAGTATAATCCGACAAGTACGAGCTTGGCATGAATTAAAAGTAGTACGAGAAACTGGTAGTGAATTAAGTAAGTTAGTTACCGAGAATTACGATGAACAACAACCAGATCAAATTGCCATACCTACAGAACGAAACGCAGAGCGGATATTCGTTAGATTCGATGATGAAACTACAGAATATGGCAAGAGCCATCCACAGTTATTACGCCTTTGGGGGAAGGGGGAAGAAAATGCGAGGAGAATTGCGTTGGTGGTTGCGGCTGGGGAGAATTTTGAAAGCCCTGTTATCACGCCTCAGATAGCAGATTACGCATGTAGGCTTATTGGGTACCTGCTTATTGATTTCGGGGAGAAAATTGTACCCGAAATAGTATCAAGTAAAACAGAAGGAGATAAACGGAAGGTTTATCGCGCCATAGAACTTACTGGTACGAAGGGAATAACGATGCAATATCTAACCAGAGCAACGCGATGGTCAAACCAAAGAGGCCGTAAAGACATCCTGGATGATCTATTTGCGGCGGGCGACGTAACAATAGAGAGAGACGGTAAGAGTATTCGTTATTGGTCTTCTGGTAATTACGCTAAGTATTTAGAGAAAAGGAAGTAATGTAATGAAAAAATGGTTAGCGGAATACGAAAAATTAGATGGGAAAATGTATGCTAGTTTTATACACGCTCTTGACTGGGAACATGCACAAATGATTTGTGATAAACAAAATTTGGGAGAAACAGTCATTGGTTTGCATATATTAACTATTAGCAGTTTTGGTATGTCCGATAAGAAAGCTGATGCAATGTGTAAGGCTTTTTCTGAATGTGAACATTGCATGGATTTAAGTTAATTTGTAATAAAAATGACTGACGAATCAATAGTTATTGTACTGCCGCTTCCGAATAAGGTACTATCAGCTAACTTTACAGTCGGTGGTATTGGTGGTCGGATGATGAAGGCGACAGCTACTAAGAGATATCGCTGTCTTGTATGTGAGGCAGTCCAAAATGAGCGGGTGGAGTCGTTGCCCTGGGGAAAGGTTTCTGTTGAGGCTGAATTTTATTATAAAACAAATAGACGTAGGGATGAAGATGGTTTAATGTACCTGCTTAAATCAGCTTATGATGGCATAGTAGATGCTGGTATTGTTCCAGATGATACCCCAGAATATATGAAACGTGATGTTCCTAAATTGAATTATGATCCATCTTGTCCAGGAGTTATTTTAACACTCACGAGGATTAAGTAATGAGTACATTCAAAAAACGTATTTCTGATCTTACTGATGAATACATTAAAAAAACTGATGAGATAATGTATCCATTACGCACTACGAAGCAAAGGTCTATTATCAGAATAAGAAGAATGGTTAGAAACTTAATAATTACCAGGGGGATTAAATAATGACTACAAAGAAAAAGAAGAGACCCCTTCCAGACGAATTAGTAATGTCTGCCTCAAAAACTGGCTCATGGTATGATAGATTGAGTGATGTGGATAGGGATTACGTGGACGATGTTGGGGTGGCAATGGCAGCAGAACCGCATGTCTCTATGACTGCTGTTGCTCAGTCCTTAATAAATGAACTTAATCTTACGGCTAGTAAATCAGCAGTAAGAGATATATTAAAGGGGATGTTATGAGAAAAAAACCAAAAGAACTAATCCAGGAATCTAAAGACGCCCAAATGGAGGTGTCTTTAGCTAAGGCTAAGGGTGATGCTACAGTCTGGAAGGCTAAGTGCAAGAGGGCCATTACTTCAACTATTGCGGCAGAGAAGCAATTAGATGTTGCATTAGACTTGGGTGTCCATTGCTCCTCGTTCCCTTCTCCGCGAATGCCCAGGGTTAAGAAATCAAAACCTAATGGTGTGGCTATAATAGCCCCAGCTACGGATTGGCATGTTGAGGAAACTGTCTATAGTGAATCGACGAATGGCAAGAATCACTTTGACCTAACGGAAGCCGAGAGGCGAATTAAACAATTCTACCAGAAGATAGTTAAGTTGATTGAATGGCAGAACCACTTGGCTCCGGTAGTTGAATTATGGCACCCGATATTAGGTGATCTAATTAGTGGGTATATCCATGAAGAGTTAATGGAATCCAATTCGCTGAGTCCAACCGAAGCGTGTCTTTTCTTACAGGATATGCTTTGCTCTGGTATAGACTTCCTGCTTAAGGAAACTAAACTCCCGATCTTTGTCCCTACTTGCATCGGCAACCACGGACGCACTACCCAGAAGATGCACATCAAGACCGGATATAAGAATAGCTTCGAGTGGTTGCTATACAAGACGCTTGCTAATGTGTATAAGAAAAACAAGCGTGTTGTATGGGATGTTGCACAAGGCTACCATAACACGCAAACCATCATGGGGCGAAAGGTTCGATTCCATCACGGCGACGGGTTACGATACATGGGTGGTATCGGTGGAATAACTATCCCGGTCAATAAGGCTATTGCTCAATGGGATAAGGTAGAAGCTGTTGACTTCGATATCTTCGGTCATTGGCATACCTTTATGTCTTGCTATCCAAAGTGGATTTCTTGTGGTTCACTTATGGGGTATAGTGAATACTCCGTGTCAATTAAGGCAGAGTTTCAGCACCCTACTCAGACGTTTATCGTGCTTGA
>SDBV01005533.1_pt1 | contig 17800 bp, 19 predicted proteins | sample 2277081 | NCBI WGS metagenome assembly SDBV01 (sample SAMN10402039, study PRJNA504765) | marine sediment metagenome | isolation source: marine sediment core GS10_PC15, 223 cmbsf | place: Arctic Ocean: Southern Knipovich Ridge | collected 2010 | reverse complement strand
CATGTAACCTTAACATTGTTCGCTTCATCGTGATTAAAGACCCTGAAGAAGCTAAAATGGTATGGAGCGATATCCCCACCCCCATGGACCAGTGCGTTCTAATTGTTATTTGCTATGATAAAAGAATCTATGAAACAGTCGGTCATGACCAACTGGTTCCACAGAATCTGCTATTCGATTGTGCTGCCGCCGGCGACCATATGTGTTTGATGGCACACGCTTTGGGCCTGGGAGCTACCTGGCTATCTAAAACAGAAAAGACAGCTCGAGTCTTCAAAGAAAAATATGGCCTTCCCGACTATATTGAACCGGCTCTGCACATAGCGGTTGGCTGGCCTGAAATCGGGTCTATCAAATCACTAAGAATGCCTCTTAGCGATATGCTCATCCAAAGGGAAACTTAAGAAGTTAAGAAACCAAAGAAATAATTAAAACAAGCCGGCCATTAATCTTATGGAAGTACTAGATTACTGAGTTGTGTCAACTCTACTGACAACATCCAAAGGAGGTATGAACTTGGCAAAAGATTTACATAGTTTCCTGAAAGAGTACGAAGCAAGCTATCCCGAGGACGTTATACATATTGATAAGGCGGTTAATAGTAATCAAGAAATCACGGCAATAATAATCCAGTTGGAAAAGCAGGAAAAGTATCCCCTGCTAATATTCCATAATGTAATAAATCCCGAAGGCAAAAGAGCAAAGCAAGCAGTAGTAACCAATATGCTTACCAGCCGAACCAGATATGCCAGGATATGTAACTCTACTTATAAGTCGCTGGGCAAAGATGTCTATAAAGCTACCAGAGAGGAACGGAGAAAGCCGATAGTGATTTCTAGAGCAGAGGCACCAGCTAAGGAAGTCATCAAAACAGGAACTCAGGTTAACCTTAATGAGTTTCCAATCCTGGTGCATAATGCTATGGATGCTGGTCCCTACTTCTCAGCAGGCATTCTTATTACCCATGACCCTGATACAGGAATAGATAACTGTGCCTTTGCCAGAGGATGGGTCAAAGAGAATGACACCATCAGAACGATGATACTGGCAAGACCAATGCACAACGGCTGGAACCTGTACAAGCATGAGCTCAAGAACCAGGATATGAAAGTCGCCTACTGGCAGGGGCATCATCCCCTGGCGTATATTGGTAGCCTGGCCAAACTGCCCTATCCAAGCAGCCACTGGGAAGCAATGGGAGGTATGTTGGGAGAGGCACTCCGACTAGTGCCTTCCGAGTCCCTGGGAGATGACTTCCTGGTACCGGCTGATGCTGAGGTTATAGTGGAAGGCATTTTAGAAGTCAATAAACGCTATGCCGAAGGTCCGTTTGGCGAATTTCCCGGATACTATGGAGCGCAGATTCTCAGTCCGCAATGGAAAGTAACCGCCATAACTCACCGTCAAGATGCTATCTGGTATGATGTCTCCGCCGGGCATATGGACCATACGGGTACAGGTTCACCTCCATTAGAGGGTCTACTGTGGGATGTCCTCAAACCACGCTTCCCCAGCCTAACGAATGTACATATACCAGTATCCGGTACTGGCCGCTATCATGCTTACCTCCAATTTAAGAACCCTGGCCCTGGTGATGCACGGCAAGCGATAATGCTAGCCACCACTATACGTGGTATGGAAATCAAACACGTCTTTGCCTTCGATGATGACATTGATATCTTCAACCCGCACGACATAATGTGGGCCATAGCTACCAGGAGCCAGTGGAGCCAGGACGTGATGATATTCCCAAAAACTAAGTCAGTTGACCTGGACCCATCAACCGGTCCCGGTAGTATCGGCGACATGGGCGGTATTGATTGCACCAAGCCCTGGGGGGAGCCCTATGAAGAAAGAGTAGGTGTTGACCCAGAGGTTATGGAAAGGGTTAGGCTTGAAGACTATATTTCCACCTAAGTCTCTTACTCGAGCTAATACTGAAAGACAGCAGGAGGGACTAACCATGGCTGAGAAGATAAGTAGAGTAAACTGGGTTAAATGCCCTAAATGTAAGTATCGGTACTACGTTGGGCCACAATTACTTCTGGTGGACAATACGCTAGCGGTATGTCCTAAGTGTCATCACGAGTTCGACCCAAAACTCCACCTGGAGTCAAAAATTACCGAAGTCGCTGTAGGTGAGAGATGGTTCTGAGCCTAGAAGCCATACATACAAAACCATCCATGCACGCCGTTTAATAAGGCAAATCCGGGTTTACCAGAACTCACAAGGTAAACAGGTGTACCCAACCCTCAAAAAGCTAAAGTTGAAGCGAACTACTGACCTGAGTCACATGCTCAATAATCCTCCATTTAGTAGTACCAACACAAATGATTCTCCATCCCTCTGCCTTAGCTTAAAATGGCTGACCAGCCACCTCTTGACTTAACACACCATATTCCTCATAGAAAAATATTAAAGGTAATGTTCATATGCTTTCAAATATGAAAACCGGAAAGAAGGTGATACAATAAAACCTAGAAAATCCAGTCTCTTTAAGTTATAATCATCTGTAATTAAAACTTTAGAACAGGAGAAAAGTGAATATAGAAAAATTAAAGGCAACGGTCATAAGTGAAATAGACGCTCGCAGTAATAATCTTAGAGAGCTAAGCCTAAGGATTCACGCTAACCCAGAGCTATGCTTCAAGGAAACCAAGGCGGCTACATGGCTAACCGAATACCTGGAAGAAAATGGCTTCTCCGTAGAACGGGGTATCTGTGAATTGCCGACGGCTTTTAGAGCCAGCTATGGTCAAGGAAAACCAGTTATCGCTATGCTGGCTGAGTATGACGCCCTAGCCAATCTGGGACACGCCTGCGGTCATAATCTAATAGCTGTCTGTGCTGCTGGTGCTGGGGTAGCTTCTAAACCAGCTATTGACCAGTTTGGAGGCACTATCCTGGTTATAGGCACACCCGCTGAGGAAGGGGGTGGCGGCAAGGTAATAATGGCAGATAGAGGCGCCTTTGATAATCTAGATGTAGCGATGAAAATGCACCCCGATGTGCGTGACTCCTTTGCTACCAAATCACTGGCTAGCCATGGTCTAGAAGTTGAATTCCATGGCAAAGCGGCTCACGTTGGTACCGGACCACACTTAGGTATAAACGCCCTGGAAGCCATGATTCAATCCTTCACTGCCATTAATTCACTCCGGCAGCACCTCAGAGATAAAGCCTTAGTCAACGGCATAATTACTGATGGCGGTATGTCAGCCAGTATTATCCCCGCCCACAGTGCTGGAGTTTTTGGGCTACGGGCTGAAGATGATGCTTCCCTTGACATGCTAAAAGAGAAGGTCATCAACTGTTTTAGTGGAGCTGCTACAGCAACCGGAGCTCGCCTGGAATACCGGTGGAAAGGTGTACGATATGCTGCTATGCGGGGTAATACAACCATAGCCCAGTCATTTAGCCAGAATATGAAGGCTCTAGGACGAGAAATGCAATTATATAACCCGTTTTTTCATTTCAGCACCGATTCAGGTAATGTCAGCCAAATAGTACCCACCATCACCGCCTTCATAGCCATTGCCCCGTTGGATGTAGCAATACACTCTCCCCAGTTTGCCGAAGCCGCTGCCTCAGAAGTAGGGATACGCGGTCTACTTGATAGTACCAAAACTTTTGCCATGACTATAATTGACCTGTTAGCTAATCCTGAAATAGTTAACAAGGCCAAAGAGGAACTTACCCAAAATAAATGATTATTATCGTATCCAAAAGGATAAAGTAGAAAAACTAATTAACAATAAGGCACTACAGGAAAGAACAACAAAGATAAAGAGTGTAATGAGCAAGGAATAGAAACCAAACAAAAACAATAATTGCTAAAGGAGGTGTTTAGATGGCAGCTAAATCATTAACAAATGAAGGGGACAAAATATCTATCGAGGATGCAAAACGAGAAGTCGAAATAACAGCTCAAAGGATAGGGCTTTTACATCTCTCGTTTGCTAAAATTTTAGTTGAAGAGTTGGGTGAAGAAAAAGGTAGACAGTTGATTCTGAAAGCAATTAAAGATTATGGCAAAAGAATTGGTGAAAGAAAAAGAAGAACTTTAATTGACCAGGGGCTGGACCCAACCCCAGAGAATTCTTCGAAGGTTAGAGATCTTCCAAAATTTGGGATGCATGAACGAGCGGAAGTTTTAGAGGTAGAAGGTGGAAAACGGATGAGATCATATGGTTGCGTTATGGCCAAGATATGGAAGGAATATGATGAGGAAAAGCTGGGGCGTCTCTATTGCTACGTTGACCCAGCAAAATATATGGCTTTTAATCCCGAGTTTAAGTTGATTCATCTAAAAGCGCTACCAGACGGTGACGATTACTGCGAATTCGTAGTAAAACCTACATCTGAAAAGGAAAGAGAAGACTTTCTAGACGATGATAAAGATTGGACATATATAGATGGATAAGGTCTCTTAAAAATAGGCGAAGGCTGGTCAATTTGACCCAAATATTGTAGGTAAAGCCAAAAGGTAATATCTATTAAACCAAAATCTAAATAATAAACAGCACCGATTGGAGACCAAAATGAAAGAAACCAAAGAGGCAAACAACTTTTTTCGCGATTTTGCAAAAGAGACTAGCACAGTAAGGTGGCGTTTCGGAGAGTATACGAAAGAAGACCTTATGCAAATGGACCCGGTATCTCTGCGAGCTTTGCTCCATGAACGAACCCATCATACCATCGAAGTTCCGCTTTATCCAATCCTTCTAAAAGAAAAAGGTGAGCCTATAAAAGGCTTCGGCCGACAGGCACAACTAGTTTTAGATGTTTGGCGGGAAAGAGGATTCACCGAGGACGAGGATGATATCCAGTGGGTCAAGAGGTATCTAGCAATAGCCAAAAAGGTTCAAGCTGGCGAAAAGGTGGTGATAGACGAGCCTTTACCTGAACCCTTTACCAATGATGAAATGAAAGTTGTAGAGAAATTAATCTATCGGCGTCGTTCCATACGGGATTGGATTACCAAAGAGGTTCCCAACTGGATGATTGAAAAAATCCTTGATGCCGGTAGGGTAGCCCCAATTGGTTGTAACCTTAATGATATCCGTTTTATCGTGTTGCGAGACCCTGAAGAAAAAAAGATGATACACAGTGATATAGCCACAAATAATTGCGTAATTATAGTGATTTGCCATGATGCAAGAGTTCCCAAAATAGTCGGGCAGGATCGAACGGCACCACAGAATGTCGGTTTCGATGCCGCCGCTACGGCTGACCATATACTCCTCATGGCTCATGCTCTGGGTTTAGGTGCCGTCTGGCTGACGTTTGGTAAGGCAACGGAGAAGACACCTGATAGAAGTAAAGAATTTGCCCAAAAATATGGACTTCCCGATTATATTGAAGCCGATTTACACATAGCGGTAGGCTGGACAGCAATCGGCTCGATTAAAGCAGCTCGAATGCCACTCAACGAGATGATGATTCAGAGAAACACTTAACTTTTAATTAACTATTACCGGAGGCCACATTAAGAGATATAACCTCTGGAGTATTGAATTCTAAGATAGTTATCAAGGTTAAAGAGGAATTTACCTAAAATAAATGATTAAGATAGGCATCCCTAGAGCTCTACTATATTACCAATACTACCCTATTTGGAAAACCTTCTTTGAGGAACTGGGGGCAGAAGTGGTGCTTTCACCACCAACCACTCAAGTTACACTGTCTTTAGGCTCCGCTCGGGTAGTAGCTGAAACCTGCCTGCCGTTAAAGGTTTTCTTAGGGCATGTTCTTTCTCTAGTAGACGCATGCGACTATGTTTTTATTCCTGCCATCCGCAGTGTAAAAAGAAAGGTTTATAACTGTTCCAAATTTCTTGGTTTACCAGATATGACTAAAGCGGTTATCCCTGAATCTCCTCCTATCTTAGATATCGATATTGACATCAACAAGGGGAAGCGTGAGCTATATCAAGGCATTTACAAACTGGGACGACGTTTTACCTGGAACCCATTTAAGGTCAGGCGAGCCAGTATAGTTGCATGGCAAGCATACCTGAAATATCACTGGCTAATGTCCAGTAATCAACTAACACCACCGCAGGCACTAGAAAGAATGTCAGACTCCTCTGAAGCAGCGCCCGAAGCAAATCCCAGCCATCCAGCCTCGACACAAACCACCATTGCCCTCATTGGTCACCCGTACCTCCTCTATGATGAACACATAAATCATCGCCTTATCCACCGATTAGAACAGGCTCATAACAGGGTATTAACCCCAGAAATGCTCACCACGGAGGAGCTTGAATCAGCTGTAACCAGCTTAGTGGGTAGAGCCTACTGGACCTATGAGGAAGAAGTGGTAGGAGCTGGAGAGCACTATCTAAAAAGCGGAGCTGATGGTATTATTGGTATAATGACCTTTGGCTGTGGACCTGACTCACTAATGATGGATATAGTGCGCCGGCAGGCGGCTAGACTGAAGGTTCCCGCCTTTATGAGCCTTACCTTGGAAGAACACACCGCTGAAGCCGGTATAGTTACCCGACTGGAAGCTTTCTTGGATATGATAAATAGAAAGAAGAGGAGGCAGGTGGAAGCATGCGTGTAGCCATGCCCCATATGGGCAATGTTTATATACCCTTTAAAGCTCTATTTCAAAGACTTGATACTGAATTTATAGTACCACCAGTTAGTAATCAACGTACCCTATCCTTAGGTGTCAGGTATTCCCCTGAAGGGCTCTGCATCCCATTTAAGCTAACTCTGGGTAACCTGATTGAAGCCGCTGAGCTTGGAGCAGATACTTTGATTATGCCTGCCGGCTGTGGCACCTGCCGCTTGGGCTGCTACGCTAAGACTCAGGAACAAATACTCAGGGAGATGGGGTATAACTTTGAAATGATTCAACTAGGGGTTTCTGAGCAAAAGCTTTTAGGCATGTTTAGAATGATTAAGCGCTTGTCAAATAATGCACCATGGATTAAAATTATATCAGCCTTTCGCTTCGGTTTAGCCAAACTAAACGCCCTGGATAGAATAGAGCGAATAGTACACAAGGTACGCCCTGTAGAGCGAATAAAAGGGACAGCTAATAAACTATTTGCTAAAGCGATTAAGGCTATTGACGAGGCTAATGACTATAATACCTTGAAGAAGGTGCAAATAGATTATATTGACCAGCTTAATCAGGCAACTAAAGATAATAAAACCCAACCGCTGATAGTAGGCATCACCGGGGAGTTTTATGTTGTGCTGGAGCCATTCTCTAATCTAGATGTGGAGAGCGAACTGGGTAAGCTAGGGGTAGAGGTGAGACGGACAACCTTCACTTCAAAGTGGGTTAAGTTCAGTCTGTTCCTCAACCCCCTGGGCATGAATGAGAAGGATAGAATTCATAAAGCCGCCCTACCCTACCTCAAGCGGGATATTGGTGGTGATGGCTGGGAATCAGTGGGAGAAAAGGTGCTCCACGCTAAAGAGTATGACGGACTAGTACACCTGGCCCCTTTCACCTGTATGCCCGAAATAATAGCTCAAAATATCATGCCGTCAACCAAGGAGAACATTCCGGTGCTAACCATACTTTGTGACGAGCAAATGAGTAAGGTAGGCATGTTAACCAGACTGGAAGCTTTTGTTGATTTACTGGAACGCAAGCGGCGGGCAGGCAATAACAAACGATGAGGAGAGCTAATGGAAGCCTATTTGGGTATTGATGTTGGCTCAGTAACTACCAAGTTTGCTGTGCTGGATAAAAGTGATGAGCTTATTGCTAACCTATACCTGCTAACACAAGGCAAGCCCATTGAAATGGTGCAGCAAGGGCTGAAACAAATCAAGCAGCAACTGCCTGAAGATATTGACATCTGCGGTGTGGCCACCACCGGGAGTGCCCGGTACCTGGCTGGAGTTATCGTGGGTGCCGATTTAGTCAAGAACGAGATTACCAGCCACGCTGTGGCTACTTTGCTCCATGTCCCTGAAGTGCAAACCATCATTGAAATTGGGGGACAAGATAGTAAGCTTATCATCGTTAGAGATGGGATAGTAATTGATTTCGGCATGAATACCATATGTGCTGCCGGCACTGGTAGCTTCCTTGACCACCAGGCACTACGCCTTAATATGAGCATTGAGGAGTTTGCCCAACGGGCACTGAATAGTAATACAACAGTGCGTATTGCCGGGCGATGCACCGTCTTCGCCGAATCAGACATGGTTCACAAACAACAAATGGGGCATCAAACTGAGGATATTCTTTATGGCTTGTGCCAGGCATTAGTACGCAACTACCTTAACAATGTTGGCATAGGCAAAGATATTCAACCCCCAATAGTATTTCAGGGCGGGGTTGCCTTTAACCCGGCCATAGTAAAGGCATTCCAAGAAGAGCTTAATACCGAAATTATCGTACCACCTCACCACGAGGTCATGGGAGCAATAGGAGTTGCCATACTGGTGCACGAAGAGATAGTAAGTAATAATAATGGAAGCAAGTTCAAGGGATTTGGGGTAAGTGAAGCAAAATATCATACCTCATCATTCGAATGCAAATCTTGCCCCAGCCAATGTGAGATAGCCCAGCTTTCCCTCAATAGTCATGTTCTCGCCCGTTGGGGAGGTCGTTGCGACCTATGGGAAAGAAGCCCAAGTAATTAATATTTTAACAGGAAGGTAGAATGCTCATTGCTGTTGATACCGCAGGTGGGGAATATGCCCCCCACGAAATAGTTAAAGGAGCCATAAAAGCAGCTCAAGAATACGAGGTGGACATTGCTCTAGTCGGCAACAAAGCCATGCTCCATATTCTGGCCAGCCACTACTCCAAGAAAGCAAACTTTACCATTATTGAGGCAAACCAGGTTATTGAGCCTCAAGAGTCACCCATCAAAGCAGTCCGAAGCAAACCAAACTCCTCAATAGTAGTCGGCCTGAACCTGATAAAAGATGGCACTGCTTCAGCCTTTGTCTCAGCAGGCAATAGCGGCGCCGTAGTCGCCGCAGCCCTATTGAACCTGGGCAAGATAGAAAACGTTCCCCGCCCAGCTATCGGTAGTTTTATTAATATTACCCCACCCATGCCAACCTTTATTATCGATGCCGGAGCCAATGTTGATTGCCGACCAGAACATTTAGTTTGGTTTGCTCATCTAGGCAGTCTCTATGTCAGCCAAATTCTTGGTATCAGTTCTCCCCGTGTAGGCCTACTCAGCAACGGAGAAGAGAAAACCAAAGGAAACAAGCTAGTTGTAGAAAGCCATAAGCTTCTCAGAAATACTAATCTAAACTTCATCGGTAACTTAGAAGGCCAAGATATCCTGAAAAGAGCCGCTGATGTTATTGTTACCGATGGCTTCACCGGCAATATAGTGCTCAAGACTATTGAGGGTGTGAGTGATAGTTGGCTATATTCGCTCGGTCAAGTCGGGCAACTCTTTTCTAAAGCCTATCACCTTCCAGCACGAGCTTTGCATCGTGATATTGGAATGGATTCCTGGGCTAAAAAATTGGACTACCGGGAACATGGTGGTGCCTGTCTTCTTGGCGTTAATGGCAATGTCATCATAGCTCACGGACGGAGTCAAGCTAAGGCTATTAAAAATGCCATCGGCTTAGCCAAGCAGACTACAGAACGAGAAATCTCACAGATAATCAAGGAGGAACACCATGAGTAAACCGATTGTAATAGACGATGCTAACTTTGACCAAATAGCATTACAGGCTAAAACACCGGTGCTGGTGGATTTCTGGGCACCCTGGTGCCGACCGTGCCTTATGATTTCCCCCATACTAGATGAGCTAGCTGAAGAGTATGGCGACAAAATAAGCATCGCCAGGATGGATGTTGACCAGAACCCGAAAACTGCTGCCAAATACAAGATAATGTCCATTCCCACCATGCTTATCTTTAAAAAAGGAGAGCCTATCTCCCAAATAGTCGGCTTCAGACCCAAACCAGAACTCAAAAGGAGCTTAGATGCCGTCCTTGATTAAACACACTATTAAAATTACCATCGTTGATGATAGTAAGAGTGAGGGGTGCAATGCTCACTGCGGAGTAGATTGGGCTTCAACGGAAGCCATTGCCTTAGCTACTAAGCAAATTAAAGACCGGTTCGGCGACAGAATAGAGTTACAGTACCTTAATCTGGCTAAACCTATGACTGACCCCCGTGATTTAGAATTAAACCAAGTCATCGGGAAGGAAAATCTGCCCTTCCCAATACTAATCATTGACGGGAAGCCTAGAATTTCAGGGCAATTTGATATTCGTATGCTACTAGATTCTATTGATGCCGAGATGGAAATTAAATCATGAATAATGAATATGAGTTAATTATTATTGGTGGTGGTCCAGCTGGACTTACCGCCGGACTTTACGCCTCAAGGGCAAGGCTAAATACTCTGCTTATAGAAAAGGGGTTGGTTGGCGGCCAGATAGTGAATGCTGAGCGGGTAGAAAACTACCCTGGTTTTCCTGAAGGTGTTACCGGCCTTGAGTTGGGCCAGTTATTGCACCAGCAGGCAACAAAATTTGGACTGGAAACTTTATTCGCTGAGGTTACTGGTACCGAGCTCCAAGAGGAGCAAAAAGTGGTAACGACTACCGCAGGCAATTTCACAGCTAAAGCAATAATCATAGCTAGTGGCTTAGAACAACTCAAATTAGGCATCCCCGGAGAAGAAGAATTCACCGGCAAAGGGGTATCCTACTGCGCTGTCTGTGATGCTTATTTTTTCAGGGATAAGCCGGTAGCCATAGCCGGTGGTGGTAACGCTGCTATCAGCGAAGCTCTCCAACTAACCAAATTTGCCTCTAAGGTCATAGTAATACACCGCCGTGACCAGCTACGGGCTACCCGTATTCTGCAGGAGAAAGCCTTCGCTGAACCCAAGATTGAATTTCTGTGGAATACTGTGGTGGAGAAAATTGAGGGTGAAGATGCAGTTAACAGATTAAGTCTCCGCAACCTGATAACCGACAAAAAAACTACCCTAAATGTAGACGGAATCTTTGTATCTGTGGGATTTAAGTCCAATACAGATTACCTCAAAGAAGCGTTACCCTTAGATGCAGCTGGCTATATCATTACCAATGAAAAGATGGAGACCGAGATACCCGGCATTTTTGCCACTGGCAATATACGCAGTAACTCTATCCGACAGGTAATATCCGCTGCTGGTGATGGCGCCACCGCGGCTACCTATGCCGAAAAGTTTATCACCGGATAGAGGGGGTAAATAAGACAAAGATTTCTTGAAAATGTTTAGGATTAAGCTTTTATTTCACCACCGGGTGAAGTAAAATTATAAAAAAGAGGTAAGATTATGAAGGTTATTTTTCTTCAAGATGTGTCTAGTGTAGCTCAAGCCGGTGATATAAAAGAGGTAGCTGATGGCTACGGCAGGAACTTCCTTATCCCCAAAAAACTGGCTCTGTTAGTTAATTCCCCAGCTACTAGCCTGATAAAGAGACAGCTCAAAATAAAAGCTGACAGCCAGGAACAAACAGAGACTGACGCAATTAAGCTAGCTGAGCAGCTGGCGGGGAAGGAGAATATCCTGAAAGCTCGGGCCGGAGCCAAAGACCGACTCCACGGCTCAATTACCAGTACCGATATTGCCTCCGAGCTACAAAACGCCACCGGGTTAGTTGTTGACAAAAGGAAAATAGAGCTAGATGAACCTATCCGTCAACTCGGTAGCTACGAAATAACTATTAAACTAGCTAAAGATATAACACCTCAAATAAAGATTACTGTGATAGAAAAGGAGACGGCATAAGAATGTACGGGGAAAAATTGCCGCCACATGATATTGATGCTGAGGAAGCGGTAATCGGCTCGCTCCTAATAGATGGTGTTGCAATCTATAAAATTGCTACTTTCCTTCAGCAGTCAGGCTTCTATAGTGAGCGAAATCAATGGATATATGGGGCATGCCTCTTACTACACCAGCGTAACGAGGCTATAAACCAAATTACAGTAGCTCAAGAATTGGCTCGACAGAATAAGCTTGAAGGGTGTGGAGGTGCTGCTTATTTATCACACCTAATATCCATATGCCCAACCTCCATCGATATTGAGCACTATGCCCAAATTGTTTATCGCCTGTCCACAATGCGTCGCCTTGTTAATGCCGCTAGCCAAATTGCGGCTATTGGTTATGAGGCTGATCCGAATGTTGAAGCCAGCCTTAGTCGGGCAGAGGACATCCTGTTTAAGCTGGGACATGGGCAAAGCTCACCAGACTTCGTCCACATCCGCCAGGTGTTAGATAAGTACTTTGAGGCCACTCCCAGCCAGGATGCTGAGGCAGAAGGTTACGAGAAGCCAATGCCCTATGCGCTTTCAGGTTTCACCAAGCTTGATGAATTCTTAGGTGGATTTCAGCACTCAGACCTGACTATCATCGCCGGTAGACCCAGCCTGGGCAAAACAAGCCTGGTTCTTAATATCGCCAGAAATGCTGCTGTGGAGCAAGGGGCTTGTGTCGCTCTGTTCAGCCTGGAAATGGCACGGGAGTCATTAGTTTTACGCCTACTATCCAGTGAATCTGGGATTAATTCAAGACGAGTCCGTCTCGGGCTTCACCTTACTGAGGAAGAGGAAAAACGGATTATGGATGCCACCGGCGTCCTCTCTGAAGCACCAATCTACATCGATGATACCGCTCAACTTCGAGTAGCAGAGATGCGAAGCAAAGCCCGCCGACTTCACTACGAGCATGGCATCAACCTCATTATCATCGACTACCTGCAACTGATGCAGGGAGATGGAAAAGGAGAAAATCGGGTTCAGGAGGTTAGCTACATCTCCCGCTCCCTCAAAGCGCTAGCTCGTGAGCTTAATGTGCCCGTACTGGCGGTATCACAGCTTAGCCGAGCTGTGGAGTGGCGGGCTTCACATATCCCTCAACTTTCCGACTTGCGTGAAAGCGGCACCATTGAACAGGATGCCGATATTGTTATGTTTATCTACCGAGATGATGCCTACCATACCGAAGAAGAATGGCAAAACCTGCACCCTGATAAAGCTTACCCACGAGGTATTGCCGATATTATTATTGCCAAGCACCGCAATGGTCCCACAGGAGAAATCAACCTGCGCTTCATACCCGGAACAGCTAAATTCGAGAACCTTCCTGAAGTAGAGCCGAGTTTACTATGACACAGTTTACCGGCTTCCCAACCAAGATGCAGTTTACCTCCATTCCTAATTTTTTCTTCAGCACACTGCTGCCACAAATTAGTGATATTGCTGAGCTAAAGACAACCCTCCATATTTTAGCCGCACTTTACCGCAAACGGGGCTATCCGCGCTTCGTCACTCATACAGAGCTGTTAGGCAATGCGAGCCTAATGACCAGCCTCAAGAACTTGGCAAAGCCACCTCAGGAGGTACTGCATAAAGCCCTGGAAATGGCTACCAAGCGGGGAACCATCCTTCATTTAGCATTAGACAAAGATGGGATGCCAGAGGATATTTATTTTCTCAATACAGACAACGATAGACAGATTGTGGCGAAAATTCAAGGCGGCGAGCTCAGTTTAACCGGGTTGAAAGCTAAGGGGCAAATCTATATTGAGACCGAGGAACAACCTGACATCTTCACCCTTTATGAACAGAACATCGGTATGCTAACCCCGATGATTGCCGAAGAACTGCGAGAGGCAGAGAAGCTCTACCCTGCATCCTGGATTAAAGATGCTATAAAAGAAGCAGTTTCACTCAATAAGAGACACTGGAGATATATTGCCCGAATTTTAGAGCGATGGTCAATAGAAGGTAGGAGTAATGGAACATATAGGCGAGATTCTACGAAGAAGACAGACTCAGATAAATATATCAAGGGCAAATATGGACACATGGTCGGCCGCTGAAGATGAAGAAGCCGAACCAAGCTCAAAGTGTCCTTTTTGTAAAGGGGTGGGCTTCGTTTACGCCAATGTTCCCTTTGGACACCCCGACTTTGGTAAGGCAGTGCCCTGCCGCTGCACCCAGGAAGAATCGGAAAAGGAACACCACGACCGTTTACAACAATATAGCAATCTGGGCTTGCTGACTCGCCTCATCTTTAATAACCTACTCCCCCAGGGTAGAAGTGGCAATCCCATCAGTCAAGAACAATTTAGCCGTGCCTGTGAAGCAGCCAAGGCATTTGCCTCTGAACCTAAAGGGTGGTTAACTCTGGTTGGTCCTAGTGGCTGTGGTAAGACTCACCTGGCAGCAGCGATTGCTAACGAGTGTCTTAGTCATGGTTATTCTGTTTTCTTCACTACCGTCCCTGACCTCCTTGACCACCTGCGTTCTGCCTTCAGCCCTGATAGTGAAATGCCTTATGACGAGTTCTTCGACCGGGTGCGCAAGGCCCCACTACTAATCCTGGATGATTTAGGTACTCAAACCAGCTCCTCATGGGCTAAGGAAAAATTGAATCAATTGCTAAATCACCGCTTTAATAATGAATTGCCTACAGTAATTACCACCAGCACCCCTATTGAGCAGCTAGAAGAAAGAATAATCACCCGCCTGACTGAACCTAATCTATGTCGTACATATGTAGTTGAGGAAAAACAACCCTCCTCGCTTGATTATAGCGGTGGTGTCGGCCCAGAACTATTGAGGAGTATGAGCTTTGATAATTTTGACTGGAAGCGGGTTAACCTACTGCCAGAGCAACGCCAGAACTTGGAGTTAGTGTTCCATAAAGCGCTTAACTTTGCCAAATCACCTGATGGCTGGCTAGTATTAATCGGCGTTACCGGCTGTGGTAAAACCCACCTGGCAGCAGCTATCGCTAACTATCGCCTTCAAGCCGGTAAGCCAGCTTCATTTGTAGTAGTTCCTGATTTCCTCGACCATCTGCGTGCCACCTTTAGTCCTGATAGTAAAGTATCCTATGACCAGCTCTTTGAATCGATAAAGAATACGCCACTACTCATCCTGGATGACTTTGGTGAGCAGTCAACCACACCTTGGGCGCAGGAAAAGCTTTATCAGGTCATCAACCATCGCTATAATGCCCGCCTGGCTACTGTAATTACCACCCGCCTCACCCTGGAGGAAATTGAGAACCCCATCAGTTCCCGGCTAATAGACCCCAAAATTAGCCTGGTATGGAATATTAATGTTCCTGACTACCGGGGAGATTTACGATCTACTCAAAAAACAAAGCCATATCCCCGCGGCAGGAAAGGACGCTGGAGCTAAGAAGCCCAACGTTTGTTAAGGCACCACTTCTAAAACCTACAGTCCAATTCTACATATAAAAGCAGTTGCAAAATTATTGTCTTTCATATATTATTGGCACATCTGAGCTTGACTACAGCTTTGGTAATAACTACCATACTTTAAGATCAGTAAGATAGCCAAGTCTTTGTCTAGAGAGAAGCCTTAAAAATGGTAAACAACCCTGTCCTCGTGCTAAATCAGAACTATGAGCCACTTAACGTCTGCCGTGTTCGGCGAGCCGTAGTGTTGCTTTACCGAGATAAAGCGGAGATGTTAGAAAATGGTTCAGGATTTATACATTCAGCTAATTACACTTCACCCCTGCCATCAGTAATCCGACTAGCTTATTTTATTAAGCGTCCCCGACCCACAAGAAAGCTAACTCGCCTTGAGATTTTCAACCGTGACCAATACGCCTGCCAGTATTGTGGCAGGGAGATTCGGCAGCTCACCTTGGACCATATTATCCCACGCTCCCGTGGAGGCGAACACACCTGGGAAAATGTGGTTAGCGCCTGCATACCCTGTAATCGTCATAAGGCAGGTAAAACCCCGGAACAAGCTGGGATGAGATTACTTAACCATCCTTCTCCACCACGCGACAACATCTTCTTCATTCCCCACCACTACCGACTAACCCGAACCGAGTGGCAGAAATACCTTCCCCCATAAAAAAACTAATGCCCTGTAACAGTAATTTCGCTGAGAGGTAATTCCACAGTTCCCTGGCCCTCTAACTCAACCATCACCGTTTCCTTTAGTATGTTACTACCAACTACACTAGCTACCCCCATGGCTGTAGATACTCGCTGACCCTTTTTGGGCATCTTCTTCTTCATATTATGGTATTGTTCATTCTCATAGACTAAACAACATGACAAGCGACCACAAACACCGGAAATTTTCATCGGGTTAAGGGGTAAATTTTGCTCTTTAGCCATCCGAATGGAGACAGGGGCGAACTCGCTTAAGAAACTCATACAACATAGCTGGCGGCCACACCTGCCAAAGCCACCTACCAACTTGGCTTCATCCCTGGGTCCTAGCTGCCGAAGCTCCACTTTGATTTTAAATTGGCCAGTTAGTTGCCGAACCAGCTCGCGGAAATCAACCCTCTCAGCAGCACTGAAGAAAAGAGTGAGGCAGCTACCATCAAGGTTATATTCCGCCGATAGTAGTTTCATCGACAGATTAAGTTTAGCAATTAGCTTACCACACACCATCAAAGCCTCCTCCTCCTTAGCAACTGATTCCTCGGCAAGCTGAATGTCCTCAGGTTCTGCTTTACGTACTACCGACTTCAGCGGCTCGGTCACTTCACTACCTAATACCTGTCTGGGAGCAATAACGACATGCCCTAGCTCCAGACCACGAACTGTCTTGACTACCACATAGTCATTTACCTCGAGCTCAATACCCTCCGGGTCAAAGTAGTATACTCTGCCCGCTCTTTTGAAACGTATTCCAACAATCTCAGCCATACTTTCTCCTTGGTATACTAAGCATTAACACCTCCAGTACCAGCCGCGGGTTGGCATTTCGCCTAAGTTGTTCCACAGCCGCCTGAATACTTTTAATAAAATTCTTTATTTGAGCCAGCTTATAACCCCCGGCCATATTAACCAGCATCGCTTTATGGTCAATATTAGTAATAACATTATCACAACCTGCCTTGACTAATAAGAGGTCACGCCACCCTTCAATCCATAAACTCAGTACTTCCTGAACCAACCCCCTGCTTTTATTAAACTGAACTACCAACTGGGCAGCATAAGCAAAGCTCTCCTCATAATCAGCATTAATAATATCAATCAGTTTATCCAGCTTCTCAGCACGCTGCTGAAGCATCTCATCATCAATGATAGCCGATACTGCCCAACCCAGACAACCATGGGAAAGCCCGGCTAAAAACTTAGCTTTGGTAGGCTCGACACTCCAGCGACTACCAAGGGCAGCTTCTACCTCACTAGCTGCCAGAGGAGGCAACTCCAACCGCTGGCAACGAGAAATCACTGTGGGCGGCAAGAGCCTGTCATTTACTGTTAGCAATATAAAGATTACCTTACTTACAGGCTCTTCTAAGGTCTTAAGCAAGCAATTAGCTGCTTCATTTGACAAGAACTCAGCCCCATCAATAATAAAAACCTTATGCCTGCCTTCAAATGGTGGCAGGTTGGCTGAGTGCTGTAACTGTCTAATCTGGTCGATACTAATCTCCATTCGAGGTTTAGCCTCGGCTGAATTCTCATTAGAGGTCAAACCTATAATTTGGACATCAGCATGCTTGGCTGAAGCTATTTTTTGACAGGCAATACACTCACTGCAGGGAGGTTCAGATGCCTCACAATTCAATGCCTGAGCTAGATTCAGAGCTAAAGTCATTTTACCCACATGAGGAGAACCAATGAAAAGATAAGCATGAGCCAGCACCCCCATCTCCAGACTGCGCTGGAGTAAAGATACCACCCTACTTTGCCCAACTACTTGCCACATTCTAAAGTCCTGCTTTCTACATCTAAACTAAATCACACCTGGTCAGGTCATCAAGGGTCTCTCGGCGCCGAATAAGGCGCACCTTCCCTTCCTTAACCATAACAACGGCC
>SDBV01005532.1_pt1 | contig 17808 bp, 39 predicted proteins | sample 2277081 | NCBI WGS metagenome assembly SDBV01 (sample SAMN10402039, study PRJNA504765) | marine sediment metagenome | isolation source: marine sediment core GS10_PC15, 223 cmbsf | place: Arctic Ocean: Southern Knipovich Ridge | collected 2010 | reverse complement strand
GGGTGAGGTCGTCACCGCATTCACATGTCGCCGGTTGGGGCGCGAGTGCCTGTACCTGTTTGATCCAATCCCTTGCCCTATCCCTGGAAACCCATCGGCCATGAGTGTTCAAGTGACCAATGGGACCTTCGAAAAAGTATTCCTTCATCTCCTTTGCCAGCTCCAACGCCTCAGTGCTGGCGCGGGGGAAATGCTTTTCGATGTCGCCACATCTACCCTCTGGTCTGGCGATCGTGTGACACTCCTTGTCCGGCGTTACGCTCATCCGCTCGCAGATGAGACACTTGAACAGTGTCTTGCCTGACGGGCTGGTCTCTTCTAGTTTGATCCACCTACTCATCTCCCCACCTCCGTGTCCTTGCCCTCAAGGCGATCGCGCCATGATGCAATAACCTCTTGTCCCGGGTCAGAGTCTTGCGCGATGTATTCGGTCATCTCCGCCACCACTCCCGAGACGTCGGGGGCGTAGTAGCCCATGTAAAAGTAGACCCATTCTTTGCAGGCACCACACCACTTCATTCCATCGGTGTCCCTTGGGCCGGTGACCTCGCTTCCGCAGTCCTCTCTTGGACACATCGGAATTTCTGCTCGCGTGAGGTTACGTTCGGTCATGACTTCTCCTTGTTAGGCCCAATGTGAAAGTCGCAGTCGCCATCGGCAGCGCACCCCATGCCAGTACACGGACCCCTGTACCCAGCGTTGCAGTTGGAGTTAGGTTCGCCGCACGGAAACAGGTCACCCAGTTCGCACGCGCACTCACCGCCGCACTGCCACAACCCGTCAAAGCCATCGGCGCGCAACCGGTGCTCCACCATTTCCCGGATGGTTGGGTTTCGCTTACTCATATCCGTCACCTCCCTCGTCAAATCGAAACTTCCCCCGTTCGTCCTGTGTGCGCTTCCAAACGACGTAGGCATGGGCCGCATCACAGGCAGCACACCCGGAAATTAAGCACGTGCAATGGTGGGCAATCCCGTGGTCGCTATACGCCTGGTAGTAGGTGAGCAGCAAGTCCCGCTCGGTAAGGAGGGCGTCGCGCTCAATGGCGGCAATGCGCACCGACTCAAGCATGCCCTCCTCCATGTTTCGCCGTCGCGCCTCCGAAACGTCGTAGTCCGTCGCCAAGACATATGGTGCCCGGGTTAGTAGGCATTCCTCTGGCCTGTATCGTCTCACCTTCGTTTCAGTCATCGTCGTTCCTCCCTTGTAAAATTTTGCAAACCTCTTCAACCTCGTGAATAGTCCGGCATACGTGCGTCAACCACCCTCGGGCCTTGAGTGCAGCCAGCCATTCGCGTTGCTCTTTGGTGGGGTACTTGCCCGGGGCCTTGAGTTCAATGGCGATGCCGAAACTGGCTTGCCTATATCCAAGCTCGAGCTTTGGCAACCACCAATGCTCAAATATCAGAACGTCTGGCACCCCGCGCTTGAGCCCCATCCGTTTGAGCTTGGCACCCACCCTGACCGGCCTGTACTCCCCAGCTGGAAAGTGGGTGTACACCCAGCCCATGAGGTCCAGGTAGTCCGCCACGGCGAATGTCAGCCCATCCTCGTAGGTGCTACGTGGCATCGTTGCCCCTGTCGTAAGCATCCAGCGCCGGGGGCAACGTCCCGCCAAGCTGCTCTATTGCCGCGGCGTACTCATCCACGACCTTCCACAGCGCCCGAAGCTCGGCAGCAACCGCAGTATATCGAGGGATGCCACCCGGCTTCTCGGCCCACTTCACCCATGTTTCGGCCCATTCGCGCCGTGTCATTTCTTTTCTCCAATCGCTAGGAGACGGGGGGCGTTTCCGTCGTGCATTACTCATGGGAATCGCCCTTCAGGAGGGCTGCCAATGCGTCACGAGCCTCAACCTCATAGGTCCCGCACATCACCAACTCAATTCTTTCGAGCAGCGTCGCCTCCCGATCCGCACAGTCCAACAAATCCAGGAGGTGGGCGGAATTGACTGGAACCATATACCCATCGGGTAGAGCCACGGCGGCGTGTTTCCGCAGCTCGTTACGTTCGGCCTCGGTTATTGTGGGTCTGGTCATGGTTTTGCCGCCTCACATGGGGCCCTGAGGTCAAGGGCCCAAGCTGTGATGCGCGCACGAAATATTGCGGCGTCGCCCTTGGCTACCGGGAAATCAAGCGCGTTCGCCATGCGTATCCGTATCTCGTCTACCTTGCGTAGGGCGGACTCCAGATCCGCGCATCGATCGCACTTCACCACTGGACGTCGCTCGAAATCGCCGCACGTCTCGGCATCCCGCTGAACGGGCACGATTTCACGGATGGCACAATGGGCGATCCCATCGAACCGTCTGAACGTAAAACAGTCGCTACATAGTTTCATCGGTCGTCTCCTTCGGTGGGCGCGGGCTTGATAGCCCCTCGCAACCTGCCCATGGCTACGCTTGTTTCCGCTAACGCCACGCAGCACGCCTTGCCCATGGCAGCCATTGCCGCGGCGTATTCACGAATCCTGGTAAGGGCCTCTTTGTTGACTGTATTCTTCTTGCGTTGGCGTTTATTCGGTCGTTTCATTTCCCACTCCCTCCGATTTCAAGTTGTTCAACCGTGGCGGTGAGCTTCAACGGTATCCGCCGCAGCACCTCCGCCCCCGCAAGGGTCATCATCGCCTTGGGGTCGACGGTGCCGAGCACGAACGTGATCCCCTTGGACTGGTACCGTGCGTCGAGGAGGTCCCACACGGGCCCCACCCTCCACTCAGGTGCGCCACGCAGCCGGTGGAGCTCGTCAATGGTCAGTACACCCGTCTCCTGCCACTCGGCAAGCGTCTCAGCGGGCGCGGTGGCGATTCTAAGGGCGGTGGTATGGGCCACGGTGCCCCCGTCCCTGGCAATTCGCATGGAGGCCCACGTCGCGGCCGTCGTTTTCTGCGTCTTCGTCTCGCCCACGAGAAAAACCGACTGTTGCCAATCCCATTGGGTCATCAACTTGCGCCAGATGACGGGGATGGGCTCCCTGGGCTCCAGGTCGTCACAGTGCTCGCGGACGAAACCGACATGAAGCGGTGATAAGCGCTCGATGCGGCGGGCGTAGTCTGCTGCGGCGGTGCGGCGTTCGTCCTCGATGCGTGCCAGCTCCTCACGGGCAACGCGCTCCTGATAGGCGGGGTCCTCTACCTGGCGCTTGATGCGGTCCATGATGGATTGGAGTTCGGGTGATACGGTGTTCATGATGTCAAAAGCCTCCATGCAGTCGCAGCCACGACTGGAACTTGTCCGTTCCCAATGGCTTTAAGTCGGTCCACCCTGGAATCCACCCCATCAGCCACTCGACCCACGTCGGGTTCAGTTGCCCACCACCCGCCGACCCCACCGCCGCTTTGGTCAGACCCGTTTGCCCCGTGTGATTCGCCTTCATCCTGCCCGGGTGAGCCGCTTCCGATGCCCTTGGTGTTGGCCACCGCTTCACCATCACATTCAGGTTTGGGCTGTGACGATTCTCCTTGCCAGTGGCTGTCCTCCAATCCCGGCCCATAGGCGTCGGCCACGTGCCCATCTTTGCCATGGTGCCCAGGCTCGGCCGCCCCTTTCCCGTTCGACCCGCTGACCCGCCCTGATTGCTCCCGTAGCTCTGAGCGCTTGGCGTCGGATACATCTGCACCCACACCTCCAGCTTCACCCCAGGGTCGAACTTGCTCAATCCCTTTTTGAAGTTCTTCTTTCTCTCTGCTAGGTGCTCGGGTGTCTCGCTGATGATGGTCTTGTTTGGAGTTGGCACTTGCGACAATCCACAGCCGCTTTCGCCGATGGGGGGCGCCGCAATCCGCAGCCGATAGCACGCACCATTGCGCATCGTACCCGACTTCGGCCAGTCCTTGCAGGACGGTTCCGAAATACCCATGAGACTGAGCAAGGAGACCTGGGACGTTTTCCAAGAACGCGTATCTGGGTCTAACGATGCGAATGACCTCAAGGGTGGCGGGCCACATATTTCGCGGGTCATCGGCAGCGGCTTGCTTTCCAGCGACTGAGAAGGGCTGGCAGGGGAAGCCCCCACTGACGACGTCAGCCATTCCCCGATATCGCTTGGCGTACCCTTCAGAGATGAATGCTCGGATATCGCCGAAGATTGGGGCTCGGTGGAGGAGTCCGTCTTCGATTCGCTGGGCGATGACCCGCTGGCAGTAGTTGTTGAACTCGACATATCCGATTGTCCTCCATCCAAGTAGGTGAGACGCGAGCAAGCGCGTCCGCCGGCGCCGCTGAATAGGGATAGCTCGTTCATTTCCACTCTCCCTGTGGTGCAAAGTTCTGCTGCGTGGCGTTCGTCTCCACGGCGGATGGCTTTCCACTGGACTGCCGACCGCCCATCTTCACCCCGGCCTTCGCGTTGTCGAGCTTGCCGGCGAATAGCGTGGGCCGAAACAGCGTATCGGGCTTGAACCACTGCCAGTCACCAGACCGCTCAGCTTCGTCCGCCTTCCAGCGCACCACGATCATGAGGTCGTCTTGGGTAAAGCCCTTGGCCAGTAGCTTAGAAATGTTGGGCCTCCACGCCTTGGCCGCCCAGTCGCGGCCGGCGATCCGGTTCATCTCCGAAATCACGTGCTTGGCAACAGCCCCAAAATCTAGGTTTCCCCTCACACTCCCCTTCCTATCTTCTCCCTTCTTAAGATCTTTTAAATCTTTCTGATCCGGATCCGGAGTCTTAAGAGGGCTAGGGTCAGGACTAGGGGATGGTATCTTAGCCTCGCTTAGCGTCACTAAGCCTGAATAAGCGTCATTAAGCACTTGCTTCTCCAGGTCTGTATTATTAACTACTTGCATTAATATGAGTTTCGCCGCCGCGGTCGGCGTCTGGTGTGGGTACACTCGCTTGAGCATCTCACTGAGGGGCCTCCATTCGCCGGGCTTGATGGTCATGTTGACGTTCTTCGCCAAGGCTCAGCCGCGGTCCAAGAGGGTGAACTTGATCCTATCGCCGTCCATTCGCATGGTGGCTTGACCTTTGATGACCAGATCGCACATGGCGGCCGTCAACCGTACCTCGGTGGCCAGGGTATTGATTTCCTCCATGGCCTCGCTCAGTGCGCCCTTAGCGGCTTCCATGGCGGTCTCATGCTCGGACAGCAGGACCAGGTTGCCGCGGGATGACACCTCTATGCCGGGGGACCACATGCGTTCTCTGTCGTGCTTGCTGCACCAGTAGGCGCCCAATACGCAACCACACGGATATTGCCAGTGAATCACTTTTTTCTCACCCATCTTCCTACTCCTCTCCCGCGCTCGAGCGCTGCGGGGCTATGCGTCTGGGTTGTCCACTGGCCACGAATCCCCACAGTGCGAGCAACAGCCCCACCACCCATCACTGTCGCGGTCGAGTGCATACGTCTGGTCACTGCCACACCCGGGACATGGCTGCGGGTCCTTCCAGTTGGGAATTGGGTGCGTGAAAATGCCGTTATCCAAGGGCTCGATTGTCCTCATCGTTCTCACCTATCCCGATTCACCGACCCCGGTGCCCAGAGAGTTGCGAGACCCGTGGGCGGCCCGGGGCGCAGTGAATCAAGTCTTTGTCGTTGTCATCATGAATGGGTCTCGCACCACCAACCTACGCCACCCGCCACGCAAAGTCAACTTCTCGGTTCATAAAACAGCACCCACCCCTTGGGCACGCCGTTCTTCCACGTCGAGCGCCTGCAGGTGATGCCGGCGTAGGTGTTGGGCAGCGTCCGCATGATGACGACGGTGGCCGAATGACCCTCGGGGAGATCGCCGCGGTAGTACACCGTCGCGTAGGCCCGGAGGTCGCCGTTCCAGTAGACTTGGCCGGGGGTGACGGTCATTGATTTTCATCCCCTGAAGGCTGCGAGCCACACCACACCGCCCCGTTGTCCACCCCCTCCATCAGCCCACAAGCTGGGCATTCGCCCTTGTGTGTATCCACTGTAAGCGGGCGCACATTCACCCATCGGTGCCCACATGCAAGGCACTCAGCCCAAGCCGTCACCCAAGGAGTTGTGACGCCGTCCTCAGGCCACGTCAGTATTTTCCAGGGCCGGTCGTCCACGGCCTGGATGAGCTTGAGCACGTCACCCGGCTCCATATCCTGTACCACGACGCTGGGATCTGACTTACCGTGGCCACAGCAGCACCCCAGGGTCACCACCCCAAGGGACCAGAGGTGCTGGATCGTGGGTGCGATGCAGAGATCGACAGACACGTCGTCACCGTTGCGCAGGTTACGGAGTTGGGGCGGGTGTTGGAGGATTACAGCTTCATCACACATCCTTGTCTCCTATCAAGGCCAGGATACTCTGCTGACCCCGGCGTGCGTCCTGCAGTGTCAGCCCCCGGGTCTCGGCCTCAAGTCGTTCAGCGTGGTAGACACCGTGGCACGAAACGCAAAGCCACCTGACGCGAAGCCAGTCCTTCTCCGCATACGAATCATGGTGGCCCTCGATGTCGGTTTTGCGCGGACACTTGCTGCAGTGGCTTGGGCGAACCAAGATGCCCGCCGCAATCGCCTTTTTGACCGCGTGCTTCGCCTGCGACTGGATCTTGTTCGCTAGGTAGTATTCACGGTTGTACTTCGCTCGCGCCACCTTCGCCGCTGGGGTGTTTTTTCTAGCTCGTATTTTCTCGCAGCTGGCCTTTGCGTACTTCCGGTAGTAGGAGCGTGTTTTCTCGCGGTTTTGCTTCGCCCAGTCGCGCTGGTAGTCTGGGTTCTCTCTCCGGAATTTGGCGTTCCGCTCTTGCTGGTTCATGGTGACCTCAACACACGCCCTCCGGCCTCCGGGCTGCAACACCGGTGAAGGATACCCGAAGGCCAGAGAGCATGACTTTGGTCGTTCATAGAATCACCGATGTTGCAGAGACATCGTACCGCGGACGCGTATAAAAATCAACCACCACGTCCACCGAATCAGGCGCCGAGTCCTGCCATTTACCACAGCGGATTTCCCAGCCAGTTCCGGTATAGACCTTGGGCTTCAAGGGCTCTCGTCTCCTTCTGGCTGTGGAACGAGCACGTCTGCGGTGAGGTGGCGAAGTAGCCAACTCATAACCACGAACGGGCCGACCCTGATGTGGATAAAGCCGTTTTCGCTATGGCTGAAATACGGATGGAAGGTGTCGTGCGCGATGTACCACAACTGCTTGGCCATCCCTGCCAGATATTTCCCGTCACTGCTCAGCTTCACTTGCACATGGCGGCCTGGTATCTTGAACTTCACTGCTCTCCGCTCCCTTCATGGTCCTGGTAGTACGGCTTCATTTCCCCACCACCGTCCCACCCTCAATCTCAGCCGGCTCATCCGGCAACCCCTTGAACTCCTCGACGGCCTCCCCAAACGCAACGTAGGCCCTTGCCAGGGCGTCTATCGCGTCTCGGAGGGCTATGACGTGGTCGGTGCTCGGGTCGTCTCTCCAGCGTTGAGCGGCGGATAGAATAGCGCCTACCTGCTCTTGGAGGCCAAAGCGAGTATATTCATCAAGCGTCATGGTCATACTCCCTGTGTCGCTTCCCGTGGCACGGCCGACACAGCCACTCGACATCAAGCCTTTTTGAATAGTCGGCATGGTGGCCACATAGGTTCCCAGTTGAAGTGATGGCGTTGCACTCGCTGCAACGATCTGGCTTGACAAGTTGGCCTTTTCTAATTGCGTTGCTCACAGCGGATTTTGCGAACCTCTTCTTTGGATTGTTTTCCCAGTATGTTCGCTTTGCTTTCTTTCTTTTGCGCTTTAGATCAGGATCGGAATAGAACTTTCTTTGATACTTGATAAGTGCATCACGGTTGCGCGCATAATATGCATTCCGTAACTGCTTGGCTCGCTTTATTTTTATTGGGTCTGTGGGTGGCAAGCGCTTGGGCGCACACGCCTTGCAGGATGACCTAATGCCACTATGCGAATACGTAGCCTTGTAAAAACAGACGGCCATTTTGGGTATTTTGCATTTTGAACACACCCAGTGCTCCACGCCGTCAATGACCGTTGGTTTTCTTTTTATGCTTTGTCCCATCATGACCTCAACATCCACCCCAACGGCCCCCGGGCTGCTGTACCGATGAGGGTACCCAAGGGTCGAAGGGATGAACTTTTGAGTCGTTTCAGGATCATCGATACAGCGTCCTCAGAGTACCACGCACCCGCGCCAATCGTCAAGCCCTACCATCTCCTGGTGGGGTCGTCCAAATCGCTGGGCGGGGGCGGCTGTTCGTCGGGGTCCAGTGACCGGATATAGGAATTCACATAGCAGTTGGCGAATTTGGAGTCGGGTTTCTTCTTGGCCACGTAGACCTCAAGAACTCGGTTCAACATCCCTTCCAGCTCGCCTCGAATCTGCGACGGTTTCGGCGGAACCTCGTAGCCCATCTTAACGAGCATCGACTTGAGATAGTGGATGTAGTCCGGGTCGCATCCCGCCTTCGGCTTCACCGTGAGCCCATCGAAGTCGCCGCCGATGATTTTGCAATTCAGCTGCAGCAGGGGATAGTTGGCCCAGGTTGGCGTATTGAACTCGACCGTGTCGATGTACGCCTGATAGGTGCCTTCGGGGACATCTCGGAAGCCCTCTTCGGCTTCGGCGTTGTCAAAGTCGTTGTCGTACTGTTCCATGTCCGGATCGAATGTCATTTCGATTTGCCTTTCGGGTTAATTACTGCATTGAACGCTTTGGTGAATGCTTCGTATTTGAACGGGAGTGACTCAGGGAGTCGGCCCGTGCGGTCCTTGGCGTAGTAGGCGCCGGTGCCACGGGCGCGCAACACCCGCTCTTCCACGACCTTGCCGTCGTTATCTTTCTTGGACACGTACTCGGCAAGCAATACGATGTCCATCGCCTCACCGAACGATTTACGAGACGAGTCGGGAAGGCCCAACTGAGTGTACATCTCTGGGCCTGTGCGGGTGTCCCGCTCTTTGGTTGCACTGTGCGAGATGAACAGCACGCCATAGGGCAGGTTGCACATCTGAATGGTCCAGTTGCGGAACCTGCTATTGATCATCCCCCACGCCGTCATCCCCATCTTGCCGCGGGGGTATACGATGCCCAGCTCTTCGCACACGGCGTCGATGCACATCTGGAATACGCGGTCAACGGTGTCCACGATGATGGTTTTGTAGCCGTGGTCGCCGTTTTTGATTTCGTCATAGACGCGGCCCATCTCCTTGAGCGTCTCGACCTTCACCTGGAACACTTCAAGGGCGTTTAAACCGGGCTCGGAAGCTATGAAGAGTGCGCCTTCGGCATGGCTTGCCCATGTGCTCTTGCCAATTCCGCCGGGACCGTATAAGCACAATGTGAATTGAGTCGGGTCTGTTACGACCGGGGTTTTCTTGGTTGGTAGCATTGTCTGTTTTCGCTCCTAGAATGTAGTTGTTTCGGTTTCAATAATGTCATTGTTTGCGGGTGAAATGCGGGTTTCGTATTCACAGTTTATCAGTTCTTGACTGGCTCCGTTCTGGCAAAGTGAGATGAAATCACACGGGCGATACCAGTCGAAACACCTTGCGGTATTTCTGTACCAATTGCCCGTCCGTCGACAGTTGAGGAGGTCTTGAGTCACGGCCCACACGTCCAGTCGCCAGTCCTCAATCTGTCGTTCCGAGACGTAGACCTCTTCGCGGTGGTACGCTTCGGGTTGCATATGCCACTCACCGAGACGGGCGTAGAACTCCTCTTCGGTCTCCTTCTTTTTGAGACGCAGTTTCGGTTTCAATGCGACGTCGTAGACCACGCCCTCAACGTCGATGCCCATGTCCCTCAACGCAGCAACGTACCCCGTAATTTGAGAGTCGGAGAACAGCTTCTCGAGATAGCCGTTGCCGATAGACGCGGCGGTCTTGTGCTCCCAAAGCCAGACCTTGCCGTCATCGTGTAGGGCCAACATGTCCAGGTAGCCGAACTGGGAGAACCGTTGCGACTTGCGACCCGTATCGGGGTTGTAGATTGGGACCTCGATCTCCTGCTCGCTGAGGGACATGGTCGGGACCGTGTCCCATCGAGCCAAGTACCCCATCAACATGGCCTTGCATCGCTCGGCGTCGTCTGGGCTACCAGCTGCCTCAGCAATGAAGGCGTCGAGCTCGCTGAAACCAGTGGGCGTGTCAATCTCAGCCAAGACCTTGTGCCAGAGCTTCCCAAAGTTCAGCGCCGCGCTGTCGTCACCACCTCGACGCTGTAGGCCCAGGCCATAGCGGTAGTGATATTTGCGCTTGCAGTCACGGGCGCAGTTGTACCCGCCGTTGGATAGACGGACGAGGTCAGACATCATCCCTGTCCTTGAATGCCCACGCCACGAACGCGTCCGCAGCCTGGTCCATGGTCATGATCACGCCCAGCTCGCGTTCGGTGCGCTCGATAAACCCATCCATCCATTCTTGAACAGATTGGCTGTCGTCAACGCGCTTGCGTCGGTTGGGTTTGCGGGCCGGTTTGTCTTCGGTCGGGTCGTACTGTACTTTGCCTGTAGCCATCTTCAATCCCTCCATTGCATGCCCGCATAGAAGGCGCGGGCGGTTGGTTCAACGTCCACAGAGTCGGCAACGTAGTCGGTGACCGTGTGGCGCTTCTCGTTTCGGTACAGTGTGCTCGGATGCAGTCCCAGGCGCGCTGCCAGCTTGCGGGCGCTGTCCATGGCGTAGCCCCAGCGCAGCTGGCTTAGTTCGGCGCCGGTCAATGGTCGGCCTGCAGGGCAAAGAACCGATGCTCATCTGCACAGACGAACAAAAGGCGCTTGTTGCAACGATTGCACTGGTAGTCCAATTCGCGCTGCAACTCTTTCCAGTAGTACTTAACGAGGCCAATAACACCGCCCTCGCAACTGCACTGTGAGCCGTTAAGGCGAGGGTTGTATCCATGCGGGTGTCTTAGTTGGGCTTTCATTTTCATCTCTCCCTGTGGGCCGCTGCCCGGGTTATGCACGGGGCAGGATTTGAACCTGCATCGTCTCTTATCTCGCGTTGGCCAATCCGCTACCTGGGAGACACCCGAATATATCGAGCGCGTTTACCTGATTCCGCCACCCGTGCGTAAAATCATCCTCCCCCAATCCGCCTACACTCCCCAACGTGCCCCACAAACAGGTCACACGCTCCCCACTTACCGACCAGGCCACACGTGGGCATCATGTCGATATCAGCGTGGGCATCGGCAACGCAAATCGCGCAAAGGCCGTGCGAAACCTCGTCACTGGGTTCGGTTTGTGGGCGGGTCTCGGCGCCGCATTTGCTGCAGCGGTAGATCACTTGCGCCTCACGTACTCAACGATCGCGCGCGTGCCAGCAACGCCCATCTTTTCACCCGTTCGGGCGCAATGGCGCTTGAGCTTTTTGTGAGCCGCGGCAGTGATGGTGATGGTTCGGGGCTTCTCGGGTGTCTTCATGGGGTCTCCTTGATGTTTTTCGCGTATTCTTTGACAAACTCGGTCGCTCTCTCCGTATGGCTAGGACAACACCTAATGGTTGCGAACCAACCGGGGCCAGTAGTGGCAGCGGCCTCTAGGGTAGACTCGTTGTCGCAAAACAAGCAGTCGTCTTTTTGCCACGCGGACTTGGGTTGAATGGTCACGTTGATTGTCATCGCACTACCTCCTGTGATGAGTCCCGCCGTTGGTTTGAACCTACGCCCGAGGCGCGGCGGGATGGGTGCTAGTTGATGCGGTAGAGCTTCATCGCCTGGGCCTGGGCCTTGGAACCCCATGCGCCGTTGAGGTCATCGCACAGATCCCGCGCTCGGGCATGGGCCAGCCCAAGGGCACTGTATCTGCCGCCCGAGTGCAAGCGGTCTTCCAGTGACACAATCCTCTTCACGCCACGAGCGCGCGGGCTGATCATCTTGGGCAACTCGGTGACACCGGCCTCTATCTCGACGACGGCCACCTTTCCATAGATACCCCAGCACGATCCGGGCATACAGGCCGAGGCATTCATGACGACAAATCGGGGGAGTGTTTCGGTGTTCATGTTGTTTGCTCCGTGTGTGTTGGTCATGGGTTAGATGTCGCTGTGCTCGGTGTCCATGGCGTCGTCGCAGGCTCTTACTGCGTCCATGCTGAGGGTGGACTCGTAAATCCAATCGGGGGCATCCATGCAACCCATGGGGGTCTCACTGCCTACGCCCATACCGTTGTCGGAAATCAATACGGTGCTGTTTTTGCTGGTGTCCATGTTTCGTGCTCCGTTGGTTTGGTCTACAGGTCATCCGGCTCGGTGTTCATGGCGCGGTCGAGGGCGGCCACGTCGGCATCGTAGGCGGCCATTTCTGCGGTCCACTCGGGATCCAGGCCAGCGGCGCGCTTGCGGGCTAGTGCGACCCGCGAGGCGGCGTGGGCTTCGAGGGCCAGGCGCTCGGCCTTAACGCGTTCGGCTTCGCCCTTGAAGGGGTTGGCGCCAGCGGCGCGCTCAAGGGCGGATAGGGTGGTGGCGGCCGCAGTGACGGCGGCTAGGGTGGCGGGGGTCGGGTCAGCATCACAAGCGCGGCTTGCTGCGATGTAGGCGTCATTGGCTTTTTTGGTATCCATGTCGTGCTCCGTGTTGGTCGTTTTGTTTGTCGTTGCGTCCATAAGGTAATGTGACAGCATATGCTGATTTACGCAACCCCTTATTTAATTATTTTACAACGACACGATATGACTGGGGAAATAGAGGGCGGTCAGCGGGGTCGGCCGTGATGCATGAGCACCTCCCTGATGGCCCGCGCCTGACGATACAGGCTCACGATGTACCCGCGCCGGCATGGCGTCCGGTTGTACCGGCAATAACACGCAGGCCCGTCACCACACCGTCGCACATGCCCAAGTAGTATCATCGCAGCCCGCCACGTCGAGACCACCACAGACCGGCTCAGACGCAGCCTGACGGCACGGGACTGGAGTAGCCACACATCGGACGGGTAGACCTGCCAAAGGGCCGTCAGGTGCGTCGTGGGGCTGCCACCATGGGGATAGAGGCGATACCGGGACTCGAGATAGCAGATGGCGGCGAATAGGGCGGGGTCCAGGCCGTGGTGCTCGGCCTCCCAGATGATGCGGCGGGCAAGTTCGGCCGCGTAGGGCGCCGCGCTCGGAGACGTGGTCATAATGTGCCACGCTAGGCGGCTGGCCAGCGTTGACGGGGCCGGCGAACTGGCGATAGCCAGCGCGAGAACAAGAGCATGCATGGGAGGGCTTATACTACAAGGAAGGGGTGACCTGCAAGTTTGCCGATTGCTTCGGCGTACCAGTTGGCGGCAATCTCATGGGTGCCCACCAGCATCGGGCCATCACCGAAGCGGTCAGTCCGGATGGTGTCGCGGTCAATCTCAACGCCGTGGTGAGTCGACGGCGCCCGCTGTTCGACGGAATTGCCGCGTGGGTATGGTGGGAATGGCACCGGGCCGGCAGCTGCCCAGTAGCAGGTGATGCCCTTGAGGGCGTACAACTGGCGCGCGGGCATGCACAGGAAGTTGTAATACATGGCCCCAAGGGGCGCACCGCTACCACCGGCCATGCACGCACCGGAGAATGCCTCCACGTACACCTTGACCTTGTCGGCCCCAGCGTTCTGTGGGCCATGGCCCTCAACGTCGCAGAAATGATGGTGCCCACCGGGGAACCCGAGGCGCCTGGACGCTGACGCCGCTGACCGGCCCATCTGCGTGCCATACGAGGCCGACCCAAACGCGCCGAATTGTACGAGGCTCAACGCGAAGCCCTTGGACAAGTAGCGCCGCGAAGTAGAGATGGCCAGCGAGTTGCATCCGTTGGCTACTGCGTCACCGTACTCGCCACCGGGGACGGGGTTGTCTAGCACCTCTCCGTCGCGTCGAGAATAGCCGAAGATACACTTGATACCATCGCCCCTGAATCCGTCTAGTTGATCGTCAGATAGGACGGCGACAGTATCAAGCGCGTGCCACGTGCCGGGCGGGGGTCTAAATGCAATTAGTTCGAGGCTCATTTCAGTACCTGCATGTGCGGCGCCGTATTTTCCTTGGGGTCGAAATTTGCACAACCCAACTCGTGGCTTCTGGTTGCCGCTGGAATAGCCGCCTGTGTTTTCCCCATCTCCCGAACGATATACACCGCGCCGCCCACCACCGCCAACAGGATGACTACAAACAGGCTCACTAGCGCGATCCATTCTCCGGGGTTCATGGCTACCTTTCGCTTGCGCCAGGCAAGTCTTCCTCGATCTCGGCCCGTGCCTTGTCCGAATCGTCACTCGGGTCAGCGGCCCTGGCCTTGCAGTCCGCGGCGATGTCTTTGAGTACCTCAGTAGTCGTCTTGCCGAGGTTGGCGGCAATGAGTTCGACGAGCTGCGCTACGCCAGTGATGCCCAGTAGGGCCAGTTTCGCTTTGTCAGTCACAGGCGACTCCTTCGAACATGCCCAGCGCAGACAGAATGGCCGCGCCCTTGTCCGCCAACAGATGGCCCCACACCCTGAGGCCACGCAAGATGGCACAGCCGCCAGGCTCCAGGATGGCCAGGATGACCTTGTCACAGTTCTTTTCGCGCCTGCACTTGTCAACAATGACCTTGGTTTTGAGCACCATCAACCCGGCTTGCGCGGTGGTGTCCGCGGCCGGTCGGATGTACTTGCGCCACGAATCCTGGGCATCGAGGTACGGCTTTACGCACGCGGCGTAACCGGCAGTCTTGGCGCCGTGCTTTGCTACGCAGGACAGCTTGCCCAGGCGCATCGCCGCGCCAAGCTGTGAGCCCGTCACGTCCCGCGCCTGTTGCAATCCACGCACGCTGTGGACGGCGACGTCATGGGTGGTCATCTTGCAGCCGGGCAGCCACGCCATGATCATCGCCGCGCCAACCAGGGCAAACAGCACCACGCCCGTGGTCCAGATTTGCTTGACTGTGCGGTGGGTCACTTGGTCACCTTCGGCACAGACAGCCCCAGGACGTTGCTGACGACCACCAAGAGCATCGCCCCACGTCCTACCCACCGAACGAACTCAGGGCCAACGTCACCCCATTCAGAGGCGGCTCCGAGTACAACGATGAGCACGGACACAACGAGCCCGGCCCATGCTTTGAGTTTCTCTGGAATCAGGTCTGGCATTCGGTCCTCCTAAATCGGCAATGCCGGCATCGCTGGCAAGAACTCTATCTTCCCCGAGCATACATCAAAAATGGTCGGCGTGTCAGTAGCCTGTACTGCAAACTCGTACATACCTGCTACAGCGTCAATGACAGGCGAATCGGGAAACGTGATTACGAGCTCGCCCACCGTTACCGTGAGGGCAATGGGCATGTCAACGGCGACCCTAGTCACGTGGTCCCAATAGTTGGCATCAAGCACCCATCCAGTCATATCTACGAGGGTCTCGACGCCTGCGATGATCTGGTATATCCAGAGGCTACAGGCCCAGTCAGCACCCACGCGAGGCGGGTACGCGCCCACTGTACGCAGGTTCTCACAGGTGAGCAATACTGCGTTTGCGGCCGCGCTAGCCGTAGGCCCGAAATCAAACTCCGGGGTTACTAGCCGGGCTGGATTTTCACCCTGAAGTCCACTGAGTCGATGGTGGCGATTGGTCAATCCTCCCTAAACCGGTGAAACGACCCCAGCCGTTTGGCGGTCCAAATAGAGTCGGTCGCCTACGTCAAAGTCAAAAGCTGAGTGCAGGCTTGTCGTGATGCCGGGGCTGGTTGCCGGATTGGACCCACCACCGGATGAGTCAAGTAACGTCCAATTAGTAAACGAGCCGCCTTTGATATAGGTGGTCATCACCCCTAGTACAGACCGTGTAACGCGATACCTGTACGCAGTTGTCGGTAAAACGTAAGCAGCCAAGGCTTGAGTGAGAACCGCTACCCCGTTTTCGATTATTCTAACGTTTTCAGTCGGGCCAACTTCCAATCTAAAGCCGCCTGCACTCGCCGCCGTTCTGTCGGGCATTGCAAAACCGAATCTAGTAGTACATGCGTCGCAGTGATACAAACCAACTTCCCAAGTCCCATAAGCCTCAAGATTCCGCCTCGAAATTAACCCAGACGCCACACACTGGATATACCGTTCCCCGGTCGCAGCATCCTCATTCAATGCCCACGTCCCAGACTCGATAGTATAGGGCGTATTCGACAGCTTCCCGCTAGTCTGATTCGCCAGCGTTACCCGCGCAGTCTGGATATTATCCAAGAACAGCGGATCGCCGGTCGCTGGGGTGTACGGGTCGCCCCGATCCGGATATCTCAACCCACCGCCTGGCCATTGTTTACGGGGCGTGATTCGGGATTGACTCCAGATGTGAAGGTCTGAGATTTCGGAGGGGGTGAGGATGGCTGGGTAGAACAGCAACCCGGAGAAAGGGTTAGTCCATGCGTTGTTCGTAAATCCCGCTACGTTCCATGGATTCTCGCCTATTGCAAGGGCTACCGCAGCGTGACCTAAGCCAATGGCGCCGCCGTTAATATAGAAGCTCGGTTTTGCTAGCGCAGCGGTTGCCGTGACGGCCGCCGATCTAAACCTCGTTAGGCCGAGGTTGATAGATGAGAAACCGCCCCCCGTGGTCAAAATGAGCGCCGTGGCCGTCATGTAAAAACGGGTGAGGACATCTGTGGTGGCAGCGAAATACTGAGTCTGCGCGGCCGACTCAATGTTACCCCATCCGAAGATCGTCAGGTCCGCTGGATTCAGTGATGCGTCTGCATTTAGGTTGACCTCCCCGTTTACAAATCCGTCTACGCCGCGCGCGCTGCCCCAGTGCCCTCCGGTATTGGATCCATGATTTCCATACCCGGAATAATCCCGCAGCGTGCCCAAAAATAATGGTAAAAATAATACTGGTCTAACCCTCTGCACGGGAAGGCTCTCAAGTATTCCCATTGCGCCGCCTCACTGCCATGTTTCTGCATTTCTTGCAATCAGACGTTATCCCGTTTGCCTTGTACTTGTCTCTCGAAAACAAGGCTGGTACAAAAACACCCCTGCACCTAGAGCACTCAAAGCGCTTTTCGCCATCAACCATGATAGGCTTCTTTGTTCGCACCGCCCTCAACTTGGCCTTGGCTTCATCAGAGTGCTTTCGACCCTTGAAAAACCCAGGCATCCCCTTGTTCCACGCGGGCTTGCCATAGAAGCGGCTTTTCTCGCCACTGTGAGCATTGCCTATTTTCTTTTTAGTCTCGGCTGACGCCTTCGGTCTGTTCGCGCAGCCGATCTTCATCTTCCGCTTTGTTTCATCGGAAATGATGCGACCGACCCAAAACCTTGACAGATGTGCCTTGGCTTCATCGGACATCTTTGTGCCGGTTCTGGCGATGGATATCGCTTTTCTGACCTCTTTTGAGCGCTTGGCCCCTAGGCCGCTTCTTGCAAGAGGGTGAATATTGTAGCCACGATTGATCACGTTTAGCGCATCCATCCAGAACTGTTCTTTTGGAATCAGCTCATTGGGGGTGCAGCGCTCTATGACAAAATACTCAAACGCCTTGACGCCGTGCTTATTGTATGAATTCTGAAGCCGCGCGTTTCCGTGTCTGTTGGCCTTCAGTCCGTTTCTGTGTTGTCGCCACCTGGTTTTGATATCAGCCGAGCTGCCCACATAGGTCTTGCCAGTGACGATGTTTAGGATTTGGTAAACCCCGCTGCGTGGCACCGGGTCAAGGGAGAGCTGAGGTAGCCCGAGCGGCGGCATTAGTAGGGGTGCCACCCGATCGAGATCCTGGCGATGGATCCGCCCGCCTCGCTCGCAAGCTTTGCCCTGATCCGGGAATTGGCTGGTATTACCTCAGTTTGAAAGGGAACGTTCTGCACCCCGTCCATAACTGCGGTTTTTGTAAACCGCCGCTTGCCCGCAAGGGTATCGCCAGCACCCCAGAACAGGTGTAGCTCGTATACGTCATTTG
>SDBV01005531.1_pt1 | contig 17810 bp, 37 predicted proteins | sample 2277081 | NCBI WGS metagenome assembly SDBV01 (sample SAMN10402039, study PRJNA504765) | marine sediment metagenome | isolation source: marine sediment core GS10_PC15, 223 cmbsf | place: Arctic Ocean: Southern Knipovich Ridge | collected 2010 | reverse complement strand
TCCCTCCAGTTCTTTGAACACCCCTAACACCTTTCCTTCTTTCAAAAGTTCTAGTAGTCACAACCCCTGTTCTCAGATTTTTAGTTTCAACGATTCTTTCTTTAGTTCTATTATTGATAAAGGTTGTAACTCTCAACCGATCTTTAGATTTTTGATCAGTTAATATTTGGGTTCTTCTTTGAGCTTGTTGTCTTCTAAGTTTAATTGATAGTTCTAAAATTCGTTGTCGTTCTTGGGCTGCTTCTTGTGTAGCTTTTTGTCTTGCCTGAAACTCTGCTAATTGTTTTGCCTTTTGTTCTGTTACTCTTTTTGCTATTTCTCGTTGTGCTGCACCAGTACCACCTTTACCACCCAAGGCTATATTTGATTGTCTTATTCGGACATTTTCTATTTGAACTTCTCTTATCTGTTTCGGTGTAAAATCTGGACCGATCTTCTTTTCTAAAAGCAGTTTAAGTTTAGGAGCCATTCAAAGTCACCTCGTGTGTTATTAATTCTTTTTCCTGATATGGCTTTTTATTTGTTGGTGAGAACATTTCATCTAAATTAAATAATTCATAAGCATTTGAAGATGGATTTATTAAGTAACAATCAGAAGAAGAAGAACATTGAACGGAATAAAAAGTAAAGACATCGTAATCCTCATCAATAATATTGTCTTCATTAACTAATACTTCGTCGTCAGGATTATCCCAATCCCTAATAACAATCCCCGAACTAACAATAAAAAGAAAAGCTCCTAACAAAAGTAATACTTTTAGCATAACATATTATAGGATAAGTCATTTAAATAATTATTGTTTTTAGACAAAGGTTTTATAAATTGTGTTAACATAATTGTTTTAGATTATTAAAGTAATTTATTGATATTCATATGGAACCAACTGAAGAAGTACATACCGAAAAAGCTGTATTTAATATGGCACTCGATACTCTTAAACGTCTTGGAAAAAATTTAGAAGAACAAAAACTTCTGGAATATAGAGTTCACTTTTCTATTGAAGTCAGGCAATCAATTAAGATTGGATTAGTAAAACAGTTTTTTATTCAGGCATCACCTCTTCTTCCAAAAGACGTTGTGAAAGAATATAAAGTAAAGGTATTGGGGTTAAAACCTGCCATGATTAATCTCAGACAACATAGATATTTTCAAGCGCCTTTAAACCTTGCCCCTCAAATAGTTTATGATGAAAAGTTAAGTATTGAGTTAGATGAAATAATTATAAACCTACAAATGATATTACAAAAGAGTGGGTACTTCATGCCACCTGCTGATGACAGTGGGGACCCTTATAATTAAAAATGGATAGATTATTATTTGATGAACAAACAAAAGAGTGGAAAGAATTATCTAAGGATGACCCTAAGCATGATAACGAAATAAGACTTGACCCTATTAGAAGAAGGTACCTTGATAAAATTAGGAAAGATTTGGGAAACGATTTAGATCATGTAGAGATTATCTGTGGTAGTGTGGGTAGTGGTAAGTCAACCCTCGGCAGAGTAGATTGTAGGTATGTATCTAATGATAACTTCCATCCAAGGACTCATGTAATAAGAGATGAACAAGATATTAGGAGAGTTATTAAATCAGTTAAGAGAGGGGAAGCTATTCTTATCGACGAGGGTTCAATGATATTTGCAGCAGTAGAAACAATGACTAAGAAACAAAAGTATGCGAACTTAATCCTCGATATGGTTAGACAAAAGAATTTATTAATTGTTATTTGTGCACCACATCTCCATAGGCTATCATCATCATTAGTAATTGATAGAGCGACAACAGTTTCAAGAACTTATATATTTTCTAAGACAGGACAAAGAGGAAGGTTTGCTTTTTATGGGACCAATGCTAAAGAGAAGTTATATCGTTTTGCTAAAAAGAATCACGGTTCATTGCGTGGAGCTAAACCAAAGTATCGTGGAAGATTTTCTAAGGACTTAACCCATGAAGAAGAATATAGAAAAGTTAAAGATGAAACATTAAACAAAGCTCTTGATAGTCTAGGGTTCGGAGATGAGGAAGATATTTCTAAACCTCCAACAAAGAAAGAGATAGTAAAAGATTATCAAATAGATTTAGTTAAAAATAATATGGAACTATCACAAAATGATATGGTAAAACTATTGGGCGTGAGTCTTAGGACAGTCGCAAGGTTAAGGGAAGAAGCTAAAGGAGTCTTGGCACATGAAATTTGAAAATTTTCGACTTTCTCCAGGCATGAATTATGCCAAAAGCCATCCTGCGGCGCTATATATTAATACTTATGCGGTGGGTGGTAATAATCTTATTAACAAAGGAGGTGTCGAATGAAGTTAAAGATTAATGATGAGTATGTTGATGTAGGGTTCTGGAGTCTACTTAAATGTTTATTACTAATAGACTTAGCAGCTTATCTGGCGGTTGTTGTTGCATTAGTAGTATTAGATATAGCAAGGTACGGATTATGAACCCTCTAAGATTCATCGGCATACTACTGATGTGGATCTACGACATGATCACCTGGCCATTCGTAATCCTACTTAAGTTATTAAAAGTATTAGCGTTCATAGGATTTATGATTGTGGTTTCTTTAGTTGTGTACTTTTTTGTAGTGGGTTGAGTATTCACAAAGTAAGCATATGTGGAACACCCCCAACTTTTCCAAAGGTTATTTAAAGGGACGTTTGTTTCACAATACATGGCAGTAAAGAGGTTTGCTATTTATGTTAGGGTAAGTAGAACGGACCAAGTTCTTGAGAATCAAATTAATCCGTTAGTTGAGTATTGTAAAAGAATGGATTGGGATTATGAAATATTCCAGGAGAAAGAATCAACTAGGAAGTCAAGACCGGTTCAATGGGACTTGTACAACCAACTCCTTAAGAAGAAGTTTGATGGATTATTATTCTATAAGCTAGATCGTTGGGCTAGAAGCCTGAAAGAGCTTGTAACACACATGGAGGCTTTACATGAAAAGGGGGTTATTCTTGTAAGTTATATGGAAAACATTGACTTGAGTACATCATCTGGGAAATTAATGATGCAAGTAATGGGAAGCTTTGCTGAGTTTGAAAGAAGTATCATTAGAGAAAGAACTTTAGCGGGACTTGATAGGGCTAGAGCACAAGGTAAGACATTAGGAAGACCGAGAGTTAAGAGGAAATATACAAAGGAGGTAAATGATGAGAAAGGAAATATCTGAAATTTTAAAAAGAGAAGAAAGAAAAAACAATGGAGAAATTAGTAGTTATGGTTGGCCTTACTGTTTAAATGAGATTGTTTTGGAAAGAGTTTTTAATAAAGGAATCAAACATGGGGAAAATTTAGAGAGGAATAAGGTAAGGGCTGCAAAACGGGTTAGGAATACAGGGGGGGATTACTAACAATGATTCAAAATAAATTTAATCGGACGTTTAAATGCTAGACATATATTACCAAATAGACAGATTCCAGGACATAATCAGTATTCCTATTGCCGGATACATCATGTATCAGTTATGGAGCATAAAGAAAGAGGTGAAGAAAAAAAATGATTAATATATTTGAAAATAAATGGTTAATGGGCTTTCTTTGGGTAGGTGGAACAGTTGCAGTGTGTTGTGTGATTTATATTATCTTTGAAACAATTAGAATTTATAGGAATAGAAGTGACTTACCAAAACAATCAATCCGTAACTTAAGGATCAGCTAAATGAATTTTTTTATATTAAATCCAATATAAGAAGATATAATAGAAACTAAAGCGAAACAAATTAATAATAAATCTGTATGACTCAACTGAGTTCCCAGTTCAATTGCTGCTGAATAAAGACCAAATCCCATTAATGCAGTTAATACGGTAGTAAATGATATTAAACATAAAAGAACTATCAATGGATAAACAACATCTAAATATCTTTCAATTTTTCCTTTGTTATCCATCTAGAATACCCTCCACAGCCGATTTAGGGGCTTCTGAGAACAAATCATCATGATTAATACTCATCTTCGTATCATCAAAATAAAGTGTAGCATAGGCAGGATTTGAGAATGTACAGCTACAGAACATTTGACCCGTTTCAACATTGGTCGCTTTCTGTGCACCATAGATTAAAGGATTGCTTAAACATTCGTTGGCATCCTTAATCCCAAAAAATGAAATTAAGAATAATGCAAGAATAATAATCCACATGGAGTGAAGTACAAACGGATTAATGCTTATTGGTTTCATTTTTAGACTTATTCTCCTTATTATTATCAGAAGAAGGGGCGGAGTCTGTTAAATCATTAGATGACTTGGTCGAATCCGAATTCCCTTTGGGTTTATCCCCTTCTTTATCGGGCAGATCAGCACCCTCACTCTCAAGAGTATTAGTTGTGATATGTGACTTAGGAATCAGGTCCTGTGGCAAATCACCAAGAGATTTCAAAGCACCTTCTACTTGCTTTTTACCTTGTTTTCTGAAATAATAATATACGCCACCGATTCCAACAACTAAGGCCAAAACAATTACAAAACCAGTAAAGGCAGTCATGTTATCACCTTTGTAACACCGCTACCAGATGCAATATTATTAGCACTCGTCAAAATGTCCTTCATCGTAACAGTTATTTCTCTTAAAACATCAACATTAGACGCAGCCGCAGTAGTTATTTTAGCCGATTCATTAATTACAAGGTAACCAGCAACACCAAGCATAATAATTATAGCACCGAAGCCAATAAAAGGAGCCCATTCCTTTATCCAACTACCTTTTTTATAACTTGTATCAATCAATTTCTTTAATGCAGCGTTAGCCATTCGCATATCAGTATGATCGAAGTGTAGCCCTAGTCTTTTCAATTCTTCATTAACATTTAATAAGCCAACATTAATCCATTCACCATCCTTCCTGATAAAAAACCAGAACTCGTCCTGCGAAGTTTCAATTGATGGACGAGGGATATAGAATTTAGATTTCTTTAAGTAAAAAGCTCTCACAGAAGTTCCAGGTAAAATTATTTCCTTAGCTTTTTCAATACCAATTCGTTTTGAAATTCCGTTAACTTCCCTAAATTTAACAATGGTTTTATTATAAGATTTTTTATCAATAATATACCAAGTAACAAGTCCAGCAATTAACGCCAGAATAGCAAAGATAATAATATCAGCTATAAAATTTAATTTTATTCCACCACTATTAGTTCCAAGGTCCACACCTACTTGAGAAAGAAAGTCACTAATAGCCATAATAACTTATTTAAGAAATTACATTATATAAATGTTCCTACTTTGTTAACAAAAAAATTAAAGGGCCCAAAAAGGGCCCAGAAAAAAAATACTTATACTTTTTCTAATATTTCAGATTCTAATTTGAGAAGCCGCTCTTATTGTCTTTCGATACTACATTAATAACTGCAATAACAATTATAATTAGTAATACGATAGCCAGAAGAGTGAACCACACATTAGAGAAGGTGAAGAATGTATTAGCACCAGAAGTCAAGTTTGTTATTACACTATCAGTATCAACCTCACCCGCAGAGGTGAATGTACTTACATATGTAATATTAACACTTGTAAAATTTTCCGTTCTTCCAACAGTACCTACAATAGTTCCTAAGGTAGAATCAAAAGTGAAATTACCTGCAGCAATAACCACGCCATTACTAGCGTTTAGTACATTGCTAAGCGAAGCACCAGTAAAAGTTGAAACTGAGGCTTGACCTAAAGTGTCTGTTGTTGCATTAATAAAATGCCCCGACTCATTAGTAGTCGTACTGGAAGTATCCGAGAAACCAAGATTTCCAGATAAGTTACCAAAAACAATTAAGAATAAAAGACCAACAAGTCCCAAAACCATAATAGCTTTGAAAGTATCAGTCGTTTCATTCACGTTTTTAACTATTTCCACCATTTTTTAAATCTTAATTAGAAAATCCACCCTTGTTATCAGTAGAAACCACATTAATAACCGCTATGACGATTATAATTAGTAACACGATAGCAAGAAGAGTGAACCACACATTAGAGAAGGTGAAGAATGTACTAGCACCTTGTGTCAAGTTAGTAATAACATTATTAGTGTCATTTTCGCCTTGAGATCCAGTAGCAAAGCCAAGATTATTGGATAAGTTACCAAAAACAATTAAGAATAAAAGACCAACAAGTCCCAAAACCATAATAGCTTTGAATACATTAGTTGTATCATTAACTCTACCTACAATTTGTCCCATTTTTCAATTAATTAGAAAATCCACCCTTGTTATCAGTAGAAACCACATTAATAACTGCGATAACAATTATAATAAGTAATACAATAGCAAGAAGTGTGAACCACACGTTAGAGAAAGTAAAGAATGTACTAGCACCTTGTGTCAAGTTGGTAATAACATTATTAGTGTCAGTCTCACCTTGTGATCCAGTCGCAAAACCAAGATTATTGGATAAGTTACCAAAAACAATTAAGAATAAAAGGCCTACAAGACCAAGAACCATGATTGCCTTGAAAACATTAGTAGTATCATTAACTCTACCTACAATTTGTCCCATTTAAATATAAAACCTCCTTTCAGATGATATTATCATGAAAACACTAACGTAACCCCTATTAAATAGTTAAGTTAACAAAACAGTTAACACCTCTAGAGCACTAATTTCTCTTTGTTAACAAGAACAACACTATGAAAACTAAACAGGCAACAACGGTTGTAACCAGAACAGTGGTTTGGATTACCTCTAGTACGCTTAAGATCGTTGCGACAACAATCGTTACAAAGCCACCAACAGCTAATGAAGATAAAATATTACCCTTGCCTTCTCTCCTGATTTCTTTGAATAGACTGATTGCAGCAAAGGTGAAGAAGATTACGAATAAAAACATTGGATAAAATGATGGAGTATCCAAATTAGGGAAGTTCAATATCCCTTGAACCGTAAGGTTGGAAGCGTCAGGTAATGTTTGATATGTCATTGCTTAACTACCTACTCTGTAGACCCTCCAAGCTAAAAAGATTAATGTTACTGTCAAAATGAAACCTAAAACATTCGCAACGGCGTTAGGAACGCCCAAGAACGTCAAAGGTAAAAGGATTAAAACATTATATACAGTGGCCACTCCGCTAGTAAAGGTCTGTGCTACACCAACTATGGCGAATATAATCAACGACCCAAAGCCAGGCTCAGGAATATCAGCATCAAAAGACTCTTGCGAACTGTTAGCCGTTTGTTGTTGATCTGAAATACTACTACTCAAGTCAATAAAAGTTCGATTAATAACGTCGTTATCTAAGATAGATGTACTTGCACCATTTTCTTCCTGAAAAGTAACAACAAAGGATATTGCGGAAAACACAAACAGTGAGATTATACTAAAGGAAATTAAAATATCCTTAAAAGAGTGTGGCATTTATGTTTGGGCCTCCGAATTTAATTTCCAAATCAGTATTATTCCCATTATTATAATCCAGATCATAGAAGCTCCAGTTGCAAGGAATCCACCTTTAGTTAAGAATAATAATCCACCACCAATTAGGCCAACTATAACACCAATTATAGTCATAGACTTAGATTCAGTGAACATTAAGGAAGTTGAGACAACCAAAAATAATAATATGAAAAAGCCGTCAAGACCAATATCTAAAGGATTAGCTCCACTGAAATAACTAATGAAAGATGTTGCCCCGTTCACTGAAACAGTTACAATTATTGTTTCATTACCAAAGGAGACAGGAACATTACAAATTATTGTACCTGATGAACTAACAACAGTCGTTGAACAAACACTAGTGTTACCTATCTGGTCCATCTTAATAGCAGACATTGTGACAGTTTTAACCGACCCATCATTTGTACTAAAGGTGATAGATAAATCTCTTGATGTTGCGTTAAAAACTAAAGGAGTGAAGCTTACACCAGACGCAGCGTCAGGGTTAAACACCTCTTCAGTACCTTCAATAGCGTTCAACGAAATGAAACACTGGCCAATAGAAGCATCGTCACAGAAAGCTACAAGATTATTAAATGTGCCAATGACAACATTATTCTTTGTTACAATATAATTATAAACAATATCATTTTGAACTAAGTGGACAACAGCTTGACCATTAGAATCTGTTATTGGAAGTTCAACAGTCTTGAAGACACCTTCAGAAACATATTGACGATTAACTTGGATTAAAGCATTATCAACTACAATAAAATTAGAGTTCTTAAAGGTTATTTGGAAGTCAGTTGACTCAGAAGTTTTAATATCAAAAAGTGTAATGTTTTGTATACTACTAGTATTATCAATTGTTGAATCTCGTATATTATAAAATTCAATTGCCCTATCTGCTGCAGAATATCTTATCGTAGTATCCAAAATAAATGTTGTTCCATTGAATAAATTAACTTCCGAACAAACGGAATTAGAATTAGTCCCATTATATTCTGTAGAGAAATTTATTATTTCTATTGATTTGTCTAAACTGAACAATGACAAATCAATTTCTACTGAAACATTATCTGCAGCACCATTCAATTTTACTTGCGTTGCTTCATCAACTACAGTGAGATTGAATAAAACATTACTAAACACGGAACAATTATCGAACCCTAAATTATTGACAGTCTGATTATTAAAGGTCAAATTAAATTGTGTTGAATCGGATAATAAAACTGACCAAAAAAATGTGAAATTTGTTTCAGAAGCAACACCAGGTATAATAATGTCTTTTGATAATATAACGTCATCACCGCTTACTGTTACATCACCAACATTATTAACGCCATTATAAACTAAAACCGCAGCAGTCACAGACAATCCACTTCTTATACTAATATTTGCAATAAAGTTTTCAGTGTTCCCTTCGGTTGTTAAACTATTAAAAGTTTGACTGTTCTCAACAAACTTACCAATACTGAAAGTCCGATTATTTGCGAAGTTACATGAATCATCATCCAAGCAAACTTGACAACTCCATAAAATACTATCGTTATCATTATAAGTTCTTTGCCATGTTTGTGTAGTTGCATTTGCAGCAATTCCTAAAGTGGTATTTCTGACAGCAAACGACCCCGATTCATTAGTATAAAGAGACATATTTTCTATATCACTGGAGATTGAACCAGTCGCTGAACAATTGAATTGAACTATTTGATTAACCAATACTGAATTATCCGCAGGAGAATTTAATGTTATTGAGGTGCCATTAAAAGTAATCCCAAGCCCGTTATTATATAGCTGTTGAATTTCTGAAGCATTCAATGTTCGGTTCCAAATTGCCACTTCATCCAAAGATCCATTAAGAAAATTACCTACATCTATTCCCCCTAACGTAAAATTAACTATTGTTACACCTTCATTTCCCGGGAAAACATTACCAACATTAGAACCGTTCAAATAAAATGTTCCAGTTGTTCCATCTTTAACAAAAGCAACATGGTACCAAGTATCAATAGCTAAGGAAGTATTTGAATGAACACTTTTTAATGGGACTTGTGATCTAAATTCAATTGAATTATTAACTGATGAAATAGATAATTTGGTTAAACCAGACCCTCCAGTAATTCTACCAAACAAACCATTTTCTGCATTTAATTCTGAAAGTCTAACCCATCCAGCGAAAGTAAATACATCATTAAAACTTTCGTTATAATTTAAATCAAGTTCATCATCTACACCATCAAAACTAAAACCATCATTGATTATCGCAGGGATGCCCCTCGTAGCCCCATCATTTGTAGCGTTAACGCTTTCTGTAGAATCAATAACAGGGCCCACTGTTCCATCTAATTTATAATAACTTGTAAGGTTGACATTCAGATCCTGTGTCCATGTAGCCCACTCAGATATTTCAACACCGTAAAAAGTTGGAATCCATTCAATTTTATCTCCAATTTTTACGTCGGTGAAAATTCCGATTGTATGAACACCTTCTGTTAAATCTAAAGTATTTAATTTTATCCATTCAGACCTTAATTCAGAATGAGACCCAACGACTTCATAATCACAAAACCTTGTTCCATTTTTAGACAGAGTACAAACATCTTCATAATCATCAACAACAGTATTAACTAAAGTTCTAACTTTATAATCAAAATCTCTTGAGAACTCTTTCATTGAGTCATGTTTGTCATAGAACCTCATTGTTCTTAATGCTTCAGAATAATCTCCTTTGTTATCAATAGTAATCTCTGCCACTTTTTGGTATCCTGGTGCAACACGATAATTTATTGGAGTGTTTAAAGTTAATTCTGCTAAATTACGTCCTAATCCAAAACTATTATCTATTCTCAAACTTTTAGTTTGCGTATCATAATCCCCGACATTATCAAACTCGAATGCCATAACTAAACTTAACATAAACAATCCTAAAAACATCATTAATAATAATTTTTTCATTTTAAAATCCTGCTACCTCCCCTTCATTTCTAGTTGTTGGTATTCCAGCATAAGTTACAATCATTGTAATAAAACCTGTAACGGCAGTAATTATTGGTAAAGATAATAAAAATTGTGAGGAATTACCTAGATTGACTGCAAGTAAATTAGCGAAAGGTAAAGCTAATAAAACAGTTTCATAAGCATTGGAAACATAAACTGCTAGGATGTAAGCAAAAATAATTATGATGAAATCTATCATAAAGAATAATTTGGACGTTTTGTTTCGCATCATAAATCCAGATAAAATTATAGATAGTACAACGCCGAATAAGAAAAATATGCCTAGTAAATCAGAACTGTTAATGAAGCCGTCACTAACCTTACCAACAGTATCATCACTAGCCTCAGTTAAATTAACTTGACCTGCAACAATATCTCCCTGGAAAGCACTATCAATTGTAGTAAAGAAAAATATGAAAGTTGCAAGGATTAATACAAAAACAAAAGTTACCATAATTAAATTGAATAATGGGAGAGTTGTTTGTGCACGATTATTATTCATAAGTATCCTCCTCATAATTTATAGCGTCCAATTTAATCTTACTCCATAGAGTATGACGAGGAAATAAAGAAGTTAATTTGACAAGGGATATTTTAGGTTTGCCCTGATCTTGACGAATCTTATTAATCTCAATTAACTCTGCCCAGAAATTATTTCTTACTCTACGCAAGGAACTATTTTCTGTTGTCATCGTGGTTGAAGCCCCCTACCCAAAAGGTCAACTAATTTTAAATCACGAGAAGCTAAAATAAAGAATACAACAATCGTTGTAACAAATATTGGATACAGTCCGGCTAATAAGAAATTAAACATCATTAAAAAGAATCCAGAGTATTGGCCTAAAGTCACAAAACTGGTAGACAAAATATATAAAATATTAATCAGCCATGTAAAAAATGCGTAAGCTAATAACATGGAACCTAACTTGACATATTTCATAACTGTAACACCAATAACACGACCAAGTTCATTTCTTTGGTTCCTACCTTGTAATCCAATACCACCCCAAACGAAAATTAAAAACATAAAGAAAACAAAGAAAGTTAAAATAATATAAATGATTGCTTCGGGAAGCGTGATCTCAGTAGAAATATTTGTAATTCGATAACAAGATTTGAAAGGGTTATCAAGATTGCTAATACCCAGAACATTATACAAACCAGTGAGATTAGAAATGGTGGAATTTGGACCAAATGTAAAAATATCGTTAGCAAGGGCCATTTGAACATTAGTGAAAACAATATTAGATTCTGGGTCTGTAATAGTAATATTAAGGAAGGTACATGTCGGACAAGATTGAGTTATTGTTACATTTTCTCCTTGAGCAAACTTGCCCATGTAACCGGAAGCCTCGCAATTTTCAGCCTCTTGTGCAAGTGAAATAGGTAACAAAAATAACATTAAAATTAGAGTTAACAAAGTCAAACCTGTTTTTTTTGTAAAATACATTCATCACTCCTTGCCAATAACTAGGAAAAAAGTATTTAAATAATTATTGTTTTTAGTGGAAAAGGTGTTAACTTGATTTTTATATAATTTCCAACAAAAGGGACTTGAATATAAGTGAAGGTAGCATAATCCCCCTAAGCTAAAAATCCCCGAAGGGACCAGAACACTTACACGATGAACGCGAAAAAACTTACGTCTCATTATCTTTTTATACGTGGGTTATCCTGGATGATTGATGAGTATAAAAGTTACTCAATTTTATGGATACGTAACCCGTCAACTTCTTTGTTTGTACTTGGATCACGAACTAATATTTTCTTAAAGTATAATTTCTTACCAATAAGATCAGCCGGTTTGGTAATCTTAAGTTCTTTACATTTCTTAGAATTACTAACATTCAATGTGAACTTATATTCTTCTTCATTATGTTGTAAAGTTAAAAGTGGTTGTGGATTATCTTTATCTTCAAGTTCAGTATTAACACATACAAATGCGTCTGATTCTGATTTAACAACATCAGCTTTTACCCAATTTGTACCAGTGAATCCGTCCCATGAATCTATATTTCCTACCATTATTTTTTGCCTCCTAATTTAATTAAAACAACAGGTGAGGTGGAAAAAAGAGGAAAGATGAGATTTACATCTTAACCTCACCCCGTTGAATATGATTTCTGACAACGGGTGTGATAATGATGGTCTCAACAATTTGGGGAAACTAAAGAAAGTTACCACACCCATTGAATATGAATTAACGCTCGTGACTGTCAATTGCCTCAGCGAAGTTACGCTCAACTGTAAAAGACTCGGAAGGAGTCATATCAAGAATTTCCTGAGCATCAAATTTAGTTCGAATATCAAAAGGGTTCATTTGAAACCCTCCGTTAAACTAGCAAGTAAATTCTCACAGGCACCAGATAAAGTCTCATTCTGTTGCTCTTTACGGATCTTATTAGCAGTATAATGAACTGGAACAAAATCTAAATCTTTCATTGTGACATCACCACCGCAGTTTGTAATTTTTGTCCCATCTTAATTGCTTCTCTCTGAGATCGCTTACCATCACATAAATGGACGGAAATATCATATTGTGTCTTAGCCTTGAAACCACAATAAGTACACTCATAATCTAAAGTTTCATTGGACATGTTTAAAATCCTCCACAGCAGTAATCGTAAAAACTATCTTCTTACCCTCAACCAAATTATGAAGTTTCCTATCATCAACTGAAAAGTTGACAATTAAAGAGTCACCCCATTTTTTTATTATTTTTTCCATACTAAATGTTATTAAATGTTATTTATATACTTTATGGTATTACTTTGGGATGACATTGACTTCATTCATTCCACCTCTTCTTAACAAAATTGGTTTCCCATCCATTGATCATCCTAATCAATAATCGTTCAACAATCTGATAATCTTCATCTTTTGCTTCAAATGTAGAATCATAATCTTTAAACAAACACCGATGTTTTACTAAACCATCCAGTAAAAGGTAAACATGATGAAAGGCCCTAGGTTTCCAAACTGACGATTTCATTGGTTCTTTAGCCAAATTTATACTCATGTCAACTAATTTTTGTACTCTTTCCTTATCCATTTTACATAAAAATGAATATGTCGTATCAAAAATTGTCAAGAAATCATCCCTATTTTCTATTTTTATGTGTAAATCTTGTTGTTCCTCTTGAGGGACTAGAGAATCCCCCCAACACATACCCAAACCTCCAAGACTATTTTTTTGTTTATCTCTAACTCTAGTGTTAGTGTGGGGGGGATTTTCAATTACTGATTCTGGGCTTAATGCAAATTCAGTTTCTGATTCATCTTGTACCCACCATAATACTCTACTCATCATAGTTGGATCAATTATACCTACATGATTATGAATAGTTGATTTAGTTCCCACTGGATTAGTGACTATCATAAATTTGGCTGTGGCCTGTACTGTACACTCATTATCATTACCACTTGAAACAGTCCTTTTCTTATGTTCAAATAAAAAATTCAGATCTCCTAAAATATTACTCGTCTGCATTTGATGTCTAACAAGCTCTGCCTGAATCATTTTACCAATTTCATCAATCCAAGCCACACGGTCAGCTTTTGCTAAATAACCTATATTGGCAGGTTTTTCCTTAAAAGATGGGCTCAGACCTTTAATTCGGGTATTAGCACCCTCACAGATGTTAGACTCCTCACTAAATTTATAACTTAATGTTTCAATATGACCCATAGTCTTTTTAGTCCCTGCAACGCCCATAATTGCTAGATGTAATGGATAACCTACATGCTTACCCGCTAGAATGAATGAAGACCTTAATAATTGAATATCTTTCTGAAAATTATTAATATTCCCAAAAGGGTGTAATCCTAGTGCTGTGAACCATGACTCTTCTGTTATCTTATTTTCTTTTGTATAATCAATTAATGCTTGTTTTGTTATTATCTTAACATTTGGTTCAAAATCTTTAGCAATGAATAAATTAGCAATTGATTTAATCTTCATACTTTTTGAGAACTCTGAAACATCATCAAGTTTAATAATCATTCCTTCAACAGAACAATTTTCAGTTGGCAATTCTTTTTCAGATAAAACATAATATTCTTTATGGTCTTGATTAACTATCCTATAAACCCAAAAATCTTGAGAAAAGGTCCGTAATAATTTTCCATCATATCGTTTATCATAAGTTTCATCAATAAATTTTTGTTCAATTATTAAATCAAACCCACCCCCTTCTTTATTATCTTTCTTTGTATGTATTCTCCTAATAAGGGTAATAGTTTGTCTTGTTTGATGAATTAATTGTGGTTTTCCTTTTAATATATCATTTGAATGACATAAGAAAAAGAATCTACTATCACCCATCCTTCCTTTTGATTCTGCTTTTAAATCATAATAATTTCTATTAGTATCTATCCAATTCATACCTTCATGGAATTCCTTATTTTCTAAATCATCTGCATGTTCTAAATGATCTAGTAATTGTTCTTTTGCTTTTTTAGCGTCTTCTTCTTCTAAGAATTGTTTCATCCCCTCCCCTCCATCTCGTCAATCGCCTTGTATGGTAATATATCGTAAATATCTACAAGAAATAATATATCATTCTTAACTGGTTCTCCCAATCTATCAAGTTTACTAATCTCGTAATAACGATTATCAATTAATTCAGATTTAAATACGCAGCTTAGGGAACCTACGGGTTTCAATTTAACGTAGGCATTCCACCTATTCTTAAAATAGATTTCTGCTTTTACTTTATTACTTTCTTCTTTATCCTTTTGCATTATATCACCTCTCCTTCTTCAGGAGAAAACATTATCTTTCTAGTTATTTAATCTTTATATAGTTATGTTTCATTTTAAAATAACTACACTTTTTCCTTTTCAGGATCACAACTTATCATTGTCCTTGGGTCTTTTTTGGCCATCTCGCATTCTCCTGTCAAGTAATCTTCTTTAATAATTTTATATTTAATCAAGTGTTCTTTGAGTATTGATTTCGGAATTGCCTTTAGGAATTTCTTCAGAATCTTCTCATACTCTTCCGATTTTTCTTTGTAGTATTTTTCATTATTCGGTATCATCTTTCAAATCCTCACAGTCATGTTCCTTTTCATCTTCTTCAGTATCAAAGTCTTTACCACATCTAAAACAATACCAATCATTAAGTTGCAGGTGTGCTGCTGTTGTTCTTTTGTCTACAATCATCTACTCTCCCACGATTCATTCATACAATTAAATACTTGTTGTTGTAATATTTGTATTTTTAATTGTTTCAGATCACATTCATCTTGTGTTTCACAATTACTATAGTCCGGTGTTTGATTAATGTAAACTAACATATTATAATTACAATTGTTTAATGTTTGTGTATATGATGTTTCGTTTTTTTGTTCATCAACAGAGGCAAGTATAAAACCCATAGTGGCTGTTGCGTATAATAATGAACCTATCAAAGAAACAAACATAATCAAACACATCACTACAAAAAACTTTTCAAATTTTTCCATTTTTTCCCTCCTTGTTATTATTTTCAGGTAGATAGCCTAATGCTTCTGCTTCTCCAAATTGTTCATAGAATCTGGCAATTTGTGATTGTTCCTTGACCCAATCTAGATCCCTTAATTCAAATAGTTCTGTCCTTCTTCCGTTAGATTCATTATCGAACCATTCAACATTTCCATAATATCCTTTATGTTCTCTTTTCATTGTTCCTCTCCTTGCTCAAAAGCGTCCATGAATTCTTGGTAAGTACATTCACCATCCCTTAATCTCTCTGTCCAAACTTCAACCTTTGCTTTAGCAAATATTATCTCTACTTGTTCTTTAGTTTGTTCAAACATCTTTATCACCTTCTGATTTGACAGTAAAAGAGTAGTTATCTTTTAGATATTCTAAATCTTTAATTATTTTATTAATCCTCTTTAAATTCTTTTTATCCAATATCTTACTTTGGTTTAAACTATGTTCATGGAAACAAACATTACTAACCTTTACAACCATAGTATTGGCAATATCTAAAAACTCATTTATTAATCTATTTTCTTGTTCCATCTTTTCTCCTTTGTTTATCATATTCTCTTTTTGCTTCAACCCTACCACAAGCCTTATGTGAACTTATACCTGCATAGCCAATCATTCTTTCATCAGCATCACCAATATCTACTCCCAGTATAAAAGCTAACATTGTTGCCCCTCCATGTGCTTCAAATTCACAATGCTCACGACAACAACTCTCACCAGAAACACCATGTGCTAATTCATGTAAAATGTCATATCTCCAACTTCTAATTCCTTCAGTTGCCCTAATTTTACAAGTATTATAAATCTCTTTCATATCTTCTTCGGGATTTTGAACTTCATGAACTTTATGTCCTTTTTTATCTATAAATGTTTTATTCTTTTTCATCCTTGCCTCCTTTCTTCGCAAGTGTGTCCTTTTCTTCTAGATAAAGTCTATAATCTTTTTTCACGCACTTTTTATAATGATAGTCATAAATTCTTACCCACTCTAAAAATGATATTCCATTATCACTCATAAATCCTAATCTTTCATCCATTGTATGCACCTTCCCCATTTGATGATTCTGCGAACATAACCTTAACTTTTGAATAATGTAAGCTAGTATGATTTAATAAAGCAATTAAATCGCTATTGATTTCTAATTTTGTTCCTTGCTTAAAAGTTAGTTTTACATATAAATCTCTTATTCTTTTTGGGAATCTAATTCCACCCATTCTTCCTTCTTTGTGAAATTCTTGAAGTATATCATGTAAATCACCAAAGGTTACTTTTTGTAAGTTTCTTTCGCAAGTTTCTAAGTTCATTTGTTACTACCTTCGTTTAATTCCGATAAACTGCACTTGCAATTATCATGGCTGATTAAATCACCATCGTTTGTTCCATCACCTAATTCACACATTATACTCATGCCACATTTACATTTTTTTGTTGTTAATATCATTTTATTTCATTCCCCCAAGCATCCCATCCTTCCGATTTAACGCACCTTTTTAACCTTTCATTAGCAATATCAACATATTTTTGTTCTTTTTCAATTCCAATAAAATTTCTCCCTAACTCTCTACAAGCAACTGCTGTTGTTCCAGAACCTATAAAACAATCTAAAATTAAATCCCCCTTATTGCTAGAGGTTTTAATAATATTCTTAATCATCTCTAAAGGTTTAGGAGTTAAATGTCCATTAGGACTTTCATGTGGATATTGCATAACACTAGAATTACTCTGACAATTAAAAATAGTAATCTTGTTTTTTTCAATTAGTTTAGCCTTTAATGTTTCATAAGGGATTTTACAAATGCCATAAACTTTTTGTAATTGTTGATATTTTTCTTTAGAAGGGAAAGACCATCCATGTTTATATGAACTTAAAATATTTCCAGCCATCCCATCCTTCCCATTTGTATAACCAAAGGCTTTTCGGTTGATACTTATCAGACTTTCATTAATCTTCTTTCTTTCT
>SDBV01005530.1_pt1 | contig 17810 bp, 11 predicted proteins | sample 2277081 | NCBI WGS metagenome assembly SDBV01 (sample SAMN10402039, study PRJNA504765) | marine sediment metagenome | isolation source: marine sediment core GS10_PC15, 223 cmbsf | place: Arctic Ocean: Southern Knipovich Ridge | collected 2010 | reverse complement strand
GGGCGCGGTGATGTCTTCGTTTGTGATGGGAATGGGTGCGTTGAAAGGGAATTTTCCTCAGCGGAACCGCATAATAAGTGGGATGACGCTTGGAACCCTTGTGGTGGAGGCACCTTTGAGAAGTGGGGCGTTGATTACTGCGCGTACGGCGGCGGAACAGGGCCGGGAAGTTTTCGCGGTTCCGGGCCAGATAGGCGTTAGGAACAGCCAGGGACCCCATGGCCTGATTCGTGACGGCGCAAAACTTGTTGAGACTGTTGACGACCTTCTTGTCGAGTTGGAGATCCCCGTTGAGATGCGGACGCCCGCTTTCAGCGTAGTGTCGGGAGAGAATGGCGGCGAGCGTGGAGTTGGGACGGCTTCTGGCGCTCAAAGGGCCGGGGCAACACAGCGCGCGAGCATTACAAAGCCGAAACCTGATGTTTCGGACGTGGAGCGAGCGGTTCTGGGCGTATTGGCTCCGGACGGTTCTTTTGTTGATGAGATTGCGCTGGCTTGCCGCATTCCCGTGTCGCAGGCATTGAGTTCGTTGACTGTGCTTGAGCTTAAGGGGCTCGTGCGTCAGTTCAGCGGGAAACGCTTCGCGCCCAGATAGTTCCTGTTGTGGAAAAGCTGTTTTGTCCCGGAGGGACATCTGATAATAGCCCAGCAATTTATTGCTGGGAACACTATATAGAAAATGGTAGTCCCGGAGGGACGGCTGAAAGGGAAGCATGTGTTGGCACATAGCCGTTTCAGCCGTCCCTCCGGGACTGAAAAAGAGGTATGTTCTCTTCCCACCGTTAAAACGGTGGGCTATTCTCATTCGTCCCTCCGGGACTTCCGCAACAGGAACTGGGTAGCGATGCTTTACGGACTTTCAGAGAAGATACGACGCAACGAGCCGATTCCGGCGCTTCTTTCATGTCTTCTTTCAGCTTGTACGCCTCTGGTGCGTGCAGGCATGTGGATTCGCAAGCGGCGCAGGCGGGTGCGCGTTGATGCGCATGTTATAAGTTTTGGAAACATTACTGCTGGAGGCACAGGTAAGACGCCGGCCGTTATCGAGCGCGCAAAGGCTGAATCGGCTGCGGGAAAAAAGGTTGCGGTGTTGACGCGGGGTTATGGCAGCCGCCAGCAGAGCGGTGTAGTGGCGGTTACTGGTGATAGCGCAGGTCGTGAAGAACTGGCCGCATTGGTTGGTGACGAGCCGGCCTTGATACTCCGCAAAGCGCGGGGCGTGATGGTGTGCAAGAGCGCTGACAGAATTGCGGCGGCGAAGAAAGCCATTGGCGAATATCGGTGCGATACGCTTATCCTTGACGACGGTTTTCAATATGTTCAGTTGGAACGCGACGAAAACATTGTGTTGATAGATGCGACCAATCCATTCGGTAATGGTCATTTGATACCTCGTGGAATCTTGCGCGAACCGTTGTCTGAGTTAGGGCGCGCTACGCAGATTTATCTTAGCCGTTGCGATCAGGTCGCGGATCTCAGTCCGGTCTTGGAGCGGCTGGAAAAACTGTGCCCGGATGTCCCCATTCGCATGACTCGTCATGAAGCGGCGGGTTTGTGGCGGGTGCATGATGGGGAAGAGTTGCCGATGGATTATGTCAAGGGCAAGCGCGCGCTTGCGGTGTGCGCTATAGGCAATCCAGAGGCCTTTTTCGAGACGCTTGAACGGCTGGGCGTAGACGTTACTGAGCGCAGGGCGTATCGCGACCACGGCGAAATTGAGCAGGGTCTGGTGGAATCTTCGGAACTTGTCATAACCACCGAAAAAGACGCGATGCGAATGCGCAATGCCGGAGCAAATGTGCTTGCATTGGGCATTGATCTAAAGACCCATATTGTCTAAGCCCCGGCCGCCTTTCGGCGCGCTGAGGCACGTACCAAACCCACATATTGTCCCTGGTCAACCTCGATGGCATCGCGCTCAATCCCAATCGCCTTGTCACCTAAATGGCCAAAAAGTATCCCCGCTTGGGCCTTTCGAACTATGTCATAGGTTTGAACCCAGCAGCGCCAGCCGTCTTCAAGTGTGCCGGATGCAACCTCATCCACTAGCCCGCTACGGCTCCAGAAACGTTGCCACCAAGCCGCCGTCTGAAAACTCCAGAACGCGTGCAAGTCCTCCGGTCTAAACATCTTCACCAGATGTTCTGGCACCTCACCGTCAGCCTCTTGCGTAAGACCTGGGCACACGATACCTAGTTGGCCGCCCGGCTTCAGGAACTTTGTTATGTAATCCAAGTAAAAAGTGTCCGTCCCAAAATAGTGATAGGCGTCAATGCTGATGATGGCGTCAAAGAAATCATTCGCATAAGGCAATACGTGGGCTTCCGCGTGAATGGGGAAGACGCTACGCTCCACGCCCGCCTCGCAAACGATCTGCCAGTTTTCCGAAGCGCTGATCCACAAATCGTTGGCCCAGACTTCCACTCCGAATTCCTTGGCCAGGAAAACGGAGCTCATCGCCCTGCCGCAGCCCAAATCGAGAACACGCATTCCCGGCTCCAGGCGAACTGACTCACAGAGCCACTCAGTCAGCCACAGCGGGTGCGGTCCCATCAGGTTTTCCACGACCCACTCCGGATCGTATTTTGCCGAACGCGGGAAGAGGTCATTCTTGAGCATCACCGCTAGTTGTTCTTTACTAAGATTCATGGCGTATTCTTTCTTCTCATGGAAACGAGACAGTTCTTCCCCAATATTTGGTAAGAAACCGGGGCAACTTAAGATGTACTATCACGGTTTATGAAAGCTATCCTGTATGCTTACACTAGCGGAATTACCAGGGGCTGTCAATTTCCCTGAAGCGGAGCTGGGCCGCAAGATCGGATTTTTTTCCCCTCTTGAGCAGCGGCTTGGCGAAATGCTCGTGATAAGGCGTGGTTAAATTGGGTTCGCGTCCACGTCTCGCGTATAATCTGTTCTGGTTATTGTTTCTGTTTTGATTATTATAATTCCATGTTTTTTGGTGATAGAATGAGTCAGGAAAGTCTATTTAGCGTGGCCGGTTTGTATCGTTTGGCTTCGCGTCTTCATAATGGCATCCCGTATCGCTTTTTTAGCAGCGGTTATGCCTTTCCCGCCTGGCACTATTTTCTTGAGATGACGCGGCAGTGCAATTTGCGCTGTGATATGTGCCAATATATTCGTTGGCTTAGAGAGACGGCACCCGCTAAGCAGGCGGAGGGCGACTTATCCACTCAGCAATGGTTGGACGTGATAGACCAAACGGGAAGACTTAGTCTGTTGACCTTTACAGGGGGTGAGCCGTGGATGCGTCAAGACTTTGCCGAGATTCTTGAGTATGCTTCGGTTAAACGGCGGACTCATTATATTACGAACGCTACGATGTTGAACGATGAGCGGTGCCGGTTGAGCGTGGAGCTTGCTCCGAAACGTGCGGGCATGGTTGGTCTGAATGTGATTGGCATTTCGTTGGAGGGCCCCAGGGAGCTTCACGACAAAATCGTGCATCAACCGGGCGCTTTTGACAAGAGCGTGGGGGCGATGAAGATGCTGAGCGAATATAAGGCGTCAATGGGCAAAGCGCTGCCACTTTTTCACGTGACGGTGGTCGTGCAAAAAGAAAACCTCGATTCGCTTCCTGATCTTGTTTCCGCGGTGGCTGATGCGGGTGGGCATGCTCTGAACCTTACGCTCGAATGGCGCGTGACGGATACTTGCGATGTGAGAGAGGTCGAGCCTGAGAAAATCGACATGAGCAAAGTTGCGTTTCCTCGAATTGACCGCATGGAATTGAACGACGCCCTTGACGACACACTTCGAAAGGCGCGTGAGGTGGGGCTTGATGTGCGCATCCCGCGTATGCCTAGGGAACAGATTCTGAAATATTGTGATGGTGGGATGGACATCGAGAAGTTTCAGTGCAGGCATCCCTGGACGAACATGAATGTAGGCGCGCAAGGCGACGTTTTTTCATGTTACCTCTACCGTGTTGGCAACATTAATGACGACACTTTGAAGGCCTTGTGGAACGGCGAGCGTTTCAGAAAGTTAAGGCAGAGGTTCCGAAAAAAGGTTTTTCCCGCTTGCCAGGGGTGTTGCGAACTTGAGTACCACGACAAATAGAATCGTAAATATTCGACAAACCCGTGCGAGAGCACAGAGCACTGAGCAAAAAGGGGACCAGGGGCTCCGAAGGAGACCGGCATGCGGAGTGAGTCTTCGAGTGAAGACGTGTCTGTCCCCTTTCTTGCGGGCCTTGTCCAAAAGCGCCACGGGTTTAACGAATATTTACATAGAATCGATAGGAGAACGGTTTTGAGTAAAATTGTCTATTCGGCGTCCTTGGATTGTATGGATCTGGGAGTATTGCGGGATGAACTTGAGCAATGCGGCGCGGGCGGGTGTGGCGAGATTCATGTGAGTGTCATGGACGGGAGCTTTGCGCCTGGCTTCGCTCACGGTACCCGAATGGTGAGTGCAATCAAAGAAAACTGCAAATTGCCTTGTACGGTACACTTGATGGCAAAAGGCCCTGAAAAGCACGTTGAAGATTTTGCCGCCGCCGGGTGCGATTGCCTTGTTTTGCCGCTGGAAAGTACGGTGCATATGCATCGCGCGTTGTCGCAAGTGCGCGAGGCGGGCATGTTGTCTGGCGTTTCAATAAATCCAGCCACACCCCTCACCGAACTTGACTTCATCCTGACTTTGGCAGACCGTTTGCTGGTACTTGGCGCGGATCCATGCGCCAACGGCAAAGAACCGATTTCCGGCGTCTTCGATAAAGTTGGGATTCTAAAGGAAAACATTTCGTATCGTGACTTGAAAACCAAAATAAGCGTGGCGGGCGCCATGACCGCGAAAAACGCCGCCCAGCTAATACACAAAGGCGCGGACATCATAGTGCTGGATGAGATTGGACTTGTCGGCGGCGGCAGCTTGGGTAAACGGCTGAAAACTTATCAGGAAGAAGTAGCCGCTGAACAAAAAGTACTGTAAACTTGGATTTCCCATTTGGAAAAGTCATCTTCAGATCCTCCGATAGAAAGGCTATGACATGAAGATTGCGCAGGGGTGTCTATTGGCTTTCCTAATCGGATCGCTACTCGTAGGCTCGAACCAGTCGGTGGCGGACGATAAACAGCGCCCAAACATTCTGTTTGTTCTCACTGACGACCAGCGGTGGGATGGGTTTGGCGCTTCAGGCAACGATCTGATTCACACGCCGAATCTGGATCGGATCGCAGATGGTGGCGTCCGTTTCAGTAACGCCTTCGTCACGCTGGCAATCTGTTCGCCTAGCCGGGCGGCCTGTTTGACGGGTCGATACGGCAGTTCCAATGGCGTGACGGCGGTTGGCGCCGTCAAGTTGAACGCGGGTGAGCCGACGTTTGCACGAGCCTTGCGTAAGGTGGGATACCGCACCGGCGTCACTGGAAAGTGGCACCTGAAAACGACGCCGGAAGAATGCGGCTTCGACTTTGCGGCAACTTGCTGGTCGAACGGCACGTGGTACGGCCGAAAATTCACGATAAACGGTACAACCAGGAAAATGCCCGGCTTTGTGGACGATGTTACGGCGGATGAGTCGATTCGCTTTATCCGTGGATCGCAAGAGGGGAAGAAACCGTTCGTTTTGTGGATGTGTACTCAAGTGCCGCACATGGACAACAAATTCGAGTGGCCCGCCGAAGAGCGGTATCTGGACAACTACGGGGTCGATGAGATGCCGTTGCCGGAGACATGGAATGATGATCTGTCCGGCAAACCGGAGTATCTGAAAACCGCGCGCAATCGCACTCAGGCTTTGAAGTACGGTTACGATAAACCAAAGGCCATCCGCAAGCATGCTCGCGACTACTACGCAGGCGTGCAACAGATGGATGCCGCCGTTGGGCGCGTGCTTGATGAACTTGACCGGCTGAAACTGCGAGACAATACGTGGGTCATCTTCATGGGCGACAACGGCTGGATGTTGGGCGAACACGGCATGACCAGCAAAGTGCTCCCCTATGAAGAGTCAATGCGCGTGCCGATGGCGATCGCCGGCCCCAACACAACACCCAGAACATCAAGCCAGCTTGTACTCAATATCGATCTGACAGCCACAATTTACGAGCTCGCGGGCGTTCCGATTCCTGATACGCTGCACGGCCGCAGCCTATTAGAGCTGGTCAGGGGCAAGTCCCCTGGAGACTGGCGGACCAGCTTCTTATACGAAGCTCCAACGCCTCAACTGGGCAGCCTGCCGCTGTGGGCGGTTCGGACGCAGCGCTGGAAGTACGTTGAAACGCAGACGGGTTCGGGAGCTACCTTTGCGGAACTGTACGACATGCAAACTGACGCAATCGAGATGCGCAATCTGGCCCAGAAACCCGAACATAAGGAAACCACAAAGAAACTGGCGGCACAGCTCCGTGAGCACCGGGAATTGCTGAAATCCAAAGTCATGCCGCCGGCCGCTAAGACACGAACAGATCAGAAGATACCGGAGAATCCGCCTGAAGCGCCTCGCACCGATATTCACATCAGCGGCGTTTACCCGCACCTGACCACCTACGGGATTTACAGCCAAAATGGGGCCCACTATAAGGGTGGCCACAGAGAGTGTGGAATCGGGGCGGTCGTCCCTTGGGCGGGCAGGCTTTGGATGGTGAATTATGCCCCTCATATGCCAAAAGGCAGTGAGCACAAACTGTATTCGATCGATCCCGACTTGAAGACGATGACCATTCATCCGGAAAGTGTTGGGGGCACTCCGCCCGGCCGGATGATTCACAAGGAGTCCAATCAACTGTTGATTGCCCATTACTTGATCGACGACAAGGGCAAGGTCCGAACGATTTCGCCGAAGGACATGCCGATGCGAGTCACCGCGATTGTCCGTCATCTGGAAGACCCGGCCAACATGGTTTATTACATCGACATGGAGGGCAGCATCTGGGAAGCCAACGTGCATACCCTCGCCGTGAAGCGGCTTTTTAAGAAACCCGTGCCCGGCTGGCATGGAAAAGGCGCTTATTCATCGCAGGGGCGATTGGTTGTGTCGAATAATGGGGAGCACGCGGCTGGCAACTACGACGATTTGGTCGTGGGGGGGCCTGCCAAGGATGAAGATGAGGCCGGGGTGCTTGCCGAGTGGGATGGCAGCGAGTGGCGCATAATCGAGCGGCGACAGTTTACTGACGTCACAGGGCCGCGGGGCATTGCGGGTGGGGGCGACGGTTCCGATCCAATCTGGGCAATTGGCTGGGATCGCCGCAGTCTGCGGCTGAAATTGCTCGAAGATGGAGAATGGCACACATACCTTTTGCCAAAAGCGGCATGGTGCAATGACGCCCGGCATGGATGGTATACCGAATGGCCGCGCATTCGGGAAATTACCGAAGGGCGTTGGATGATGGACATGCATGGCATGTTCTTCGATTTCCCGAAAACGTTTTCCTCGAACAACTCCGCGGGAATCAAACCAATAGGCAGCCATCTGCGATACATTCCCGACTTCTGCGCGTGGAACGGTGCGTTGGTGCTGGCCACCGACGAAACGAGTATCCAGGGCAACAAGTTGGCCGGACAACCACAATCGAACCTGTGGTTCGGACGTTACGAAGACCTGAAATCATGGGGGCCTGCCAACGGCTACGGCGGGCCCTGGATCGAAGATGAGGTCACCGCCAACACGCCGTCCGATCCTTATCTCGTGGCTGGTTTCAGCCGCCGCGTACTGCATTTGGCCACGGACCACGCTAAAGCTGATCCGGTCGTCTTCACGCTGCAAATCGATGTCGAAGGCGACGGCCACTGGGTCGATCACTCAACGGTCGAAGTTCCCGCCCAGGGTTACGTTTGCCACCTATTGCCTGGAAACTTCAAGGGCGTATGGCTTCGACTGAAGACGAATCGCGATTGCATTGCGACGGCGGTCCTGCATCAGACGGCAAGTCAATTCCCCGACGGCGATACCCCAACCAATGCCACCTTATTTGCCGGGCTTGCAGCGGCAGACGCCGCCGACACCCACGGTGCGCTTGTCTATGCCGCCAAGAGGAATCGCAACTTGCGGGTCATAACAGACGACGAGCGCTACTTTGACTTTACGAAAGCGGGCTTTGAATTCGAGGCCAGCCAGCCGGACGAAAAGCTGGCAAAGTTACTCGAAGTCGAGCCTGAATTCACTGTGGACGACGCCTCAGTCATCCTAAAGCATCGAGGAGAAAAACTGCGGCTGCCGAAGGGGCACCCGGCCTTTGACAAGCCATTCTCATCAGGATGGCCGCGGGCTATTCGCGAAGTGGAGTCTGAGCGGCATCTGGCCAACATTCACGGCACCTTTTACGAAGTGCCGCTGATCAAAAGCGGCCAGCCTCCCGCATTACATCTTATGCGTCCGGTTGCCAGCCATTCTAAGCGAATCACCGACTACTGTTCCTGGAACGGCCTGCTGGTTCTGGCTGGTGTTAATCTTGATGCCAAAGAAGACGGCCATCTCTTCAAGTCCCAAGATGGAACTACTGGTCTTTGGTTCGGCGCTATCGACGACCTGTGGAAGTTGGGGAAGGCCGTTGGTGTGGGCGGGCCGTGGAAAGACAGCGCCGTCATGGCCAATGCGCCTTCGGACGCGTATCTGATGACGGGCTACGACAACAAAACGCTTGAACTAACCGCGGACGCCGACGTCACGATCACCGTCGAGGTGGATTTTGACCATCAAAGCGGGTGGCACCATTTCAAGAGTTTCGCGTTGAAAGCGGACCAAACGGAGATCTATGTCTTCCCCGAAGCTTACAGCGCCCATTGGGTGCGCGTCACCGCCGGCAAGGACTGTACCGCAACCGCATGGCTTACTTATGAATAAGCCTTGTTGCCTATTCTGAACTTTGCACAGGCCGTCTGGCCAACGCTATCCGCCACTTCCGTGGTTCTCGGCGGATTCAAGTGCAAGGGCATTGCAAGTTTGCGGGTGTGTATTGTACACTTGGCAAGGGAACAACTAATGGGTAGCCTCAGGTTTCTCGGGTGTTATGTTTTCAAAGGCACCCAAATTCAGGGCTGTGGAAACCGTCTGTTCAAAAATCTGCCATTCCTACTGATTACCTCACCATCTACGATGATTTCGCCGCCTTCTCGCAGATCGCAAACCATGTCCCAGTGAAGAGCGCTGTGGTTGCGGCCGCCGGTCTCGGGGAAACTGGCGCCAACGGCTAAGTGGACGGTGCCGCCGATTTTCTCATCGAACAGAGTGTTTTTCACGTATTTGTTGATGTTGTAGTTGGTTCCTATTGCGGCTTCTCCTACATACGACGCCCCCGCATCCATCGCAAGCATGGAACGAAGGTAGTCCTGGCCTTTACTGGCTTCCGCGCGTACAACTCTACCCTTCTCAAAACGTAGCCGGACTTCGTCAACTTCACGTCCTCCATATATGGCTGGGTAGCTAAACTTGATATCGCCTTCCACGCTCTTCTCAACTGGTCCTGTAAACACCTCTCCATCGGGTAGGTTGAAATGTCCGTCACAGTTTATCCAACACCGGCCTTTGGTCGTAAAGCTCACGTCCGTGTCTTGCGCCACAATGCGGACGGTCTGTGCTTTGTTGAGGAAATCGACAAGTGCTTGTTGATTGCGAGAAATCTTTCGCCATGTTTTAATTGGATCTACATCGTCCAAATGAATAGCTGTATAAACGAATTCCTCGTACTCTTCCAACGACATTTCGGCGTCTTGTGCACTGGAATTACATGGCCACTGAACCCCTACCCATTTCAATTCACCCTTCGCAGTGCGCCGCATTAAGATCCTGCTGAGTTTCTCCTGCGCGGCGTGGGCCTGAGCCAAGCGCTTAGGGTTTGCATTGCTCAACGCCTTTGTGTTTTCCGTTCCCAGAATCGCCACCATTGCGTCGAGGCGCCGAAGTTGATACGTCCTGAAGCGAGATACCTGCGTGAGTTGTTCGCGATTGGCTTGCTCTATGAAAATCTCCGACAGGCCGCTGATTCCGATCTGGGTTTCAACGAAGGCGCCAGCATTGAGCGCAGCTCGATAAAGTTCGCGTATCATCGGCGCGGCAATCGCGTGACCTCGAATGGCCAATGTTTGTCCAGGCTTTATCCCAAGCGAGTATTTCATGACAAGCCGCGCCAGTTGTCTTAAGCGTGGATCTTTCACATCTTCCTCCTTCTTCAAAGGCTTAACGACCGGCATCATCCTGAGCCATAAAGCCTTTCTTGATCAAGGGTTAGAATAGTCCTTTGTGATTTACGAAGATTCTCTATATATCACACCTTGATTTCCATGAGTTCGAATTAGAGTTCAAGGATTTCTCTTATTGCGACAATTTCGTTTGCGAACAAGGGCATAAAGTCCTCTTTAGCTATAATTCATGAAAATTGGTTTTTACTATTATGTTGGATTTCATAATTGCAAACCAAATTTGTTTCGCTTAAGAGGGCACTCAGCCTCTTGGCTGAACACCTGAAACATTATCAAGAAGAAGTGGCCGCTGAACAAAAAGTGTTGTAAAGCGACATAGCTTCCCCCCTTTGTTTCGGCTTGCGGTTTTCGCAAAGAGCATTGCAACTTTGCGGACATGTATTGTACACTTGAAATGCATGAGGAAAATGACGGTTCTCGATTGCTGGACTTTTCTTGTTGGTCTGTTCTTGAAGCCGGTTTGCTGCGAAGCCGGTTTTGGGTGGTTTAAGGCACGAATGACAAAAGGATATTCTATCGTCCATGTTCTGCATCAGTTGCGGCTCACAGCTTCCAGATGACTCGGTTTTTTGCTCGAAATGCGGGAAAAACCTGTCGGGGGTAACCGCTTCGGGTCTTCCGCATGCACAGGGGCCCGGCCAAGGAACTCCAACCATACAACACATGCCTGGTCCGTTTGCGCCTAGCGACATTGGCGTGCCTTTCTCAAAACCAAAGGTGACTGGGCAGCCGCCAAAAGGTCCCGTCTCGGTACGCGTCCTTAGCCGGGGTTCGGTTCTTATGGAACGCTACGAAATAGTGAGCGAGTTGGGGCGCGGCGGAATGGGCATAGTTTACAGGGCCGTTGACAATGCATTAGGCGTTGAAATTGCACTGAAAACGCTTCCTGCTGAGTTGCGGCATGATGACCACGCCCTGGACATGCTGAAAAAGGAAGTGAAAACCTCGCGTCAACTGACGCACGACAACATTTGCAGAGTGCATGATTTTCAGCAGTGCGCCGAAGCGAACTTTGTGACGATGGAACTCATCGACGGTCCGTCGTTGGATAAACATCTGAGCATACAGTATGTCAAAGAGGGCAAAGGTTTTGAGCTTAAGCAGGTTTTGCAATGGCTGGAGTCGGTTTGCAGGGCGCTCGATTATGCGCATGGCAAAAAGGTCGCGCACAGGGACCTCAAGCCGGGCAATGTTTTGTTGGACAACTCGGGCATAGTCAAACTGAACGATTTCGGTTTGGCTAGAGCAATTCGTTCGAGTATGACCAGATATTCCAAGGAGGCAATCAGCGGCACGATTCTGTACATGAGTCCTGAACAGTGTCTTGGAAAACCCAGCGACATGCGTAGCGATGTGTACAGCCTTGGAATGTTGACCTATGAGTTGCTGATTGGCAAGGCCCCCTTCGAGAAGGCGGCCGACGTAACGTACTGCCAGCTTCATGAGCCTGTCCCACAAATCCTCGATGTGCCGCAACAGGTCAATGCCGCGATTGCCACAGCCTGCGCAAAGAAGAAGGAAGAGCGCTTCGACTCGGCCGGGAAATTCTTCGAAGCAATGTCTTCTGCGTCAGACGAGGCTATGCCGGTCGAGATATCCATTGAAGCTCAACCGAAAAGTGAAGAAGCTCCCGCTGTCCAGGGACCAATACTAAAAGAAACAGTGCCGATTGAACCGGTCAAAAAGGCGCGCGAGACGGGTGACGAGTGCGTGTTGAACGACATGGAGTGCGTGTGGGTGTCGCCTGATACCTTCAATATGGGAAGCGCGATCAGCGACTCAAGAGCGCTGAGCGACGAATTACCGCAGCATCAGGTTACGCTCACAAAGGGATTCTGGCTGGGCAAATATCCTGTCACGAAAAAACAGTGGCATGAGATAATGGACACGAATCCATGGAAAGGCAAGAGGGACGTGTGGGCGCCGCCGTCCTCGTCGGCTGTTTTTGTGAGTTGGGAAGATGTGCAGGAGTACATAGACATGCTCAATATCCGGCATGGCGACACGCGCTACAGGCTTCCGACTGAGGCGGAGTGGGAATGCGCATGCCGCGCGGGAAGTACGACCGCATATTGCTTTGGCGAAGACCCGAAGGGCTTGGATTCATACGCCTGGTACGGTGGGAAAGGCTGGCTGAAAAGCGCAAAGTATTCCGATGCCGCGAGTTTGAAAAAGACAAATGACTGGGGTGTGTGGGGAATGCACGGCAACGTGTGGGAGTGGTGCAACGACTGGCACGGCCCATATAAGGGTGTCGCCGAAACGGACCCGAAAGGCGCAAAGGGATTCTTTGACAGGATCATACGCGGAGGAAGCTGGCGAGACCTGCCGCAAGAATGCCGATCAGCGTCACGAAAATGGAACACGCCCACGACCCGAAGCTTCAATATTGGTTTCAGACTGGTTGCCCAAGAACAGGCAGAACCGTCATAGGCCCAAGACGCCGTTTATTACAAGCTGAACGTCCACGGCGTTGACCGCGCCGTCCTGGTCAACATCTGCGTTCGCCTCGCCGATATCCACGCCTAAGGCCGCGTTAATAACCAGTTGAACGTCTACTGCATCTAAGGAGTTGTCGCCGTTGAGGTCCCTGGGGTCGTCCAGTGTGACTTCAACAGCAACCAGCTTGAAGACTTTTCCTGTATCGCCGAATGGGGTAACGGATTCCGAACCGCACACATAAATCTCTCCATTTGGGTCCTGCCCAAAACCCTTCACAAAGATGCCAAGCGTGCGGTCGTCCTCGCCGATTTGCATCTCCAATATCTCAGCGCCGTCAAGATAAAACAACCTGCCCGAGTCTGAAAGAAGGTATTCGCCGAAAACATAGACGCCCGACAGCTCTGGCAAGGCTGTGCCGCGATACACGTAGCCGCCAACTACCGCCGCGCCGTCGTCATGGTCGTATTCGGCCACCGGTTCGATTAGGTCATCAGGAACCGTTTCCGCGGCCGGCGTATCAGTCACAAAACCAGAGTTGGCTCCGTTGGGATTGAAAAAGAAGCTTCCCTCTTTGACGTTCCAACCATAGTTGCCGCCCATCACGACAATATCTATTTCCTCGATGTCGTTTTGGCCAACGTCGCCCAGATAGAGATCACCGGTTTCAGAATCGAAACTGAAGGAGTAGGGGTTTCTGAAGCCGTATGCGAAGATTTCATCCACCCCGGCAGTTCCCACGAAGGGATTGGAGGTCGGCACGCCATACTGGCCGTTGCTCGACGTAGTTCCGCCGCCGTCAACATCAATACGCAGAAGAGTTCCCAATACGTTCCCGGCGTTCTGTCCGTTACCGGTTGTTCCGTGGCCGTCGGCATCGTCGTCCGCCCTGCCTCCATCGCCTAGGGCAATATAAAGCAGCCCATCGGAACCAAAACGGATAGTTCCTCCGTCGTGGTTGAACTGCGGTTCGTCAATACGCAGCAATTCTCTGCGTGAACTAGTCAACACAACGTTGGGATCCAATGGGTTTAGCAACCATTCCGCTATGACCGCCTGATGATCGTGAGACCCGCTGGAAAGCTCAACGGTAAAATCGGCTGTTCCGTCCATTGGCTCAGAAGTGTATGTGTACACCTTACGGGAGCCGGGAAAGCCCGGATGTAGCGCCAAGCCTATGAGACCCCGCTCGTCAAAGCTGTCCGGACCCGAGACGCCCAAGCTGACGATGCGGTTCGTCACGTCCAGGAAGGGCGTGGTTTGCTTCACGCCGTCCACATACAGCCATACAAAACCTTCCTGATCGTAAACGTACATCTTGCTTGCGTCATCCGCGGCGAACACGGCACCAAGCGGAGAAGTCAGGCCGTCGGCAACGGTTTCCAGTTCAACCACAATGTCACCCTTGGCAATGACCTGCGAGATCGGGTTTTGAATCCGCTCGCCGGCAATTTCGAAATTACCCCTCATGGTTGATATATGAACACCGCAGCGGTATCCAGGCACACTGCTTCCCGCGTTCATGGCTTCAACAAGCCCTTCGGTTACGGTAAATTCCACTTTTCCGTTTGAGAAAGCTCCGTCGTCTACCCAGTCAACATCCGGATCGTTTTCAAAGGGATCCACGCCGTTTCTTTGCGACAAAAGGACGGTGTCTGAAGACGAACTGCTCCCTTTAGCCAGCAACTCGAAAGGGTGGGGCCCGCTGTTAACTACGGTAACTTCATAGCGTTTACCGACTTTCAACGTTAAGGTGGGATCGGCTGCGCCCAATTGGCCGTCGTAGATTTGAGTTGAAGATACGGCCGCGATTGTGTAGTCCAGCGAGCCGATGTTGTTCAAAGTAAACTGAAAGTCAGATTGCGTCCACGCGGCAAATGGCAGGAAAACCACTAGCGCGGCCACTCCAATACGGGTGTTCATGGCAAAGTCCTCCACAGATTGTGCCCAACTCGCAGCTAGCCTTCCCCCGCACCAATCCGTGCTATAAACACATCAAATGCAATTCACCATCTCATTCATATATCTGAACAATAACCATTTTACGGTTATTCCAACTTGCGCCAAGCGTAAGTATTCGTTAAACCTGTGGCTTCCCCAGCGCATCTGGTTGTGGCGGAAAACAGGGACAGACACGTCTTCGCTCGGGGACTCGCTTCGCTTGCGTCAGTCCCTGTTTTCCTTGGCGTGTCTGGTTGGGGCGGAAAGCAGGGAGGGACTTGTCCGCAGGTTTTTCTACGCACCGTTTTTTGACTTGCCTGGGGGTGTCTCGGTTCTGTATTCTTGTGTACGCAGCAAGTTTGAGCATAATTGCGTCAGACACCTGAGTTTGTTATTGTCGAAGTTAAAGGGGACGTATTTGAATGCGTATAGACATTGCCGCTCAAACGGACACAGGACGTAGAAAGTCTAATAACGAGGACTACTACGGTGTATTTCGCGAGAATGTGCCGGATCTCGAACTTTTCGATGAAGGCGCTTTGTTGTGTGTCGCGGACGGTTTAGGCGGCCACACTGGCGGGGAGATCGCGAGCAAGTTGGCCGTCTCGGTTATCAAGGACATGCTCAAAGAACCTTGGCCCGGCCACCCTGAGGACCTTATCGAAGAGGAACCGATGTTTCCTGTTTTGCGCAAATGGATCATGCGCGCAAACGAGAGCCTCGACCAGACAAACAAAGATTTTGTCAAGAACGGCAAGCCGATGGGTACGACGCTTTTGACGGCGGTCGTAACTCCCAAGAAAGTGTATTTGGGCAACGTGGGCGATTCGCGTTGCTATCTTTTGCGCGACCAGGAAATCATTGACCAGACTACAGACCATTCCTGGGTTGACGAGCAGGTGAAGAAGGGTCTCATGTCGCGTTCCGAGGCCGAGTCGGACACGCGCAGGAACCTCGTCACGCGCTGTATCGGCACACACTCCGAGGTCGAGGTCGATACCTACGTTTGGAATGTGGTTCCGGGGGACATCCTGCTTCTATGCACTGACGGTCTTGTAAACATGTTGAAAGACTCAGAAGTCGTAGAAGAGTTCAAGAAAGGCGGCACAGTTGCGGAGATCGCCACTCGATTGGTGAATCGAGCCAACGAAAACGGCGGCAAGGACAATATAACGGTAATCTTGGCCCATGTCAGTCCGCACGCGCTGATACTCACTTATACGAGATTGCGTGGTTTCTGCAAGAGAAATGTCACCAATATTTTATGGTTCTTGTTTTCAGTGGCTACATTTGCCGGGGGTCTTTTTGCGGGGATGCATCTTTTCTAGCCCGGTGTTTCTCACTGACTCGCGAAGGCGAAGTGCGGGCTAGTCTTCGGCAGCGTCTCCATTTCTGAACAGCCGCATGTGGAACTTGCCGTCGTTCCATTCGACGTAGGACATGTGTGAAATCCAGTCGCCGGTATTAATGTATAGACCTTTTCCATTCGGCGTTTCGACCTCATGGCACTGTGGGCTGTGCGCGTGTCCGAACATCACGACATCCGCTTTCCCGCTTTTCAGTAGCCCGGCTGCGTAATCCAGAAGGGCCTCGGCTTCGCATCCGCGCGTCTTTTCCTTTGCGGCCGTCATGCTTCTGCTTCCGTGAGAAACGGTCCTTGCCAGGGCCATGGCCCAGTCCGGGTGCAGGAGCCTGAAGATCCATATAACAATCGGCATCCTTGCCACCTTTTTATAGATCCTATATGACCAGTCTTTTGGATTGAGTCCGTCACCATGTACGGCCAGGACGCGTTTGTCGCCAAGATCCATTTCGAGACCGTCTCGGTGGATGTGGAATTTGAGTTTTTCGCTGAGGAATTTTCCGGCCCAAAAGTCGTGGTTGCCGCATGCGAAATGTACTTCAACTCCCCTGTCGGCCAGATCGGCGAATGCGCGCAGAACGTCGAAGTATCCGGAAAAGACTACGTGTTTGTATTCGAACCAAAAGTCGAACAGGTCTCCAAGTACGACGAGGCGTTCGACGGAAGCGTCGATTTGTCTGAGGAAGCGTACCAGAGTCTCAGAGCGTTCACTGCTGGTTTCTGAGACATCCAGATGTACATCTGAAATGAAGAGTGTTTTCATTTAAGTAGACCGAAACTACTGAGGGGCCAAAAGCGTAGAACGGCCTTTCCGATGATTTCGTCATCCGTTATCGGCCCGAAAATCCTGCTGTCCTTGCTGTCGCGCCGGTTGTCTCCCAGCACAAACGATTCGCCGGGTTTTAGCGCTGTTTTTCTGTCGGGATTACCGGCGTTTTCACGCCTTTTCTGTTCCAGATAAGGTTCTTCGACGCGTTTGTTTTCTACAAACAGGCTGCCATCCGTGTCGATGTATACGACTCTTGTTGGCGATTCATCATCAGGGCCTGCCTCTCTCGCTTCGACGGTGCTTTTGCTGGGGCCTTTGGGGCCTTCGGCTACGACGCGTTTTACGTATCGCCTCTGTGGATCGTCTTTACTGTTTAGTACGACAATATCTCCCGGGCGAATCGCGTCGATTGAACTGAAGATGTCGAATTGGCTTAGCCTATGGGGAAGTTTGAATACAAGTATCCGGTCTCGATCTTTCAAGTTTGGCAGCATGGAAGTGCCCTGGACTTCGAAGCCTTCGACGACGTATGCCCGCAGGGCCAAGAAAATGAGTAGAAACCACGCGACCATTTTGACGAATTCGAAGATTTCGCGTTTGGCGGCGTGCTTGGCCTTTTGGCGCTCGTCCACGGAATCGGACTCGGCGGCCTCGACTTTATTGGTCTCGGTCTCGTTATTTGATGTTTGTTCCAATGTCTTTCTCACAAACTTGACTGGCTTCTCTAACACCTACGTTACATGGTGTATTTCCAGGTGTCAATAAATACTTTATTTTTGCTATGTCCTGGGCGCTTTTTCGATTGGCGCTGGATGCGCAACAGAAACCGGAGAGTTTACAGGACGGAATTTACCATTTTGCAGCGCGGCAATCAAATTCGTCATTGAACGAACTCTGACGCTAAACTCCGTTGCGTAGCGTCCCACATCCTGCAACCTGTGTGCGTCGCTTGCGCTAATAGTGCGCATGTTGATGTTTTTGGCCAGATTAAATGCCAAACTTTGCTCATGAGGCTGAAGGTTTACGCTACACGCCTCTATAGCTACCAGCGGCAACGAGAGCAGCCGCTCATCGAAGCTTATCCCCGCTCTGGTGGGGTGTGCTGCGATGCATACGGCGCCTTTGCTGTTG
>SDBV01005529.1_pt1 | contig 17811 bp, 14 predicted proteins | sample 2277081 | NCBI WGS metagenome assembly SDBV01 (sample SAMN10402039, study PRJNA504765) | marine sediment metagenome | isolation source: marine sediment core GS10_PC15, 223 cmbsf | place: Arctic Ocean: Southern Knipovich Ridge | collected 2010 | reverse complement strand
TTATTCCACATTCCTGGCAGCTGTATTTTCTTTTTTTCTTATCATATTTTTGCATACCTATACTTTCCGGATTAGCAATAATCTCATTTAAGATTTCGTTTCCCGTATCAATATTATTTTTAATATTATTAGAAGTTTCAGAATATTTTTTTACTTCTGCTTCAACACATAACCAGGGAAGAATATACTCTTTAGGCATATCATCAATCAATCTTTCAAGCTTGCCACGAGGTATAATATAATCAGCCATTTTTTGTCCTGTTTTATTTCCACCAGGTTCTCCAGTTGATGATGGCATTAATCCTACCGATTCCATTTTCATTGCAAATTCACTATTATGATAACCAGGCCTGCTTGGATTACCAAACTCATTTTGCCAGAGATGTAACATTTCATGGAGGATAGTTTGAATCATTTCTTTAGAATCTAATATAGCAATACTCCTTGGATTTAAACTTATTTCGTGTGTAAACTCTTTATCTTTCATCCATCTTTTTTTTGCAAAAAATCCATACACACATTTATTATCTCTTGAAAAATTTAGGATACAATTTGGAAGCACCGAATCAAATAAAGTATCATTTAAATAATTAAATATATTAACGTAAGAATTAAACTGTTCGTTTGTTGGATTTTTACTCATTTTAAAACCTCTTATATTAAAATGTTTCGTACGAAACAATATAATATAATATTAAAAAAAAATCAACTATTTTTTTAATGAGTGAGTAATTGGGGGATCCAAATTCATCTATATAGTGAGAGTAAAAAACAAGGAGAGATAAAAGGAGATTAAAATGGATTATAAAGAAATTGATGTTGATAAATTATCTGATGATGAACTTATTGAAATAATTAGAGATCGAGTAAAAGAATTATATGCACCTCCTGAATACGTAGATAATAAAATATGTAAAAATATTTCAGAGTGATTTAGTAGTTTTGAATGTCAAACAAGAAGGCTTGAATTAATTAAATATGAAAGATTATATAATAAAATGAATATTAATAAAATATAGTTAGCTGGAATATGTATAGCAGCATTAATATTTATATATTTTTAAATAGGTGATCCAAATTATATAAATTTTTATCTGGCAAATATTAAAATATTACTTGACATTAAATAGTAATTTAATTATAATTAGCATAATAAGCATGTATACAATGGTAAGTAAGCTTATTATATAACTATAATGATAGGAGGAAGATATTATGACTAAAGTTGAACAGATAACAAAATACAGAATGAAGTGGCTAAAAAAGATATTCAGAATGTTGAAATTATTGAGAATTACAAAAGAAAATATATATTTAAAAAACGATAAATATGGTTGATAATTATATATACAATGGTTATCATGTATACAACAGTAATCATAATTACTGTATAAAAAATCTAGAAAATAGGATTTATGTATATATGAAAGAAAAAAATACTACGATTTTAATAAGAAAAGTACCGGAGCAGGTTAGAGAACAGTTTAATGCACTTTGTTCATTATTAGAAAAGTCAGCAAATAATTACTTAATAGAATTAATAAGCATGGAAGTAAATAAAAACAAGAAAGAAATTGATGAATATATGAATTTAACAAAAAAACTGAGAAATAAAATAAAGGATAACGAATGAAAACGATGGTTCAACTTTTAATCGATGACCAGATTTTAAATAAATATAAAACCATATGTTATAACTCAAAACTAAAATTTGATGATGTAATAGAAGAATCTATGCAAAAAGTTATTTTAAAGTGGAAAGGTCCTGTATTTAAAGAAGAATGGCTTAAGTCATTTAGGAAGTAAACCGTGCGAATGGCTTTAAACAAGAAATACATGATGGATATACTATCAATATTTATAAAGCTGGATTATTACAATAGTTATACAGAAAGATGGGCGGATAAATTAGGTGGAGTAAAAAGATGAATGAACAGATAACAATGTATTGTGATGGATGCTCAGAACCGAATCCTGGTAATATGGGAATAGGAGTTAAAATACTGAAAAGTAATAAAGTGATAAAAGTTATATCTAAAAGGGTGGGGTGGGGGACCAATAACATAGCTGAATATACTTCTCTCATTACAGGATTGGAATATTGTATAAATAATAATATTAAACTAGCAGAGATTAAAATGGATTCACAGCTTGTATTAAATCAGGTGCAAGATAGATGGCAAGTAAATAAGAATAAACTTAAAGAGCTATATAATAAATCAAAAACTCTTTTGAAAAGACTTAAAAGTAAAATTAAAATGTCTCTTGTAACGGATAATCTAGCAAATGTGCCATCAAGGATGGCCTTAGAGATTAAAACTTATGGGACATTACGCTTTATTACTAAAACCCGTAAAAGTTATACCTGCAGAGTTTGTAAAAATAAAATACCGGCCGGATTAAGTTGTTACACACAGAATGAGTATTTAACAAATGAGACATATCCGGAAAAAACAAGATTGTGTTTATTATGTAAAGACAAAATCTACCGCACTATTACGGAGGAGTGAGAGAATATGAATTACATGGTAGCAAAAATAAATAAAGGGACAGGAAAATTGGAACAAGGCAAATCTAATAGCAATTATAATATAGTATATAAGAAGCAATAGAAACTTCAAAAAAAAGGTTATCAGACGATAATAATGTATTCTGATGATGGGGAAAGATGGTCAAAACATGGAGACACAACCTAATAAGGATATTTAATAAAAGCTGTATTGGTAACCATATTGGTGTGTGCAAGGAGAGGGAAGATGTTAAATTTATATTTGAGTGAGAATGAATATGATGGTATGACTCCGAAAGAGCAGGAGATATATGAAGATTTAATGGAGCATAGGAAAGATAAGAAAAAAAAGGATAGCAACTATGACACGGATGAAGAACAGGACCGTTTGGATGATAGTGATATTATACGTGAAGCTGTAGTATATGATATATTTTCTGTAATAAATGCTATTTATTTAAATTAATTCTATTGAAGGTGAGTAATTCAGAGGTTCGAATGCGTCTATATAGTATAACCAAAATATTAAAACAACTTGAGTTGTCCATCCAGATGGCTCTATCAGTGGGGTTTATTATAAAACACTCTAGGGTGTAAATACGGGAGAGGATTAAATGAAAAATATTAAATTATTATTACTGTTTATACTAATAGGTATGTTAACTGGTTGTATTTCGATGTCTGGTAGTAATACAAATAATTCAAGTGGTAGTAATCCACAAATTGAAAGTAAATATAATGATAAGAGTAATTCTACTACATTAGCCTTTTATTTAATGATTAAATCAAGTCCAAAAATATATCCTCAAATCATGCAAGTCCAGGATAATGTAACAGATGAAAATAATTATTTTCTAAATCTTCAAATTAGTAATGATTACAATATAGAAATACTCAAATATGACCAAATGACATATATGGTTGATGATGAAAGATTTGATTTTTATGGAGCACCCGTTTATGAGCAAAATATTTATAATGATACTGCTTTTGAATTAACTTTCTTTTTATCATCAAAACCGGATATAGGTGATTTGCGAGATATTCAAGCATGGAGTAATGATGATGTATATGTACAAAATGAAGAAATAACAGATTTGAATCTGGAAGAAACAAATGAAATGATTTTTAGTCTTATAGCAAGTATAATTGATGCAAGTAGTATAACAATAAAACTGTTTAATAATACTCCTGCAGAAACTATAGAATATAGTTTTAATGAAAGTGATATTACAAAAGCTAAAGAATTTGCTACTCAAATTGCATTCCATACTGAGGCTATACAATAATCTGAAATTAGGTTGAATGCAGGAAAAATAGGAAGTATATATTCTGCACATAAGATGTCATCTGTGCGGAAATTAAAATATGAATAGAGTAAGACAAATCGTATGTTGTTTGCTTGAGTTATCTAACAATAATGATATATTTAAATAATTGGTAGGTAAATACTATTGACGATGGTTACCATACATTGTATATTATTATCAAGTAATTGTTAGGTAACCATTATGAGTATTGCTAAAGATATATTACAAGATGAATATAACAGACTCCAATCTCTTTTAGAAGAATACATAAATCTAATTAATGTATTACCCAAGGGATCTATTTCGAAAAAGAAAATAAAAAATAATTTTTATTATTATCTGGTATATAGAAAAAAGGATAAAATAAAATTTGATTACATCGGGAAAAAGGATTCTGAGAAGTATTTAATAATAAAAGAACAATTAGTGCAAAGAAAAAAACTATCAGATAACATAAGTGAAGTAAAAAAATATATTAAAGAATTGAAAAAGTATGTAAAATGAATAAATAAAAAGGCTAAATATGAATAGTTTAGAGAATATAATTAAAATATTGCAAAACGAAAAACAGGATATATTAGAAAAATATGGAGTTAGATTGCTTGGTGTTTTTGGTTCTTATGTAAGAAACGAACAAACCTCTGAAAGCGATATTGATATACTTATTGAAATAAAAGAACCTGTAAAGATTGGATTATTTGAATATACTGGCTTAATTATGGAATTAAGTAAAAAATTAAATGCGGAAGTTCATATTGCAGATAAAGATTACCTAAAACCGAATATTGGAAAACATATACTTAAGGAGGTTGTTAATTTATGAAAAACAAAAAAGATTATATCGATAAAACGGTAAAGAGGTTTTAAATAAAAATGAATGCCAGGGCTAAAGCAGCTTTAATAAATTGTAAAACTCCTGCTGAATACATAGATAAGTGTATTAAAAGCAGCTTAACTCGTTTTGAGAAATCTGTTGCAACAAGAGAATGGTGTAAATTAAATGGTTTTACTGTTGATGATATCAAATATGCAAGACATAGACATCCGTACTGGAAAAAAAAGAAACATGAAGGCTATAAGGAACGTAATTTAATAAGATTTGAAAAATATGATTATAGTGATCCTGAGTATGTTATTGAATGGACAGATGAATTATTAGAAGAATTTGTTATGATGAATAAGAAAAAGAACGGTATATATATAAATAAAGATTATGAACTTGCAGAGCATTTTGAGACAACTATACCGTCAATCCAATATTTGAGAAGAAAATATCTATATGCTATCAAATTGTTAAAAACAGATAAGAATAATCCTACTGATAAAAGGATTTTAAAACTCATGTGCCGGGATATTAGAGTTAGAAGAATAAAATAACAAAACTGTTGTTTTGTATATATGATTAATAAATTAAAAGGAGAGTGGTAAGTATGAAAAAGAAAGTGTTTTTATTAATTTTAGTTTTACTATGATGTATTACTGTGATTGGTTTTATTGGATGTTCTGATGATACTGGTGATGAAGACCTAGTTCAAGAAATATATATTGCAGGGCATACAATTAATAGTTCTGTTGATTCAGTTCCCTGTTATTGGTTGAAATAATAAAATTAAAAAGATAAAAAATGAGTATTTTAAAAATATTTAATTTTGAAATAGAAAAAACTTTTATTAAATAAAGAGTATTTAAGGAAGTAATATGACAAATCATATATCGGTAAGAATGGCTTGGCACAATGATGGTTGGAATGGACATATTTGCAAGGATCCAAAAAATAATACTTATTGTTGTGGGCGCTACTCTTATCCAGGTGATGTTATTGCCCATGAAAGAAATATTGATTGGGAAATAAAGCCAGAGATAAAAGGGAAGCATTGTTCAAATCTTGATAAAATACCTCCCTGTGCATACAGTATTAATGCCTTTGGAACAGAAACTATGAAAGCTTTTGCAAAACCTCCTGATTGGTTTCGAGATGGTTCAAAAGGTGTTTTTATTGACCTACCCCCAGCGACTGTCGGTATTTGGCCTTATAGAGGAATGTATAGTGATGATGTTTTACAAGAAGCTGGTAGTAAACAAAAATTTAAGTATGATATTCGTTTACAGAATGCAAAAGATTATTTTAAAAAGATTGATGAAGGAAAATCTTTGCTATTCTATTATGCTAACTATAGCAATCCATTTAGCAGCGAAGAAAATAACCGATATGCACTAATTGGTATTGGTCGTTTAAAGAAAAAAGGTAAGATTCATTATTACGAAAATGTATCAGAGGAAAATAAAAAGAATTATGCTGATGGTTTTGTTTGGCAAATACCTCTCACATCAAATTATCCGGATGAAGGATTAAGGATTCCATTTCATTTATATAAAGATAAACCGGAAATAATGGAACATTTGGGGGTTTTCCCTGATGCAACGGGTAATTTTAAATATGCAACTGGTATTTTATCTGACGATGATGCACTTGCAGTAGTTGAGAAGTTTATTAATGTAATTGATTTTCTAAAAGAAATAGGTGATAAATCTGAAAATTGGGATGAAAGATTAAAATGGCTCTATAGTTTAACGGCAGAATTATGGAAATCAAGAGGTCCATATCCTGGATTAATGAGAGTATTGGATTATCTCGAATTTAACGAAGGTATAGAGTTTTTTAAAAATAAAACTGAAATAAATGAGCAAAAAAAATCTCTTGAACAAATAAAGTTATTTTTAAATGGTGAAACAAATATACTTGAGAATATTGATATTGATGAAAAAAGAAATAAAGATTTATCCAGAAAATGGAAATTAAAAGATGATGAAGAAAAAGATTTATTATTCTCCATATTACCATTATTTGATTTAAGCACCAAACAAATATCAAATATTCTAAATGAGAACAGGAGTAATAATAACATATTATCTACGTTAAATGAAATTAAAGAAAATCCATATATACTCTCCGAACAATATACAGGTGATGATTTTGATGATGTTATCAGTTTTTATAAAATTGACCATGGTGTATTACCATCACCAGATTTAGGTGTTTCAAATTTATTTGAAAAATATTCAGCAGAGCGTTTTAGAGCATTATGTGTGGAAACATTAAAATGCACAACAGAACATTCATTTTTATCTGACGTTCTTATTATTAATAACGCTAATAATAAACTTAAGAATTTACCAGATTGGAAAAAAGTTGAATTTAAAGCAAAATATTTTGAAGTTGATGAAGATTTTTTACTAAAAGCTTTAGAAATTAGAAAAGCTGGTGGAACCAATTATATTTACCTCAAAGAAACATGGGAAGATGAACGTTTAATTGAAAATATAGTAAAAAATATTTCTCAACGGCCTGAAATTTCATTTAAAGTTCCAATTACAAAAACATTTTTTGAACAGAAGCTTCACAACTCTGAAAGTGAATTATCAAAAAAAAATGATACAGAGTATAAGAGTGCTATAAGAAAGAAAGCAGATGTTTGTATGCAACTATTTAATAAACCCCTTTGTATTATTTCCGGAGCGGCAGGTACCGGTAAAACAACAATAATAGATTCTTTGCTTTCAGCTATAGAAAAAGCACATGGAACTGGTACAGCATTTCTATTATTAGCGCCAACAGGGAAAGCATCACAGCGGATTAAAGAAAAAACAAAAAAAACTGCCGGCACTATTCATTCATTACTCGCATCAAAAGGATGGTTAAATGACAATTTTACATTTAAAAGAAAAGAAGGAATAAAAGCTAAAGATTGCTCAACAATAATAATAGATGAAAGTTCAATGATCGATCTTAGTTTGATGGCTGCTTTATTTAGATGTATTGACTGGAATCATGTAGAACGCCTTATTTTTGTTGGCGATCCAAATCAACTTCCACCAATCGGAAGAGGAAAAGTATTTTCTGATATTATTGGATATCTAAAAGAATATTGTCCAGAATCCTTAGGCAAGCTGGAAGTTAATCTACGACAAATGGAAAATAAGGTAACTGAAAAAGGAACGGGAATTCTAGAACTTGCAAATCTGTACATTCAAGAAAAGCAGGAAAACAATGAACAATTTAAAAGTGAAAAAGAGAGAGTTCTTAAAAAGATTCAGGAAGGCGGTGACTATGATAATGACCTGACAATACATTACTGGAAAGATATTGATAGTCTTGAAAAACAGATTAAACAAGTCATACTGGAAGATTTAATTAAAGAAACCGGGCTAAAAAATGACAGCTCTGCAAATGAATTATGGCAGGCCTATTGCAGAAAAAACAATGATTATCTAAATGCAAGCATAATGCAAGTTTTGTCACCATATAGAAATGAAAACTACGGTGTCAATTACCTAAATACATATTTTCAAAAACTGCTTAATGGAGAAAATGCAGGAAGGTATTTACTCGATGGTATTTCCACAAGCGATAAAGTGATTCAAATTAGAAACAGGCCACGTTCCAATAAAATAGCAGCATATAACTTTGATACAAAAAAAGCATCTAAAGAAGAAGTATATAATGGAGAAATCGGTTTCTCATTCAGACATAAATTTGACAAATACATTCATTCCCTTAAGAAATTTACAGTCAGGTTTGAAACACGGCCAGGTATTCTTTATAACTATGGTTATCTGGAAAAATATTTTAACGAGTCAGTAGAGAATAACTTGGAACTTGCTTATACAATATCTATTCATAAAGCACAGGGAAGTGAATTTGAACGTGTATATCTGATTTTACCAAAAAGGGAAAGCCGATTACTCTCTATGGAATTACTTTATACAGGCATAACCCGCGCAAGTTCTCATCTCACTATTTTTGTACAAAAAGATATAAGCAGTTTTATAAGGCTTGGGGATATAGAAAAATCAAATTTGAGAAGAATCAATTCCTCAATTTTCGAATTTAATCCACTTCCGGATGAAGTAATTTTTCCAGCAGATGATTGGTATGCAGAAGGAAAAAGAATAACTACACTTTCAAAATACTATGTAAGATCCAAATCTGAAATGAATATTGCCAATATACTTGCAATGAAGGAAATTCCATTTGAATATGAAATACCACTATTTGCCAAAGACGGTACAATGTATTTACCGGATTTTACGATTACCTGGAAAGGTAAGAAATATTACTGGGAACATGTAGGACGACTTGATTTACCAGAATACAAACAGCATTGGGAAAAGAAAAAAGAATGGTATGAAACAAATTTTCCTGGCCAGCTTATTGTAACATATGAATCTGATAACCAGACAAAAGATATTGATGATATTATTATTGATAAATTTAGTATAAAATAAACTATATTCAGGTTTGTAGTATTAGCAAAGACAATACTAAATAGAAGGATATTAGATTTATACCAGTATAAAAGGTTATTATGAATGGAAGATAAAATTGTAGGAACAAAATGGTTTAAATGTGATTTTCATCTCCACACCGATGCAAGTAAATGTTTCGAAGATGAGAACTATACTCCTGAAAATTTCATTCAAAAAGCAGTCGATGAGGGTCTTCAATGTATTGCAATTACAGACCATAATACTGGGAAAAATATAGATTCGATAAAGAAAGCAGCAAAGGGAAAAGAAATAACCATTTTTCCTGGCGTGGAAGTTACCTGCACTGATGCAAAAATACATATTTTATTTATTTTTGATATTGATAAAACAACGCAAGACATAGAAGATTTCTTACTTCAAAAACTCAATCTTAATAGAGAAAAATTTGGAGAAAGTGATGCACATGTAGATAAAACTGTCAAAGATATATTAAAAACAATTAAAGAAAGTGAAGCTATAGCAATTCCAGCACATATCGATGAATATAGTGGTTTATCATTGGTAGCAAATGAAGTTAAGAAAGAAATGTTCGGAAATGAACTGGTGTCAGCTGTTCAAATAGTACATAAAGAGCTTTTAGATAATGATTTTACAAAAGATGATAAAGATAAATTGCTAAGAATTTTAAAAGATTATTACCAGGATAATGCTATTGATGAAGAAAAAATAAAAGAATGGAGTAAATGCTCGCCATATATTAAAAAAATAGCAAATCTAACTTTTTCAGATAATCCAAACAAAGAACACAGTTCAAAACATGGTTTGTGGGGGATTGGCAAACAATATTCATGGATTAAGATGAAAAACAATCCGAATTTGGCAAGCTTAAGACAAGCATTTTTTGTTCCAGCTTTAAGAGTAAAAAATATATTTAATTCAGAAGAATGTCCTTATGAAAGACCATCAACATGGATAAAAAAACTTATATTTAAAAACACAGAAATTACAAAACCAGCTGAAGTATTTGCTATTGAGTTTAATCCACAATTGAACACGATTATTGGAGGCCGTGGAAGTGGTAAATCTAGCATAGTTCGTTTTATTCGGGGCATATTATCAAAATATAAAGATCTGTCTGAAATTGAAATGATAAAAAAAGAGTTTGATGATTTTTATAAGAGATTTGATAAAAAAACAAAAGATGGTATTCTTAATGAAAATACCGAGATATCAATAGAGATTATTAACAACGATATTCCATATAGAATTACATCCAGCAATATTAATAGTATAGATAATCAATCTATTAAAATTGAAAGATATGATTTTGACCAAAATGAGTATAAACAAATAGAAAGTGAAGAATATATATCGTTATTTAATGTTAATATTTTTTCACAAAAACAAATTTATGAAATTGCTAGTTATCCCAATGCATTACTAAATAAAATAGATGAGACTATTACTGATTTAGATAGTAAAAAGAAATTAAAAAAACAAATACATGCGGAATATCTTGCAATTTCTTCAGAAATAAGAAGTCTTCAGGAAAAGGTTGAAGGTAAAAAAAGACTTGAAAATGAAGTTGATGAAATTGATTCGCAGATTAAAGCATTAAAAGAAAGTGGAATCACTGACCTTCTTAGTAAGAGTCAGATCTTTTCAATTGAAAAAGAGGAAATTGACAGATATATAAGTTATCTTGAGGGGAAATTATCTGAATTTGAAGCTTTGATTCTTTCAATAAAAGAAAATGACTTTAATGAAGTTGTACTTAAATCTGAAGAAAAAGAAATGATTAAACAGATTATTATTGAAGCAAATACAAAATTTACTGCAATATCAGATTCTATAAGAGAAAATAAAGAGACATATCAAACAATACTTGAGGAATTAAAAAAGAAAGTTCAGGGATCCCGATGGAATAAAATTAGAGAAGAAAATATAAATTCCATTGAAGAAAAGAAAGGTGAACTTGGAGACAAAGCAGTAAAAAATATTGAGATGTTTCAAAAATTATTAACTGATAAAGAAGAAAAACAGAGAAAAATAATTTATCTATCTAAACTTGAAAAAGAAATTAAAGAAAAAAAAGATGATTTAAAAGAAAAACATATAGCAATTCTATCAGTTACAAAAAATATTTCAGGATGCAGGAAAAACTTTATTCAAGATGTACTAAAAAGTAAAAATATAAAAATTAAAATAAAACCATATCGTAATAAAGAGATTTATGAAACAGAATTTAGAAAAATAATACAGAAAGACCATGAATATCCTGAATCAATTCAAAATTTGATTATAAAGTGTTTTTCTGGTAAACTTCCTGATAATTTGGAAGAAATACATGAAGATTTATATAAGCTTAGGCATGAACAAATTCCTTCTGGATATGATGGCTACTTTAAGAATTGTATTGTTGGGTTATCGCCAGAACAATTCGATAAATTACTATTACTTATACCTGAAGACGAAATATATGTAGAATATAAAACACCAGGTTTAGATACATTTAAGACTATATCAACAGCATCAGCAGGCCAAAAAACTGCTACTATTCTAACATTCATTTTATCTTTTGGTAATTCTCCATTAATTCTTGACCAACCGGAAGATGATTTAGATAACCATCTTGTTTATGGTTTAATTGTTGACCGATTAGGAGAAATAAAAGACACACGTCAAGTAATTGTAGTAACTCACAATGCAAATATTCCGGTGAATGGAGATGCTGAGTATATAGTAGCAATGGATTCAGAAAGTCCCAAATTGAAAATTCTCCAGCAAGGCACTATAGATGAAGACAATATCAAGAAGGAAATATGTGATGTTATGGAAGGCGGGGAAGATGCATTTAAACTCCGTTCTAAACGTTATGAAATTACCTATAAATAGGAAGTATAAATGTCAAAGAAAAAAACAGAAAAACAAATAGAACAATACCAGCACCCAGACAAAGAGCGGGTGAATAATCCGCATGTCGGCTTAGTTACACCCAAATCCGATCCGGACACAGGTGTAAAAAAGAAATATCAATATGACCCACATCTTGATCCGCAGTTACAATGGGCAGGTAAAGCAGAGCATACCAGTTTTGAGGTTCCGACTGTAAGCCTGCATGTCCATGAGCGGATAGATCCGAAAACAATTATTGATACTGTTAAAAAGGAACATGATGACGGCGGACAGTTAAGTCTATTTGAAGAGAAAATGCCATTACGTGAAGCTATTGATTTTTATAAGCATAAGGAAGGCTGGTCAAACCGGTTGATAGCTGGTGACAGCCTTTTGGTAATGAACTCTTTACTTGAAAAAGAGGGAATGGCCGGAAAAGTGCAGATGGTATATTTTGATCCACCATACGGAATTAAGTATGGAAGTAACTTCCAGCCTTTTGTGAATAAAAGGGATGTTAAAGACGGAAATGATGATGATTTATCTGCTGAACCGGAAATGATAAAAGCATTCCGAGATACATGGGAGCTGGGGATACATTCTTATTTAACCTATTTGCGTGATAGAATATTTCTGATAAGCGAATTATTAAATGATACTGGTAGTATTTTTGTACAAATAAGTGATGAAAATGTTCATCGAGTTCGTACAATAATGGACGAAGTATTTGGAGAAAAAAACTTTGTAGCACAAATTAATTACAGAAGTATGACTCCTTTAGGGCAAAAGGGAATGCCAAGTGTTTACGACTATATTATTTGGTATTCTAAAGATAAAAATACTATGAAGTTCAGACCACTTTACACTGAAAGAAAAATGGAGGATGAATCTGAGTTTTGTTATATCGATAAAGGCAATGGAAAATATTCAAAAATTTCTAAGGAGAAAATTGCAGAGCTTAATAAAGAAGATTTAAAGAATATTTTTAAGCGATCAGTATTAACATCATCTGGTTATACACCATCATGTACTTATGAGTTTGAGTATGATGGTACAAAATATAAGCCTCTAAGTGGTAAAAGTTGGCGAACACATCCAAATGGTATGCAAAAGCTTATTAAAAATCATCGCATATTTGTACTTGGAAAAAATCCATACTTTAAACAATTTCATTCAGACTTTCCATATATACAATTAGAAAATTCTTGGACTGATACCGCTGCTGGATTTAGTGAACCTAAAAAATATGTTGTACAAACTCATGAAAAGGTTATTCGGCGTTGTTTACTTATGGTAACTGATCCTGGTGATTTAGTTTTTGATCCGACATGTGGATCAGGAACTACTGCAAAAGTAGCAGAAGCTTGGGGTAGGAGATGGATAACATTTGATACATCTAGAGTATCTATAACAATAGCAAAACAAAGATTGATGACTTCAAAATTAGAATATTATAAATTAGCATTTCCACAGGAGGGGATAGGTAGTGGATTAAAATATAAAATATATGAAAGAATAACACTGGGAGTTATAGCAAATGAAGAACCAACAATGGATGTTTCTATCGTGGATGATCCAGAAATTGAAAAAGGTATAACCCGTATCACAGGCCCATTCACTGTAGAGGCTGTCCCTGCTCCATACGCAAAAAGCCTTGATGATGTTGAAAATGAAAATATTGGATCTGCAATAACTTCAGGTTCTGACACAGCAATTGCCCGTAAAGGGGAAACACTCCGCCAGGCAGAATGGCGTGATGAATTATTAAGAACAGGAGTAAGGGCAAAAGCCGGGAATGTTATTCAATTTACAAGAGTGGAACCTCTTTCCGGAACAAAATTTATTCAGGCGGAAGCGGAAACTAAAGAAGATACTCCAAAAAAAGTTTTAGTAGTATTCGGCCCTGAACACGCGCCTCTTGAACAGCGGATGGTTGAAAATGCATGGCAGGAAGCAAGGACACTAAATCCTGATATGCTCCTTTTCTGCGCTTTCCAGTTTGATGAAGAGGCAGCCAAGGACATAGATGAACTTACACCTGAAATCGCGGGAATGCAGTTATTAAAAGCACAGATGAATGCAGATCTGTTGACTGACGACCTTAGAAAAAAACGAAGCAGCAATGAAAGTTTCTGGCTGGTAGGACAACCTGAGGTAAAGGTTAAAAAGCAGAAAGATGGAAAAGTTATTGTTGAAGTAATGGGATTTGATTACTATAATCCAAAAACAGGTAATGTGGAAAGCGGAGGAAAGAAGAACATTGCAATGTGGATGCTGGATACAGATTATGACAACCGTTCCATTTTCCCTTCACAGGTATTTTTCCCTATGGCAGGCAGCGGAGACGGCTGGGATAAGCTGGCAAAAAACCTGAAAGCAGTAATTGATGAAGAAAAGATAGAAGCTTTTAGAGGAACAGTATCACTGCCATTTGAACCAGGTTCTTCAATTGCAGTTAAAATAATCGACGACAGGGGAATAGAAAGCCTCCGTGTTAAAAAAATGTAAGAGAGTTAAATGGCAGAAACAATTGATAAGCTGATAATAAACCGTCCATATGAAGAGCCTTTATACCACTGGCACTATGAAAGGGATAACAGGAATTTCTCCATAAAGAATGGGAGGCGCCCAGCAGGATATATAATGGCTACTCCGAATTCAAAAGCATTTGATGATCCAGGAATATTCATTGAGATTGAACAAGTTAATAAAATCCGGCCAAGAGTTAAAGCATGGCGTGAATCCGGTTATCCTGGAGTTACTGGAATAACAAAACGGCTTATAGAGCATTGGATAGATCCAGAAGAAAGATTTGACCGAAGATTCTTTTTTTGTCAGCTTGAAGCTATAGAAACACTTATCTGGTTAACAGAAGCACCTACATCAAAAAAAGTTGGAATTGATATTAAGGGTGACGGCGGCACCTTTAAAAGAAGGTGCAGTAAAATGGCGACCGGCTCTGGTAAGACAATTATAATGGCAATGATTATTGCATGGAATTTCCTTAACAAGGTTACCAGTCCTACAGATGCCCGTTTCAGCAAAAATGCGCTTGTTGTTGCACCGGGTTTAACAGTAAAGAGTAGATTACAAGTATTATATCCGACTCATCCACAAAATTATTATGAAGAGTTTAACATTGTTCCCCATGGATTAATGGATAAATTAAGGCAAGGTAAAGTGTTAATCCATAACTGGCATACTCTATCCTGGGACACACAGGATAAAATTGATGCAAAAGTAAAAAAAGGACAAATACGATCAGTAGATAAAAGAAAAAGAATTGAAATTAGTGGTGAAGCTTACATCCGGCAAGTAATGGGGAATATGGCCAATGCAAAGAATATTATTGTATTAAATGATGAAGCTCATCATGCTTGGCGTGTAAATCCAGAAGCCGAAGGTAAATATACACGATTAGGATCTGATAGAGACAGTGCAAAGGAAGCGACTATATGGGTTGGTGGTCTTGACCGTATTCATCAACAACGTGGAATATTACAATGCTTTGATTTATCAGCAACCCCCTTTACTCCATCTGGTAAAAAAGTAGAAGAAGAAGCTTTGTTTTCCTGGATTGTTTCAGATTTTGGATTGAATGATGCAATAGAATCAGGTTTGGTAAAGACTCCACGAGTTGTTATAAGAGACGATAGCGAACGCACAAAAGAGTTGAAATCCCGTCTATATCATATTTATGCGGATGATGAAGTTAAAGATGATATAAATCGTAAAGCGGAAGAAACAGTGCCATTGCCCGACCTATTGATAAACGCTTATTACCTATTGGGTAAAGACTGGCTTGAAACAAAAAACGAATGGCGAAGCGCCGGTCATAAAGTTCCACCTGTTATGATTACAGTAGCAAACAGGATTGAAACGTCATCAAGAATAAAATATGCTTTTGATCATAAGCATATTTTGATTGATGAATTATGCGAACCTGAAAAAACACTTCAAATAGATTCAAAGGTCCTCGATAGTGCAGAATCTGAAACTGAAGCTGTTGAAATTGATTTGGAAGGAAGTGATGATGAGGATAATCGTACCAAATTAACAAAAAAACAGCAGGCAGAATTATTACGCCTTACTGTTGATACTGTAGGCAGGGAGGGAGAACCCGGGGAGCAAGTACAAAATGTTATTTCTGTTGGCATGCTTTCGGAAGGATGGGATGCAAAAACAGTAACTCATATAATGGGTTTACGGGCTTTTTCCAGCCAACTTCTTTGTGAACAGGTAGTCGGCAGAGGTTTAAGAAGAGTGTCATATGAGGTAAGTAGTGATGGTTTATTCGAACCGGAATATGTAAATATTTTTGGCGTACCTTTTACCTTTTTACCTCATGAAGAAGGTGAAGGGAATCCTCCTCCTCCACCAAAACCAAAAACAAAAATTGAGCCTGTAAAAGATAAAATACAGCATGAAATTGTTTGGCCAAATATTGTTCGAATAGACACTGTATTTAGGCCAAGACTCTATATAAACTTAGAAGAAGTAAAAGAATTGGAAATAGATCCATACGAATCTATAACAGAGGCAGAACTTGCAGCTATAATTTCGGGAAAGCCGAATCCAAAAATCCAGTTGGCTATTGGGTTGGATAGAATAGCAGAAGATACTCGTATTCAAACCATTATATTTAGAATTGCTTCATCCATATATAACTCAGAAAAAAAACCGGAATGGAAAGGAAGCAAAGAACTTTTTCTTGTTCAGATTGTAAGAATTGTTGAGATATTTCTTAATTCTGATAAAATTAGAATAAAACATGACCTGTTAAATCAGGTTGAAAATAAAAGAAAAATACTCTTGATTCTTAATATGAATAAAATCATTCAACATATATGGTCTTCAATACGAGCAGAAAATACAGAAAGATTAATGCCTGTTTTTGATAAAGAAAGACCTATAAGATCAACTTCTGATGTTCGGACATGGTATACTAGTAAGCCATGTGAGTGGAATGAAAAATCCCATATAAATCATAGTGTTTATGACAGTACATGGGAAGCAAGCGAAGCATATAAATTAGATAAATCTGAATTTGTTGAGTCTTTTGTTAAGAATGATCACTTGGGATTTACTATTTATTACAATTATAAAGGCGTTATAAGGAAGTATTATCCTGACTTCATTATTAAGCTTACAAATGGGCATTGTCTTGTGCTAGAAACAAAAGGACAGGATAATCAACAAAATCAGACTAAGCGTGAATATCTTGAAGAATGGATTAATGCAGTAAATACACATGGTGGATTTGGCAAGTGGCGCTGGGAAGTTTCTTTTGACCCAGGCGATTTGGAGGAAAAATTAAAAGCTTTCGTTAAATAATAATTTTTCTTTAACAATTCGACAAAATTAATGTTTAAGTTAGGGGTTGGCCGCACATTTTAACCAAAACTCACGTTAAGAAAGAATTATTAAGTTTAAATACTAATAAAGTTCCGCTAAGAAAAAATAAGAAGCCATATGACAAGTTTAGAGTATCACACAAAATCCAGGATGCAAGCAGGCATATTTTAAATAAAAAGTCGGATATTTCGGGGGAAATGCAAATAACTCCATCATGGATGTTTTTGCCCATCCCCTCCAAATGTCTAGTCAAAATATATTTCAGAATCATTATCCAATTCATTTATTGACATTTTTAATAACTTTATACAGTACGCACAAAAGATGCCATCTGTGCGCAAATTGAAGAGGGGAGAGAGTAACGCTCCTGGAGGGGTCTTAAACGTGTTTTGTTTAGAAAAATGCATTTGGATATGTCCTTAGAACATGATATAAATATTAAAGGCGGTGTAAAATGAGGAAGATTAATAAACC
>SDBV01005528.1_pt1 | contig 17812 bp, 17 predicted proteins | sample 2277081 | NCBI WGS metagenome assembly SDBV01 (sample SAMN10402039, study PRJNA504765) | marine sediment metagenome | isolation source: marine sediment core GS10_PC15, 223 cmbsf | place: Arctic Ocean: Southern Knipovich Ridge | collected 2010 | reverse complement strand
TAGAAACTCTTTTTTTACAAAATAATTCAATATATTCCCAAACTGAGGAATTTAAAGACACTACAAAATTGAGTTAAGAAAAAGAGCCGCAGAATCGTTTTATCTAAATATTTAAAGGCATAGCTTCTTATCATTTCATATGCCTATTTTAATTGAAAAAAAATATCCTGTAATTAAGAATAATTACAAGTTTAAAGAAGTTTTATCAATCTTTGGGTTTTTCTGAGACTTTTCCGATGTTCCATTCACTTCCATTTCCATTTCTTTCTTGTAAGGCCTAGATGGTTTTGACTCGTCGAATGGAGCGTTGCAAACCCAACAAGCGTTTTCTAAGTTAGATAATGCGTTGGCACATTTCACACAATATAAAGCATCACATTCCTGACAAATATATATAAATTTTGTCGCTTTACTTTTACAAACTAAACAAATTTTTCGTTCGTGGAAAAACACTATCTCTTCTTCTGTAATCTTCTTAGGTTTTTTTTCAATCATTTTTAAAAATTCTTCGACCTCATCATGTTTACTTTCCGATTCTTCAGATGGCATAACCCATTCTTGTTTTAAAAATAGGTTTTTTACCCATTTAGGTAATATAAAACCTGCATAAAATAATATTGAGACACTTACTGCTATAACTCGAGCAACTAAAAAAAACAGAATATTATGAGCAAAAAGCTCCAGGAATGAGAGTCCTATAGTGAGTAAAAAAGAGAAAAGAAAGAATTTGCCTTTTAATTTAGTCTCGGGTTTCAGAGATCTTAAAGAAATTCTTGTTAGCCAAAGACCTGGCACAACAAATACTAAGATTTCTATAGTATAATGAACTTGACTAAAGAACGCATAGTCTACTTGAATGGGAGTAATGTATGTTCCTATAACTGATGGATCAGTAAAAACAAGATACAAATATACGGGTTCAAAAATAGCAACGATTATTACGCCAATTATTAGGATTATCTTTCTTTTTTTAGGATTGATATTAGTTAATTCTGTCATTGCAGCTATCCAAGCTAATTGAGTGAAGGGAAGAAATGCCCCACAAATAATTAGGTAAACCTGGATTGGGGGCGCATAATTAAACAGTAATATCGCTAAAAAATTATATGCCGCACCCATCCAAGCAGTAGCTGAACCGACCCAACCGATTCCTACATAAATTAGTACTTTTTTTTTAGATTTAAAATATTTTGAAGCAATTCTTAATCCTATAAACGAATGTATCACTACAAATATCAAGGTAAAAAAACCTAACAACATCATTTCAAGAGTAAGTAATATTTTCGACACCTCTGGTTTTTAATAACATAAATATTATTAATAAACATAGATTGAAACTTATTATTTAAATTTGATCTAATTATATTTCAATTTATTTTAAATAAATATTAGAGATATCTAATTAGAGATATCTAATAATGTAATAGTATGAGATTAAGAAAGTTAGTTATAGTACTTTTAAGGTATAGCTACTTATCATTTCATATGCCTATTTTAATTGAAAAAAAATATCCAGTTTGTACAATAATTATTAATAATCCTGAAGTTAAGAATGCCGTAGATGGAATAACAGCTAAAGAACTCGCCGCTGCTTTCAGAAATTTTGAACGCGACGACAGAGCCTTGGTTGCTGTGTTATGGGGTGCAAATGGTACATTTTGTTCAGGTGCTAACCTTAAAGCTATAGCTGAAGGTAAGGGAAACAGAATTGATAAAGAAGGAGATGGCCCAATGGGACCTACTAGAATATGTTTATCAAAACCGGTAATTGCTGCTGTAGCAGGATACGCAGTTGCAGGGGGTCTTGAACTTGCTTGCTGGTGTGATTTGAGGGTTGTCGAGAGAAATGCGATTTTTGGCGTGTTCTGCCGAAGATATGGAGTTCCTCTCATCGATGGAGGGACCGTTAGACTTCCAAGACTAATTGGATTAAGTCGTGCATTAGAAATGATACTCACAGGACGACCTGTTACAGCACAAGAAGCTTATTCATGGGGACTTGCCAATCATATTGTCGACATCGACAAATCAAGGCAAGAAGCCGAAAATCTAGCTGAAATTATTGCTGCATTTCCACAAATATGCATGAGGAACGATAGAATATCTACATATGAACAGTTTGGTATGAGTGTAAAAGATGCTATGTATAATGAATTCGAATGGGGAAATAAAACCTTAGCTAGTGGTGAATTTTTAAAAGGAAGCGCAGAATTTACTCATGGAAAGGGAAAGCATGGGAAATTTTAAATTTAAAAGGGTATAAAAGATGAAAAAAAGACCGTAAATAATTCAAGAAGTGTAAAAATAAACAATTCAATCTAAAAAGAGAGAGTGTAGTTAATATCACTAATGATGTAAAAAAAGTTGTAAGGGATCAGATATAATTACCTTTTTAAATAAGATTATTCCTCAGAAAGCAGGATTTTCTCATTTGGAGGGTAATAGCGACGCCCATATAAAGTCTACTTTAACTGGGCAGTCATTAGATGTTCATGGTATATGATGGACCACGAAATAAAAAGGTTTTAATACAGCTCAAGGAGAATAAGTAATGTAGGACCCCATATTTCTAGAAATTAAACATTTGCATATTTTTCATTATAATAAGCCAACATCTCATCAACCGCCTTAGTGACTTGCGACTCATACTCTGAATTAATTAAATTTTTTATTAACTCAATTCTTAGATAATCAGAAATCTGAGTTAATATTTTCATCCTCTCTTCATGTGATTTAATGGCTATTGTAATAATATCTGAATTATAATCTTTTTGCCACATAATGATTGCTTGCCAACCAAATCCCTTTAGCGCTTCCTCACTTATAGGTATAAATTGATGAATAATGTTAAAAAGGTCCATATAAATTTGATGTTGTTCTTCTGTTAAATGTACTCCTTCAAAGTATTCCTTCGCTTTCTTTAAAGCTTTTTCTTTAAAATTTGATTCATCTAACATCTTAAAGTTTTAATGATGGTGTTTTTATTTAAACTTTTACGAAAAAAATAAAAAAAATAAAAACTCTAATTTTAAAGTAATGGAATATTAACAAATAAAAAATGAGCACTCATTTCATTTATGGGTTTCTAAACCCTAAAAGTGTTGCAATTTACGGAGCTAACAATTCTGGAGCTTCTTTGGCCAGTATTCAATTAATGAATATAATTATATCTGATTATGATGGTAGAATTTATCCTATTCATTTAGAACTAGAATCCATAATGGGTTTTAAGGCATATAAAACTATTGCCGATGTCCCAGAAACTCCAGATCTCGTTATAATCGCTTTAATACCTAAAATAGTCCCCCAGATTTTTAAAGAATGTGGAGGAAAAGGAGTTAAAAGGATCATTCTTATTTCTGGAGGATTTAGAGAATTGACAGGAGAACGTAATAATAATCTTACTGAAGAAATATCTGATATTGCAAATAAGTATGGAATTCGTTTTATGGGTCCTAATTGTTTAGGTGTCTTTAATAATTGGATTGATTCGAATGTTGAAGATAAAGCATTTAATTTATCAATATGGGAAAAACTAAAAAGGAATAAATTTTCAATAGCTTCTCAGTCAGGTACTCTTTCAAGTCACATTTTTTTTGATCCGGAAAATTTAGATTTAGGATTGGGAAAGTCCATATCAGTTGGAAATGAAGCAAATATTGATATTGTAGATTGTTTAGAATATTTTAAAGAAGATAATGAAACTGAAGTAATTGGGTTGTATATCGAAGAAGTTAAGCGAGGTAATAAATTTATAGAATTAGCAAGAGAAATAACGCCAAAAAAACCCATTATTGCCATATATGCTGGAGGATCAGAATCTGGAAATCGGGCTTTAAAAAGTCATACAGGTTCAATAGCTGGAAATAGTAAAATATATGAAGCGATGTTCAAAGGAACCGGAATTATTCAAACGAACGAGGTTCAAGAATTCATAGATTTAGCGCTTGTCTTAACAAGAGGGATATTCCCTAAAGGAAAAAGGGTGGGTATAATAACAAATTCAGGAGGTCCCGGAACCATGCTCGCGAATAATGCTGAGAAAAACGGTCTACTAGTGCCTGAATTTTCAGAATCCTTACAAGAAGAATTAAAAAGTATATTACCTCCAATTGCTAGCTATAAAAATCCCGTGGATATCACTTTTGGAATGGATTTGCCATATTATTATATAACACTTCCCGAAACTCTTATGAAATCTGGCGAAGTTGACATTTTAATTCAATATGGAGTAGTAGGGTTTCTGGATGTGTTGGATCACTATTTAAAGAATGAAAAAATTGCTAAATACGCAGGATTTCAACACCAAGATTATAAAAAAAGTGATGTAATAGCAAAGAATTTAATTCAGCCAACAATTAAAAATTCTCGAAAATATTCAATACCAATCTTTCACATTAGCCCTCAAAATTTTAGTAGCCCATGGTCAAAAAGATTAAGAGAAAATGGAGCAATCCTTTTTAAATTGTGGGATAGACCTATTTCTTGCGCTAAGAAACTATGTGAATATGCTGAATTTCAAAGAAACATTAACAATTAGAATTTACGTATAAACTATCGGAAAACAAATAAGGAATAGAAAATTTCCAAAATCAACAATTTAAGATTTTTGAAGCTTTTTGACGGTGAAAAACTATAAAAGAAACTAATTTTAAAATTTTTGATGGTCATTTACACAGTTTTGGGAAGTTTTTAAGTCCAAGCCGCGATGTACTTGAATATATGGATAAATATAATGTAGAAAAAGCTATAATTACGACAATAAATAGAATAAAATTTTCTTCTAATAATGATACCCAAAAAAGTAATAATTTATCAGACGTTTTAGGGCATTTTAGAAGAGTTATGTTAAAGGGACAAATATCTCATCAAGATGTAATAGATATTGCTAATAAAGCTCCTGACCGATTTTTTAAATTATTTTGGTTTAACCCGAACGTAGCTCCAGAGGAGGAGCAATCAAGTTATAAAATATTAGAGGAACACTTTAATAAAGGTTTTTGTGGTGTTAAAATTCATCCTGTATTTCATCTGGTGAGAATTCCAAGAGATATAATTAAATTAGTCTCATTTATGCAAGAATATAATAAAGAATTAATATTATACATTCATTCTGCTCCTAAAACCGCGCTTTTTCGAGGTGTTAAAACAGGAGATATTGCAAAATTAGCCCTAAAATTTCCGGAATTACGAATAATTCTGGGTCACGCTGCATATTCTATGGAATATGCCATGGAAGTTGGAATGAGTTTAAAAGATTATAAAAATATTTTTTTTGAGACATCTGCTTCAGTATCTTACGGAATATATAGGTTGATTAGGATGATAGGAGATCAACGCATAATCTTCGGTTCTGATTCTCCAGTTGTGTCTCCAATTCAGATTGAAATAGATAAAATATTGACATTACCAATCTCCGACGAGGAAAAGCAAGATATTTTATATAATAATGTTAATAAATTACTTGAATTTTGTCGAAAATAAATTCTTCAAAATCAATTTTATTTTATAATATTTAATAGTATTTAATAGTAAAAACTAAATTCTATGGATAATTTTCTATATAAGAAAGTTTAAAAATTAAAATTTTCATCTAGAATAGTAGTATAGAATAATTAAAATAAGGATTACTCTGTTAAAAGTAAAATATATTAACATCATGATTAAAAGTATAATATATTAACTATCATGATTAAAAGTATAATATATTAACTATCATGATATAGCTAAAAAATGGTAAACTTCGAATATCTTCAAGAATACTTGGGAGAACATAAAGAAAATATCCATTCTTGGTATAAAACAAAGTTAGAATTTTTAAAAGAAAATGATATTTCGCTCCCTATTTTTTCTTCATTTGATTTAAGAGATAGTGGATATAAAGCTTCGATTGTAGACTCTAATGTATTTCCTTCAGGTTTCAATAATCTTGATTTAAATTCTCAAAAACATGCTTCAAATAATTTTTTGACTTATTTACATTCATTTACTCCAAAGAAAAACGTTTTAATTATTTCAGAAAACTATACAAGAAACTCATATTACTTTAGCAATATTAATACACTGACACAAATTTTAATCGCTTCTGGATTTAATACATCCTTAGGCTATATTGGTGAAAATGGAGAAAATCATACTAAATTTGCTTTAGATAATAATGGGAATTCTTTAAAGATTGAAAAAATCTATCGTAATAATCATAAAATTCACACCGAATCATTTAACGATGGTATAGTAATATTAAATAATGATCTCTCAGTAAAAAGACCAGAAATTTTAGAAAATCTCAGACAGCCAGTCTTGCCGCCGATCTCATTAGGATGGTATAATAGAAAGAAAAGCGATCATTTTGATCTCTTTAATCATTTAATTGGAGAGTTTTCCTCACTAACTTCAATAGATCCCTGGTTTCTAAGCACTATTTTTTCACATGTCGATAATGTAGATTTTAAAGATAAAAACTCTCTTGATAATGTGGCTGAGGCTGTGGATTTCGTTATTGAAAAAATAACTATAAAATACGATGAACATAATATCTCTGATGAACCATTTGTTTTTGTTAAAAATAATTCAGGAACTTATGGTTTAGGTATAATTAGTGTTACATCGGGAAAAGAGATACTTAGTCTTAATTCAAAAAATCGAAAAAAGATGATATATGGTAAACAGCGGTCAAAAATCAAAAGTGTTTTGATACAAGAGGGAATCTATACTAATAATTTTGTTAACAATTATCCTGCTGAACCAGTTTTATACAATGTTGGAGGCTCTGTTGTTGGTGGCTTCATGCGGATTAATCCAATGAAAGAAAAGAATAATAACCTTAATACAAAAGGGATGTTTTTTCAAAAGCTTGTTGAAAACGAACTAACTAAACCAATTATTATAAAAAATTGTAAATTCTCACTCTATTCATTGCTTACTATGGTCGCAGATCTAGCTATTGCTTTTGAGCATAAAAATATGCTTACCGCTATGAAGAATTAAATCATTGGAGTTAAGAGGGAATTTTCTAATTCTAACCATAAATAGAAATGCTATATAATTGATTATTATGAAATGGTTATTTATTATTGATCCTATTGAAGAATTAAACCTTGAAACAGATTCTACTTATGCGATAATGAAAGAAGCCTTTCGGCAGGGAATAATTGTTTATTATTGCACTATTCAAGATCTTTTTTATAAGAACGGAGTATATTGTACAGCAAAAATCTTTTCTCTTACAAATGACGGATATGACGTTGGACAGGGGCAAGTCTCTCAATTAGATTCTTTTAGTATAGTTTTTATGAGAAAAGATCCCCCATATGACTTGACATTTCATTATGCTACAGAGTTGCTGTCCCTTACAAAATCACTGGTTGTTAATTCACCCCAAGCTTTACGCGATTTTAATGAAAAATTAATAATCCTACCCTTTACAAAATATATTCCAGAAACGATCGTAACTGCTAGTGAAAATCAAATTAAGAATTTTTTAAAAGCTCATTCGGACGGGCTTATCCTTAAATCATTATCTTCTTTTCAGGGTCGTTCAGTTGTTTGGATTAAAAATATTGATGAAAATTCTGAAAAAATATTAAAATCTTATACAATGGATTACAATAAACCTGTAATGATTCAAGAATATATACAAGATGTAAATATTGGAGATAAGCGGATTCTAGTTTTAGGTGGACAAAGTATCGGAGCTGTTTTGCGTGAACCTTTGAAAAATAGTTATTTAGCAAATTTAGGGCAAGGGGGTGTTGCACGAAAGACTACACTAACAAAACGCGAAAATGAGATAGTCAATTCTATTTCAGATTTTCTTTTAAAAAATGATCTTCATTTTGTTGGGCTTGATGTTATCGGTGATTATCTTACTGAAATTAATATTACTTGTCCAACTGGAATTGTTCATATTAATAGATTAAATGATGTTATCTTAGAAAAAGAAGTGGTTAATTATTTTCGAAACCTCGTTAGTAATTAATTTTAACATTCTGAATCGATTTTGATGATTTTATTACTTAATTTATGAAATATCTACGTAATTAATTTTGTCGAAAAGCCTTTTTTTGCTAAATTCTTAATTTTTTCATGCTTGAAAATTAAAATTTTAGAATATCATATATGTGTAAACTTTTTATTTTCATTTTAACAACAAATTAATTAAATAAGATTAACAAATATCATAAATAACTAAGTAAAAAATATAATTTGAAAATTGAGTTAATTATTTAGGGGATAATAAAAATTTGGAAAAATTAGATAATGATGGTTGGGGTTTGGTAAAAATATCAGAAGTTAACGACAAAATTATTAGAAAATTGGTTGATAATTTAAAACTGGATCTGTCTGATGAATTTTTTATGTCATTTGAAAGTATAATAAAATTAGGGAAGAAAGCAGAATCTATATTGAAATCAACAATTAACGAAATGGATCGATCCAATAAGTTCAAAAAAGAAATTTTTAATTTTTTATTAAATGTTATTAGCACAAATAAACTTGAAGATCCATTAATCCTTAAATTGTTTCACCATGATTTCATAGTTCGAGTTCAGGCTATAAAGTATATTGAAAAGAATAAAGATTTAAAGTATGTTGACTTAATTTTAGCACTAATAAAAGATCCAGACGATTCAGTACGTGTAGCTGTAATAAATTTATTAGTCTCTCTTAATCAGATAAAAAATCCTTTAATATATAATACATTAAAAAGCCACATAAATTATGAATCAAATCTCATAATTCAAAAAAAATTAAAAAAGATATTAAATGACTTTTAAGAATATTTTTATTTTTCTTCTTTTTTTTGCCAACCTGTAGGTTTTCTTTTAGCGTCTTTAAACTCTTGGACTTTCTGCCTTATTAATTTCCTTTTTTCAACAATTCCAATCCGAGATTTTCTTAAAAGCTCTTCCATCTTTTCAGTATATTCCCCAACATCTAGATTGGTGTCATATATAGAATCAAAATCTACAGAATCGTTATATTTGCCTTCACTCATAATAAAATCATCCTTAAAATTTCAACGGTAACTAATTAGATATTTTAATTTATTTTATCTCTTCTTTTTATTAAATTATCTATTGCAATTATTTAAAATTTAAGATTTCCAAAATCTATATCATTTTAGAAAAAATAGTTTTTAAAATCAATTTTATATTTATTTTTTCATGTTATTTTTTGATTCTAAACCAATATTTGTTTTAAAATAGTCATTTTTAATAATTTCTGACAATCCAGAGCGTAATGTGAGTAAATTAGTATTTAATCTTTCAGATTCTCTAAATATTGTAGGAACGTTATTTTTTTGTTTTTCTAAGATATTTGTAAAATTAAAATTATTGCCTTCTCCGTGGGTGAAAAAGACTTCATATAGCGCGCTGATTTCATATTCTTTCACGTCTTTTTTAAATAGTTTTCTCAGAAATTTTTTATCATAATTTAGAAAGAAAAGAAAAATACATTCGTCGATAGCTAAATCAAAATATTGGAACTGGGCACTAGCTAGGTATTTTTTATATTCTAGACGAATTTTTTGAGCTCTTATCCATTCTAAAGCAAAATCTATTAGCTCGCGGTCCTCCTTTATTTTAGTTTCATAATAACTAAGTATATTATTAATATTATTAACTGAAAAACCAATCGATTGAACTTCTAAAAATTTTACAGTAATTTGAATTGGATTTAAATTTTGGGATTGTTTTTTCAATCGTTCATATTGATTAAATAAACGTTCGGTTTCTATTTTATAAATATTTTCAAGCTTAATATACTCCATATTGTTTATTTCACACTTCTCGTAATTTTAAGTATTTTTTTTGTCAAATAAATTTTTGATATTATTGAGGCCCTCTTCTGATTTTGTATCCCATTTGTTAAAAGGATCAAATTTTGAATTAAAACTCATAACGGATTTTAATATATCCTTCCGTTTATCTAAAATAAGTCTTAAATCTTTTTTATAATGTGATAAATTTTTTGAATCTCTAAATAACTCATTTTCAGAGATCAAAATCACTCCCAAGCTCCTTATTATTTCATTTTCAACTAAATATTCTTCTAAATAAATGACCTGCTTATCTTCAAGGGTTAGCTTTATCATTCTTAGATTTGGGTGCACAGTTATTATTTGAAATAATTTTAAAGTTTGTTGTATATGATATTCATAATATTCTGGTATAATTGCCATTACATAAAAAGAAGGAATAAATTGTAAAAGATCTGATACGATTGGATCATCTACTTCATAGGTATAGAGATGTGATGTATTTAAATCCTCAGATTTCACTCTTTCAATTATTCCAATGCAATGATAATCTTTTTGCTCCTCCCAATATTTTCCTCCCATTTTTCTAGCTGATCCAAGAGAATATTCAATAAGGTTAATTCCTCTTCTAAGTTCTTCTTTAATAAATTCATTAAAATTAAAATTATCCGCATAAACACTTTCATTCATGATTCTACCTTGGATAATGCTCGGATGAATGAACTTGATCATTTTTTCATATATTAATTTAATATCTTCCGTGTATGGGGAACCAATTAAAGCAAATAAATTAGTCAATATTCCTTCAGATTCAAGAGAAGAATTAAGTGTGAAGAATGATTGTATAAGATCGACGTCTCCCGTTATATTCTGCTTCAAAGTTAATGAAGATTCAATAAACTCCATTTTCCAATTCTTTCCTCCTTCAATATTAGCAGTCAGGAATAAAGGGCCAAGGAATTTTAAAGATAATGATTTTAAATCATCTCTGCTTGATTCAGGTAAACTCTCAGTAGATTTCTCTGATAATTTAATATTCTCGAAAACTAAGGAACTTTCATCTGAATAAAACAATCCTAAAATTAAATCGTGAGCTTTCATTTGAGGAATTTATTTTTATCTAATAAAGTCTTCTTTAAAAAGGTATAATATCCCTAAAAATAACAAATTATTAATTAATATAATGTTATATTAAGATTTTAACTTTTATTTTTTCAAAATTTGTTATTATATAGAAGGAAATTAATAAGTTAAATATGCAAGCTTTTTCTTTTCAGCATTTTAAATTCTTGTACTTTTTTTCTAATTACATTTCTTTTTTCAATTGAACTTAGATTTGAATTTTCTAGCAACTTTTCTAGCTTATCTCTGTATGATTCAACTTCTAAATCTAATTCGAAGATCGCGCTAAAATCTATATTACCATGGGAATCATCTTTAGAAATAATTTCAACTTTTTTAGGTGAATCTTTCTTGTCATCAACAGTGACAGGTTCTTTACTAATTTCGGATTGATTTGATTCAAAAAGGTTATCAGCAAAGTGTATTACGAATTTTTTAAGCACTGGTTTTAAATCATTTATCCAAGCAGATCCGTCTAATGTTTTAATTTTGTTTATCACTCGAAATTGAACAAGTGCATCTTGTATTAAACTCTCGATAGCATGAACTGGATTTAAATTCTTATATTTTTCGGTTAAACCTGAATTTAAGTTTTCCGCCAGGTTTATGGCTAATAAATCTTTAAAATCTTCATAATCATAAAATTTTCCAAATCTGAAATAAGAAATTAAAAAATCATTAACAGCGCTTTCTACTGCCTTTGTACGGATTTCAGTTTTATTGATGCAATAGGTCTTTATTATCCTTTCTAAAAGAGAACCTCTGAATTGGTAAATAGCTTCCTCTTTTTTAGAAATTCTCTTAGTAACTGATTGAGATTTAATTTTCTCTTCTTCCAATCTAGAGAATAATACTCTTTCATAGTCATGTACAATTATCTGAGATAAAGCAGCACGTAATGTAATGATTTTGGTATTTACTCTTAAATCTCTCTCGAGAATTGTTGAAACTCTTTCTTCATTCATTTTAATTGATTTTGCTATATTAATATCGCTGGTTTGATAAGGAACAAAAAAGATCTCTGTAAGAGAGGCAATTTCATGCTCATAAATATCATCTTTTAACAATAATCTTAGATGGTTATCGTACTCAAGGAAGAAATGAAAAATACAATCATCAACAGCTAAACTTAAATTATTATTTGGATATTGAGCTCTAATTAAATATTTTTTATATTCTAAACGAATTTTTTGGCATCTAATCCATTCAAACGCTAGATCTAATATCTCCTTTCCTTCTATTATTTTATTTTCATAATAGCTAAGAATTTTGAGCACATATTCATAAGAAGAACCTATAGATTGATTTATAAGAAATTTAGCAACAATTTGAATTTTAGGTTGATTTAAGTTGTTTTTTTTGATTCTATCATAATAATTTATTAACCTGCTTTTGTCGATCTTATATAGTTGCTCAAATTCAATATTCTGCAAATTTTTACTACTCTCCTATATTAATTATAACTTAAATTTTATTATCTAAACTATCTCTAATTTTATTTAAACCCTCATTAGATGTTGTATCCCATTTTATCAATTTAAAGTCAGGATTTATGGTGTTAATAATATGACTCAACTCCTTTTGTTGATCCAAGATAATTCGTAAATTTTTCCTAAAAAACGATAAATTCTTAGAATCTCTGCTGTTATCGTAGTCGGGAATTAATATCACTCCATAACTTGTTTTATTATCTTTGAATACCTTAAACTCCTCGATATATCTTACACTCCTATCTTTTTGACTTACTTTTATCCTCCTAATGTTAGGAAAAACACTCGTTTTTTCAAATAATTTTAGAGTTTCATCCACAACATTATCATAATATTCAGGTAAAATTGCCATTACATAATAAGATGGAATATAAGGTAAAATTTCTCTTATCAGATTACTATCTTTGTCAAATGTATAAAGATTAGAGATTTTAATTTCTGGTTCACTTATTCTTTCGATTATTCCAATACAATAATAATCTTGCTGTTCTTCCCAGTACATTTTTCTGGAAGTTCCAAGAGAGTATTCAATCAGTTCGAGCCCTCTTGTCAATTCTGCTTGAATAAATTTACTAAACCTAAATGCACTACCTAATTTAGATTTGTTTATTGTTCTTCCTTGCAAGATGCTTGGATGGATGTATTTAATCAATTCATCATAGATAATTTTAATATCTTCTGTATGCTGTGAGCCGATTAAAGTAAAGAGATTTGATACCCCCATTTCAGATTCAATAGAAGAATTGAGTGTAAAGAAAGATTGAAGCATGTCTGCGTCACTAGCTCGTCCTTGGCGTAACATCAGTGAAGATTCTATGAATTCAATTTTCCAACTTTCACCCCTTCCACTTGCCGCAGTTAAAAATACTGGCCCTAAGAATTTAAATGAGAGCATTTTTAGTTGATCTTTGCTTTCCTGAGATAAGTTTTCTGAAAGTTTAATTTTATCAAAGACCAAGTTATCCTCGTTTGCAAAAAACAATCCTAATATTAATTTTTCTGAGGTACTCATTTCTTTAGTTAGTAAAACCTTAATTTAATTATTCTAAAATCAATTTTGAGTTGTTAATTTAATTATACTCGGTATTAGATGATAAATTCCATTATTGGGTAGAGTCTTAAAAATAATAAATTAAGAAATTTTAAATTTTAAGATTTCAAATATTGTTCGTTCGTAAAAAACATAAAAAAAAATTTATCTGTAATCATTATGATACGATTATCTTTAAATCAGAACTCATGTAAAGGTCTTAATCTCTTTGAATTTATAAAGTTTTCTAAAAATTTTGATGGTGTAGAATTGAATTTTAAAAAGATTAAAAGGACCATCATAGCAGGTAATAAGCTGAAAGATATCTCTGAAATGTTAGAAATTTATAATCTAAAATTAGTTAGTATCTTCCGATTAAAAGATTTTTCTTTGTGTCCAGACAGAGATTACAAAACTAAAGTCCTTAATAAATTAAAGCTAATTTTTGACTATTGCGATAAATTGGAATCAAATTTATTAATCGTTAATCCCTCTTTCCTAAAGGAAACAACCGAAATTCATGATATACCGAAATGGAGAGTTATAAATAGGACTAGAAAAAGGCTTAAAGATATTTCAAAAAAGGCTTATCAAGAAGATATTAATATTGGGTTTGAATTCTTAAATAAAAGTTCAATTCCCACATTAGATGATGCTAAAAAAATCCTAAAACCTTTAGAATCAGAAGAAAATATTGGATATATTATTGATACATTTCACTTCGCCAATTGTAGAGCTAATCTTAATCAGCTCAATGAAATTAAAGAATTCATTTATTTAATCCAAATATGTGATTTAATGTACGATCAAACAACTCAAACAGATGAAAATACATCTAATAACAACCAAGTTAGACTATTTCCAGGTGAAGGTGACTTTGGCCTTGTAAATTTTCTAAAATTTACTAAAAAAATTAGATTTAATAAACATTATTCAATCGAATTGAATAATGTTTGTAAAAAATCAGAGAATTTTTACAAAAAATTTTTTAGAATATTTAAAAATGTTTAATTTATTAAAGTTATATTAGGAGAGGTTAATTATAATATTTAAAAAAATCTCCAAATATTCAAGACCATAATAAAATTCATATATATATGTGAAGCTTAATGCCTGATTACGATTATACCTTCAAAATTTTGTTGATCGGTGATGCATCTGTCGGGAAAACTTCCTTTACTAAGCGTTACTGTTACAATATTTTTAACCCAAGTGAGAGACTGACCATCGGAGTCGACTTTCATGTAAAAACGGTTAAGTTTAAGGATTCTTTAGTAAAACTACAGCTCTGGGATATCGGGGGCGAAGAAAGATTCCGGTTCCTTCTCCCAACATATATTTTAGGGGCCAACGCGGCTTTTCTCTTATATGATATAACAAGGCCTTCTACTTTAAATAATATCCCCGAATGGACATCAATTGTAAGGCAAAAAGGTGGACCAATACCTATAATGCTTGTTGGCGCAAAACTCGATCTTGATAAAACTCAAAGGCAAGTTCCAAGGGAGCATGGTATAAGCATATCACAGAAACATAATTTAGCTGCCTTTTCTGAGTTGAGTTCTAAAGATAATGTTAATGTAAATGAAGCTTTTGAAGTTCTAACTGAGCTCACTTTAGAAAAGTTAGAATAATATAATACGTATTTTTGGATAATTTATTAGTGATAATATGGAAAGTGGCGAATTTATTCAATTAGCGAATTTATTCAATTCATTAGGTATAATAGAAAAAGGAATTGAAAAGATTTATCATTACTTATTAGAAAATAAGAGGATAGAAGATCTTAAACAAGTTTGTAGCCAATATAATCTTTCCTTAAAAAGAGGTTATAAAATTACATCTGTCTTAAATGATTTAGAGCTAGTCCAGATATACGATAGACCTATGAAAATTAATTTAACAACTCCATTTTTGCCGATATGGCAAAAAATTATTAATATAAGGATTGAAGAACTGCAAAATGAGTTTCAATATAAAAAAAAGAAATGTGAAAGTTCTTATGAATCATTTCTTACCAGATATGACATAACTACTGAAGTAGCTCAAGAACCCATTGAATTTATTAATTTCAATCTCAGTAATTTTGAAGGGATGTATTACCCTTTTCTTGCGAAAAATGAATGTAAAATTGCCATCGGGATAAGATATGAAAATCCACTCATAAAATATATCCAAGATCGTTCTATAAAAGATATCAATAAAAATCCAGATAGCCCATTGAACCAGGGATTAACTAAAATTAAGGAGAATCTTAAGAATATTGATATAAGAATTATTTTTAACAATGAATTAGTTAAAGAACTAATTGAGAGTGAGGAATTTAAAATCTTAGCAGAATATATTACATCTTCTCAATTTAATTTTAAAAGTATTAAAGTTCATATCACTGAAGATCTTTTTTCTAACTTCAGTTTAAACGATAATGAATTAATTCAGCCTAGTTTTGATCCATCCAATATCCTATTAGGCGCATATATCTCTAGAGATCCGAACATATATCAAATATTTTATGATAAATTTAATGAAATTTTTGAAAAGGGAATCCATATTAATGATTACATAAAAAAAATAGACTCGTCCATTAAGGACTTATCAGATATTCAATCTCTGGTCCTTTGTTTACTGTAGAATTTAAAAAAATGTTATTTAATTATTTAATCAATGCTTGATTTCTAATACATTAATACTTATAGACTAATAATTTTAAAAAAGTAAAAAAAAAAGATTTTTGTTACTCACGTTTCTGTTTTGCTTGCATTGCTTTCCTAAATTTCTCAAGCTGTTTTCGCGGTGTGACAGTTGGTCTTTCATATCTTCTCAATTTTGACTTTATACCAAAAAGATATTTAGAAATATTCTTCAATTTTTCAAGATCATAACGCATCATCATAGTAATCGTTTCCATCTGTGGCGATCCCCCCCCATGTAATCCCGCTACCTGCATTAATCCTGCCAATTCTGAAACAGCAAGAGTTTCGATTCCTTTGAAACAACGATATATATTCTCCGGTTTGACTCTCGGATTTCTTTTTAGATATTTCATTGCAAGTTCTCCAACTTCTTCAGATGTAAACGATCCCTCAAATGGTAAAGTAGCAATTAATCCGCCTGAAAGGTCTGCTAAAATTTTATACTCCTCGTAAATCATTTCGCCCGCAAAACGTCTTCCTGCATTAGTTAATATTTCGTCAGGAACTTGAGTGCCTGAGGGTGCCTTTTCAGAATGCTTAGCACTCGATTCTCCTGCTGCAAATACAAGCTCAGCAGTTCCTATAAGATGAGAGATTTTATCTTGAACGTGAGATGCTCTTTCAATTCCGTTATATTCGGCAACTAACGCAGCTGCGCTAGCAATAACCTCAGTCACTGCTGGTTTACAGCCAGTATAACTATGTCGATGAAAGTGCGCAAACATTAGTGCGAGAAAGCCAGCATAAGGTGTTTGTCTCGGATCTCCATGTCCGTTTAGAAATACCCGCTCCTTTGGGACAAACACATCATCAAAAATGATAAAAGCCTCGGCATCTCCTATATGTGCAGTAGGAGTATTAAATTTCTGAGGAATTTTAACATAAGCGGGTCGAGTTAGCAGTTTAACTCCATCCCAGTCACACGGTAAGGCAAATGCTACTGCATAATCTTTATCTTCTGGTCCCATGTAACGGCAAGGAAGAACGATCATCTCATCAGCATAGGGTGTGTTAGTGATATTGATTTTACAGCCTCTAACAACTATACCATCTTCTCTAGTTTCTATAACTCTCAGATATTGGTCTGGATCTGCTTGTTCGTGAGGTCTCTTCAAGCGATCTCCTTTAGGGTCCGTTTGAGCCGCACTTGCCACTAAATCATTTTCTTGAAAAAATTCAAGGTATTTTTTAAACTTTTCATAGAATTCAGTGCCTATAGCTTGGTCGCATTCATATGTGATTACAGAAAGAGCATTTAATGAATCTGCCCCCATACAACGTTGGATACAACCGCCTACTCTATGCCCCAAGAGACGGGTCATTTTTTGTTTTTTTAATAGATCGTCTTCATTTTGGTGGATGTGAGTAAATCTGTTAATTATTTTTCCTGTAAGATGTGATGTTGCAGTACATACATCTGAATATTCAGAGCCAGACTGCGCGCAATCGAACGTTTCCTTTATAATACGCATCCCACCTTGTAGTCGTTTATCGTCTCTACCGACTTTCTCATCTCCAATGTAGATGTTAGGTTTCATTTTTAATAATCTTTGATAATAATCTTCATAGGTTTTCACTTTATCTTCACCTTTTTCTCTTAATTTTGTATTGAATAAATTTTAACTATTAAATAATAATAGATTAACTATTTTGATTAATATTTAATCATTAATAAAAAATAAGAATTGTTCTTACCTCATCAGCAAAAACATTA